>Ga0115005_10002098_pt1 | contig 15899 bp, 15 predicted proteins | sample ArcOceMetagenome_FD_87163 | JGI IMG/M metagenome (GOLD analysis project Ga0115005, IMG submission 87163) | Marine eukaryotic phytoplankton communities from Arctic Ocean - Arctic Ocean - Greenland ARC118M Metagenome | ecosystem: Environmental > Aquatic > Marine > Oceanic | place: Arctic Ocean... | reverse complement strand
CAGAAGTCTGCAAAACTCTTGATTTCACTATTGTTGAATTCAAGTTAATTTCTGAGCGTCCTTGAGATAGGTCCACAAGTAACAAGAGTACAAGTATGATACAACAATCAGTACATAGTAGTAGTACTCGATGACTAATGAATAGTATCAAAACTCTTGAAATCCGCACGCATTGAAAGATCAGATAGAGAAGAGAAAGGGAAGAGGATAGAACAGACGAGATTGGAGTTGTCGTGTCGGTTTGGAATAATTTGTCAACTCCGTTCCCGGTTTGAATTTTATGAAGTGATTTTCCAATTTTTGAGTTAGAGATCCAAGCGGTCTCAAAACTTTTCATAGATCGAAGAAAATACTGAACTAATAACCGTACTAAACGAAAGCTGGAACTTCAATTGTTCCTCGTTCACTGTTCACAACTAAAACCGATTGCTGTTGCTTTATCATGATAGTGCCCTCACCATCTCACGATTCCAAGCCAAATCTCTTGGGAGAAGATTTGCTGGGATTCAGCGACGACGAAGAAGCCCCTATCTCCGAACCAGCAGAATTGACTCAACTGGGCGATACCACTAGCTTCAGTGGAGCTAGCAGAAATAGTCGAGAAAGCAATGGGTATTCGTATGGAAGTATACAATCTCCAACGAGTTCCTTGGGAAATTCTGAATATGATCGCAGCGAAAGCGACGCAGTGACTAAACATGTAAGGTCCATGAATCGGGGAACCATAGACGCCTTGAAAGACGGAGGAATACTCTTCACAAAAGAGGAAAATAGGACCCTATCTTTCATTCTGCTGACGGTCATATTAACCTGTGCCTTTTCCATGGTATTTTTGGCTGGCTCTATGTCTGAATCAACGAGTGGACCTAGCGAGCAGGCGAAGACTTTCCCTACTCAAAGCAATGAGGATTACTTTCCGTTTCCAGATGGATCTAAGTTTATAGCAGGCGGAGGGCTTAGTGCTGCTCGAGAAACAGCCAGCTATGTGCCATTCAAGACAGTTGACAGAAGGGATGATTCTATTCCAGCATCTCAAATTGTCTTTCCAGATCTTTTCCATTCGTCAATGCGCTTTTCGAGTAATTTTACAAAGATTGACCCGCAGACAAACGAGACAGTAACACCTGCGTCGAGCGATTTGCCCCTGTTGAAAGTACCCTTTCCAACTGGGGCTTTCTGGACTAATTTGGTTATAAAACCAACCGGTGATCGTAATTTTTCCTACCCAATTATGAGCTATCCCTATGCATTCAAGTGGAACCCCTCGATGATGCAGATCTCATACCCCCCTTTGAGACGATTGACTGATACAACCTCAATAAGAGATATATTTAATCCAGACATGACGATTGGCACTGAAGAAAATGTTGTCAAGAGAAATGTTGTGAGGTTTGATCCTCTGAGCGTAACTTTGAGGTTCTACGAAAACCAAATGAATTCAGATATAGAGCAGCATAGCGAAGAGGCAGACCCAGCATCAACGTACTGGGAATCTTATCTAGTTCAAGGCACACCTTACATCACAATGAAGTTCAACGGAATGACGCCAGTGTTGACCCCACTGTCGATATTTATGAACCTGTCATGTCCGAGAGATGCAAATGGTGATTACAAAGATAATGCGTCTGATTCGTCCACTTCTAGTAAAAATGAATCAAGCTCAAATTTCTTTGGAATTTGCACCAAGAGGGAGGTGAGTTAATATGAAAATGTTCATGTGTCTCAATACGCTTAGCTGCACTATAAAATCATGTAAACAACTAACTTGTTTCAACTTCATTGTCCGCAATCACGCAGACGCATGAGCGCCAAGTCACTTTACACGGTGTTCAATTTCTTGTTCGAACTCAAGAAAATCTTACTTGGCTCATTTTTGCAAGTGAACCTATCACTCTCACACTAGATATGTCAAAACGAAGTATTCGCTCGGAAGAGAAGTTCACTGGTATATTAAGACTTGCTCTGCTGCCACCGCCTTTGGAAGGAAAATCTGTCTCGGATGCAGGTAATCAGTACACGAGCTTTCCCTTATCCGAATCAATGGGCGTAAAAAGGCTGATTTATCATGCGCATAGCTATCCGGTTGGAGCAAAGATCTCTTGGGATTTTAAAGACGTTCCGACTGTGCCATCGTATCATCTCTTCAATCATAATGATCAAAACTTGGTTAAAAGTTTTGGGGAGATGCTCAAAGGGGTGACTGTTGGTACAATCAATTTCGAGTATTCAGTGAAAACAATGCACGATTCCATTCATTCTCGAGCGACGTCCTCTCTGGATGAGCCTCTTCTGATGCTAGCATTGCCTCACCATGCACAAGTTTTGCCTTTCAACAGCATTTTGCCAAATTTCGATCTTCACTATCAATGTATAAAGGGACCAATGACTCCTATAATTGGCAATACATGGTCCTACGACGAACATCTAACCAACACAGTTTTCGAATCTGAGCAAGATATTCGCAATATCCAAAAAATGGACCCAGAAACAAAGCAGACCATACTGAATCAAGTCGAGTTAGATCTAGGAAGGGTCCTTCCGACCCTCACTGAAAATGTGTACGGCTTTGGAAAGCAAGTAGCACGATTAGCTCAACTGTGCCGTATTGCCTCGGTGCTTGAAACTCCTATTTCTGAAAAGAAGCATGATAGCGATGAAAATGACGGAACTGTATACAAGACATTAACACGGAAAGGGACAAGGTTGCTACACGACGCTTTGACCAAGTTTCTCGATGGGGTTAATTCCGACTTTTTGGTTTACGGTGAGAATCTTGAATTCGTGCTACGTTGACAACCTTTGTCGAATTAGAGAGTCTAACACATATTCCTCATTTTGATATTTTTTCATAGATATCAACTTCGGAGGCATAGTATCTAATAATGGGCTTTTGAATATGTATGAGGATTTCGGAAATGGGTGGTACAACGACCATCACTTTCACTATGGATACATTCTTTACGCATCTGCTATCCTTGGTAGACTTAACTCAACGTTTGTGGACGAATATGGAACGCACGTTGACTCAATTCTATATGATGTCGCCCATGGTGCTAACAGGGACAGCGACGATCGAGGAGGGGCCTTCTTTCCGTTTACAAGACACAAGGTGTGTACTGCATGTTACTTGCATTTTTGAATGCAATCTAAATCTCATTTCTAACGATGACTTTGTCAACTGCTTGAAGTCTTGGTTTGATGGGCATTCATTTGCATCTGGATTGTTTCCGTTTGCAGATGGCAAATCTCAAGAAAGCTCTTCCGAAGCTGTAAATTGTTATTATGGAGCTTACCTATGGACCTCTGTCCGATGGAATGTGCCTGGTGGCCAGGAAAAAATTAACTTTGCTAAATTATTGTTGGCGATGGAAATCAGAGGAGCAAAGACTTACTGGCATATGCTACCGCAACATGATGTTGATGGGATGGATAGCATTCATTCTATGCCACTTTACAATAATGAGTTTGAGGAGGGATTGATGGTTGGAAATCTTGGAATGATGGATGTAACTGTTTCAACGTGGTTTGGAGCTAAAAGGTTGTATGTTCACATGATCAATTTTATGCCTGTAACAGCCATCACGAAGGAGCTGTTTGGGGCGAGCTACATCGGAAAAGAATTCAAGGATATTATCAAACCCATTTACGATCAAGTAGAGATGGCATGGCGAGGTTACACAGTAGCTGACAAGGCATTTGTTGATCCTAATGGAGCCTGGAATGATGCAACGAAACTTCGGAGCTATGAATTGGATTCAGGCTTGAGCCAGAGTCAAGTATATTATTGGATTAGTTCAATGAATAAATTCAACGTATCTACGAAATCCGACATAATTCAATCGAGTAATTCATCGGACACTGCAGACAAGCAATTGCTATCAAACGCATCCTGCGAAATTCATCAAGGTTGTGCTGCCCACGACCTTTCGGGACTGTGTTGTCCTACGGGTGAAGGCATTATGTTAGGATGCTGTAACGAAGACCTAGAATAAATATAGAGATTGCACGTCGATCGTTCTTTCATTGTTTATTGCGTCATTTCACAAGTAGGGGAGACGTTGTGTTGCGATTTGATTTCCAGCAAAATGTTAATGTCTGCCCAAAATCACAAACCCACCAACAAAAATGATTATTATGACACAAGAAGAGAATCAAATACGTCTCGCCAAATTTGTTCAAGGCAGCCCATGCTATTGCTTCTGAAAATAGAAGAAACGTTTCTGCGTTCCTAATAGATGGGTTCCTTCCCATCATCATTGCGTCGAGGATACTGTAATGAGATGAGGTGCAATTGAATGTTGCTGGGCTCTACCTTGGTAAGCATTCAACAATAATCTCCGAGCATATTTGGATCCATTCGAATCAAATAATATAGCAAAGATAAATCACTGGTCGCTCCCGTAGCCGCGAGTATAATTGGGTACAAATTCGTACTTGGATCCTTTGATACTAAGCTAGCATGGTATTCTTCGAGACATTCCTTCACCATGCTCCAGGTCTCCTCAACACCAAACATGTCTATCAGATATTTGAAAGATGTCTGATTCTCGGATGTTGTTTGAAATAATAAACCAAGCTCGTTTGGAAAATGCCTGAATCCAGCTTTGATTGCCAGGCAAACTCTTCGCCTTGTTAGTTGAGTGGAGAAATATTTTGATATTCTGATAACCAGTGGGTAACCTTCTTGGCTCCGCCACTCTTTCAGCCATTGCGGATCAATTTCAATTAAGTAAGCAAATCTCTCGTCGCGGTATGCATTGCACAAGTCATTGAGAGGTACCATTTCTCGAATCTTGTCTTTTGGGAGAAGATGAAGTCGATGGAGTTTCTGTAAAATGAGTAGAAAGCGAGCGTCTGAACCATCCCTCCACAAACGACAAAACACACTAGATTCCATTGACCTGTCCTTCACATATAGTCCTCCGCATCCTCCTTCTCCGGCCCCTATGTGCAACCTCCGGCCCTCTTGAGCGAGCAAGGGAATAAATGGAACGGCATCAAAATTGATCATTTTTTCCTCGTAATCAAATGATGCCGATTGAATGGGTAAGACTGGTTCATGGGTATGAGCATTGCGCATCGGTATCATCTTCCGTTGTGATAAAGCTGCAGGTAAGAGAGATATCAAAGCCTTAACCTCCTCTTCACTGTGTTTCTTGCAATGGAGATCATTGTGAAGAAATGTGCCTGCATCTACAGATAGAGAATCCAAAAACTCTTTTGCTCGTTCTTCGACTTTTTGCCGAATCGATTCTGGAAGCAATTTTATTTTACGGAGTAGCGTAAGAGCGTGATTGGTGTGCTTGTATTCCATTCGAATTAAATGCAAAGCTATGTAAAGCAATCGCGTTATTATATTCAAAGGTTCGTAGAGCGATTGTATTGCACCTTGGATATCAGATGATTGAAGATCATGAAGAAGAATGAAGATAGTCTGTTTGTTTGGCGGTGCTCTTCAAATTGAAAATAACCTCTAAATAACGTTTTCTTCATGACATAACCATGACGTGGGTGGGGCATAAGCCCACCACCACAGACCACAGCCACTTCTTGTTCATCATGGCAATCATTCTACATAGTAACACAATACAACAGTAGGTGTACATCAACGCAGATACTAAAAACTCTTCGAAATGACGTCCAAAGAGGACACAAATGATATGCTAGTCAAAACTGTACAGGATGGTGAAGAAGCAGAGCAGCCTTTTGATGAATCTGTACAAGACGACATTGAACATGATGCATCACCAGAAGTAGAAGCTCCTGTTGTGTCAACAGAGCAAATTCAAGCTCCTGTTGTGTCAGCAGAGCTAATGGAATTAGTCAAGCCAGGTGAAACAGGAGAATCAAATGACGAAAAAGAAGACGAGCCTGAACCTCCAACAGGTATTAGGGCATTTGCAGCATGCGTATGGAACCTCTACACAAAGAATTCTTTCCTCCTTCTTCTTCTCACGGCAATTCTCCTTGCCTATGCTTACCCTCCTCTTGGTGCAAAATATCTTGCCCCGAAAGTGACTGCAACATGGATAGCTGTGGTTTTAATATTCCTATTATCTGGAATCAAAATCAAGTCAGAAGAACTGAGCAAAGCATTTCAGAGTTTCAGATTCAATCTATTCGTCCAGTGCTTCAATTTTTTGGTAGTGTCGTCGGTCGTGTATGGTTTCTCTCGACTTGTGCTTCACCTTGGAGTTCTAAACAGAAGTTTGGCAGACGGAATGGTTATTTCTGCTTGCGTACCAATCACAATAAACATGGTTTTGGTTCTTACCAACAGTGCCAACGGAGATGAAGCCGCAGCTATTTTCAATGCTGCATTTGGAAACTTAACGGGAGTTTTCTTGTCACCCGCACTCATTTTAATGTATTTAGGTGTACAGGGGGCAGTGGACTTAGGCACGGTGTTCTTCAAGCTTGGTATGAAGGTCGTCTTACCGCTTGCTGTCGGTCAGCTTATTCACAAGTTCAGTCCAAAAACTGTCAACTTTGTAAAGACAAACAAGGCAAAGTTCTCAAAGGCGCAAGAATATTGCCTTATTTTCATCGTCTACACGGTATTTTGCAAAACTTTTTCCAGAGAAATAGATACGACGGCTGGGGACGCCTTCGTTATGATTGCATTTGTGTTTGTACTCTTGTTATCCATGATGACGTTGGCGTGGTTCGGGCTGAAATTACTCTTTCCAAACCAACCAAAACTTCGTGTTATGGGGCTTTTTGGATGCACTCATAAAAGTGTGGCAATGGGAGTACCCCTCATTAATGCAATCTACGAAGACAATCCTTTGGTCGGTTTCTATACTCTGCCTTTATTGGTTTGGCATCCAATGCAGCTTGTAATTGGATCCTTCCTCGCGCCTCGCCTTAGCGATTTTGTGAAGTCTGAAGAAGAACGCTTGAATATTAACAATGAAGAAGCTGAGCCCTCTGTATAAAATTAAAATAAAGGACATTCTTTGATGAGTCAATTTATCTGTCAATTATCTATGATACCATGGCGGAAACGGTATCATAGATTCAGTTTAGTGATAAGATAGTATTAGCATTTTGGTTGATAATACTTTTTAATAACGATAGTAAACTTTATTAGCACTACGTTTAGTAATGGTATCGTCAGATGTATATTTGAAAATATGTCATGTTCACTCTGCTTGCCAAATGCTTCATGAGGATTTTATTTATTAATGCATCAACTACTGTTTATAAATAAAAAAAGAACAAGTTATAAATAACCTTAAACTCTAGAACCGCTTGGTATAATATTAATAGAACAGTTATAGAACCGACCAAATTCCTAACTTATTAGAAATTCCAAAATTCAAAATGTGACCATAAAATTCTGTGGACTTTTCGTTGAAGTACTAGCCCGGCGTTGACGCCATTCATCTCAGCGGTTCTTTTGGTTTCTCCCTCTTCATTCTTCTCATTCGTTCGTCGCCCTTCGCTTGCTTGCCAAAATTCTGCATCGATCCACATTCCACATTCGAACATCCTTCTTTCACGAATCTGTCACACTACACACTTCACCATTGTGTTGTTTGTATTCGCACTCCCTACGTAGACGACAAGACCTCGAATCTCGAAACTATAATCTTCTTTTAACAAACTATGATTATCTATTCAGTTTGCCTCGCTTCATTGGTGCTGCAGGCAAATGCGCTGTCTTTCTCGCCCCAGTCCAGATTCATAGGAAACAAAGTTCACCATCATGACACCACCGTACATTCCACTTCGATCACGATGAGAAAGCAAAAAGCATCTGACAAGCGAACCCGTAGAATGCAGAAGAGCCATGATACTGAGTCGTTTACAGAAACCATAGCACTAAGGCCTGGAACTTCTCCTTTGACGCCAATGACTACAGGTCAATGGCAACACAAGACTGTCGTAGTCATGAATGAGTTTGAATCTACGGCTAGACTAGGCGGACGTGGCAGGTCACGCAAGCGCTCGGCAGTCTATAGCAACCTCGCATCGTATCACGGTCAGTTCCTAGAATTGCTGACTAAAGAGTTCCTTGCCGAGGTAAGTTTTTCAATTAACAAGAACACAGACGAATACAGCAGAATTTTATAAAATTCTGGCAGCTGTTGTTCTGCGCGCCAAAAGCAATGACACATAATGCTTCAGAACAAGCAAGCTCACGCAATCACCCTTCTGTTGTCGTTCTAGGAATCTGTTGTAAGAGATAGAATCGACTCTGCAGCTGCAGACTCTATGCATTCCCTTTTGCTAGAATCTTCCGGGCATGCTTTATTTGACATGTACCCTGAAAGAAGGGGAAACATTTTTTCCGATGAAGTGTATAGACTAGTGAAGGCAAAGGATGCTAAATCGACCTTCTCTTTGGACAAAGAGACGGAGGATAGTGGCAGGCAGGGTCTTCCTCAAAACAGTAAATTTTCGCAAAATGATGTTGTGATGCTCACCTTGCAACCAGCTGGGGTTGGTGATTTTTTCGGTGGTTCGAGTATTCCAACCAACAAAGATGCAACCTCAATCGAGGCTAGAGTTTTGGGGACTGGGCCTACGTATGTCGATGTTGCGATACAGGGAGGCAGATTTGAAGCTACGTTTGGCCCAGCCCCGAACAATTTTGGACCTGCCGGGAAGGGGGATCCAAACTTAAGATTGCGTATGGACCGATATTTTTCCAACGTTCCTTACAATAGGATGGTAGAGGCCATCGGGCAGCTAACCACAATCCCTCCGAAAAAAACTAAAGAAGAAATTGCACTCTTGAAAGAAGCAGATCGCAAAGATGCGAGCCATCGCAGATCGGTAGATGGTGTCATTCGTCAAACTATTCTCAACTCGTTTGCTTTCAGTAATAAAGAAAGTCCAATGTATGGGGATTTGGATGCCGCAAAGTTGAATGATCTTGTAAGTAGTCTTGCTGTTGCTACCATATGACATGCGCATTGAAATTTTGGACTCACTCTTCCAATAATTGTTGTTAGGCTAAGCATATCGCAAAACCACCGTTTCAAGATTCTGCCAAGCTTACCAACCAGGTTTTGGGTTATTTTCAGTCAAACCCTCAGCAGCTATTTTCTCCATTCAACGGCCCTCAATTATCCGCTATTGGCGCAGCACTGACAAGAAAGCTCACCATGATTCAGGGTCCTCCAGGTAAGAGCATGCACTTAGTAACGAGAATGCGTTCTTTCTCTTTACAATTATACTAATTTTGTTTCCAGGAACTGGAAAGACTACTGTTGCTGCTGCCATCGCATTTGGTTTCGTTCATCAATGCCGAACCTCAACCAATATACCAAAGCACAGCAAGGTTCTTACTACTGCGTTCAGTAATGTTGGTGCTGATAACTTAGCAGAACAGCTCATACGCCTAGGTCTAAAGGTAGTGAGAGTTGGAAAGGCATCTGCTGTAACAAAAGGATTATGGGATTACACACTTGACGCGGCAATTGCGAGAGATCCGCATGCGAAGAAAGCACTCGAGGACGCTACCAAAGCAACATCGAACTTGAAAGGAACTTCAGGGAAGAAGGGAAGCGGACGGAGCAAACTCGACATTGCCAGTGAAAGGAACAAACGCGATCTGGCTACTGCCGCTGTGAAAGCGTCCATTGAGGCCTGCAATGTGGCAGCGACAAAGGCAATGAGAGAGGCCGATGTCATTGTATCTACTTCAATCGGTGCTGCAGATTCGCGTCTTTTGGCTGCATGCGGAATGCTGGTAGGCGAAGATGAGAAAGAAGCAAAAATTAATGATGTTGCAATGTTTGCTCCTGATGGCCTCCCGCCTCTAAGTTTGCCATTTGTCATTGTTGATGAAGCATGTCAAAGTGTCGAGCCGGGATCGTTGATTCCTGTATTTTCAACTAATAGTTGTCGCTCTCTTGTTATGCTAGGCGACCCATGCCAGTTACCCCCAACGGTAGTCAGTGACGATTCTGGAATTGGTGAATCGCCTTTGTCTGTTTCGTTGATGAGCAGGCTGTCGATGGCTCTTCCTCAGCCAGTCATTGTTACTGCCCAGGTAGACAAATCACCTCGTGATGATTTGTACTTGAATCTGAAGTTGACAAGGCAAGCTGCGTCTTTAGTTCGGCATAAAGGAGGTAGTGGCTCCGACTCAAATGTTTCTTACCGCAAACGATACTCTGGATCGCTTTTACTTTCCGTTCAGTACAGAATGCATCCTTCCATTGCAGCATTTTCCTCTGCTGTATTTTATGATAGCATGCTTTCCACACCCAAATTTTTGACGAGTCAACGCCCTGTGCCTCAAGAACTAGAAAATATCCTGCCCCTGGAGAGAGGACAAGCATCTGTGCGTTTTGTCAATATTGCAGGGTCCCAGAATGAGAGAAGAGGTGATCCTGCCACTTCCACTGGCATCTTGCTAAGCGACATCGATCCCTCGTTGCAGAGCTCGAGCTACACCAACGAGGCAGAGGCTGCTCAACTCGTAGATATGCTGAAGGAGTTCATGAAAAATCGGGTGGGGGGCAGCACTCCATTTGATGGGACGATTGGAGTCATTACTCCTTATTCTGGTCAAGTCATACTGCTAAAATCTATGATTGCATCGGATCCAGAATTTCGAGATCTGATGCAAAAGAATCCGATTGATTTAGAGATAAACTCTATTGACGCCTACCAGGGCCGCGAGCGCGATCTCATTTTCTTTTCCACCGTTCGATCCAACAGAAAGGGCAATGTTGGGTTCCTTACAGACTGGAGAAGAATGAACGTAGCTCTTACCAGGGCTAAGGTGGGCTTGGTTGTGTTCGGTGATATGGACACATTGGGCAATGACCACCACTGGGAAGCATTTTGTGGTTGGTGTGAGAATGTAGAGTGTGTTTTTGATGTCGATCCCGCAGAACTAAATGGTCCAAGTTTTGAATAGGCTTTTCAGTTCGCATCATCCAAAGCAGTTGAAGAGAGGGTGCACATAAAAAGCAAATAAGCTAATGTATAGTGTTGGTTAGAGTTGTGGTGAAGTTTCTGCTCTGTCGAAGCACAATTTACAATTCCTCTCCGCTATTTGAACTCTGCTTCATATGCACCAGAAAATAAAAGTAGAATTGGACGTTTGAGCGTAATCACACTATCCTGTGAATTGTAGGGTGTCGTTGGTGCTGATGTTGGAAGTCTCCTAAAGCTAAAAATGAAAGTCCAAGTGAATACAGAAACTGTGCTCTTGATTGCAAATTTACTTACAATTAGAATGAGCAACCACTGCAAGAGACCTTATCTCCTTCCGGTCGTAGTTCGTGAACATTACTTGATTGGTGCCGCCTTCGGTAGTAGGAGGAGTGGGGCCTCTCTCATCTAAGTAGCTGCCGCTTCTTCCAATCCATTGGTAGCTAGACCCATTCTCCTCAGAATCATTTGCTAAATGATTTCTAGTAAAAACTCCTTCATGACCATTGCTTACCTTCAGGAGTTTTCCTGAGATAGAAGACCGTAATGTTTGCATGTTGCCAATTTGAAATTGCCAAACCATGCATAGCTGTAACAATACCAGTAGTTGAATCATTCTCTTTCTCTGTTTGATTAAAGAAAGAAATGAGAGCACGAGTTATTATGAAATTGCACTCTTGGTTGTGGCTGTATTGTACCATGTCAGTCTGGGGCGGTTGAGTCCCCTTTGGTTTTACATCAATTGTATTATTTCTTCCTGTCCCAAAAGGAGTTGATGATCCCGATGCTTCGCCTAATATCCGTATCTTCCACTTCGTAGGTCGCGGTCCATCAATGGTGATTCCATTGATGATTATGCGTCTCGGTATGTTGAAGTGGAGGGCAATGATCCTGATCAACAAAACGATACGAAGGAGAAAAAAGCTGCGAAAAGAAGCAAAGCAATTATAATTGTGATGTACCAATCTCTAGCATAAAACATACTGAAAATGGTTTTCACATTGGCATTTGAAACGACGGAAGCAATTCCCAACATCACCACCCTCCCTCTATCACTCTAGCTTAAACTTATATTTCAACCTATGCAAGACTTTTTCAACTTTATCATTTTTATCTCGAGCAAAGTTGTGAACCATCAACTTCGAATCCAGATAGTGGCAAATCAATTTGTTCAATAATAGTTGGACTCTTTCTTGGCAAGGAAGAGGGATTGAGGGCGAGAATGCTGTCAGTCTCTGTTGTCCAACCATCCAAGGGCAGGGATCTCATTTTTTCGACAATATTAGTTCTAATGGCAATTCGAATGTGAGTTCTAATGGCAATTTGAGTATCTACGACAATGTGAGTGCCTTATCTGGAACAGAAAATAACCACGTCGTTGATGGAGCGTTCTCTACTGATATGTCGCGAAATCAAGAGACAGGCTCGCTGCCACCAATTGACGAACGCAAAATGTTCAGAAGAGGTGGATCTCCGAAGAAATCTCCACTTCGTTTTCGACAAAAGTCCGTCTCTTCGTCCGCCTCCTCGTGCTTCGAAGCTCGTAGTCTCACGACGCAATTTTCTGTGCACTCTCGACGCCGAGATAATTTTCCGTCTTTGTCAGAAGAGTGGTCTTTTCTTTAATGCCTTCTTCGACATCACCTGAGAGAACATTGATAGCATCGGCAACATTGATTACGCATTGCTTAGACACAGACGGAAGGGATTTCTTGCGTTCTTCCCCTGCAGGTACACTACTTTCCTGTGAAGGCTTGTTTTTGTCTGAAGATGAATGCATCCAGGGATTAGACTCTCCCTCTGGAGTTGGACTCTCATTGGCTTCAGAGTCTCGGATGCCATTAGTGGACGCGCGCCCGCCGTCTGTATCCTTCATCTTCTCCACATCGATAGTGGTAAGTTTGGCATCTGATGCATCCCCGGGCCGAGAAGATTTTAACTTTACCAGTCTCTCCTCAATATCCAAGTCAATGGCACCACTAGCAGAAACCGAATTTGAGTCGCCGAATTCTAACGATGTTGCAATGAGCTTGACTTTTGGTAACACCTTTTCCATAGGAAGATGCTGCTTTCTTTCTTTTCTTCAGCCCCTCGTATTCTCCACCTTCCTTCGGCATCCCTTGATCAGCATCACTGTCAATGTCTTCATAAGCTTCAAGCTCCTTAAGGAGTTCGCGAGCCTCTAGTTAAGCTCGCTCGCGTTGCGCCTCCAAGCCTTTCTTCATGAAGTCTAGCTGAAATAAACCTTTCTTCTTTTCGTTACCCTCATCCTGCTCTGTTTCGGCGAGGAGGGTCCGCGCTTGTTCCAATAGATTACCATCGTCGTCTTCGCTGTCACTAAAATTGCCTTGCATCTTCTTCTTCAACTCCTCACCAATTTCAAATGCGCACTTGCTCAGATAAAGCTCTTCTTGTATCCTTGTCAACATTGGCACCTCGCCTGAGAACTCGGTTTGCCCACTTGGATGTGTTCCTATGCTTGAGACATCCATATTCGCCAAACTGAACTCCTCCCTAATTTTCTCTTCACTCCACAAACACGGCATTTGTTCCTTTGGTGCATCCACCAGCTGATTGCAATTGCAGAATAAGCTATGATAAAGAAAATCAGACAACATCCAAATAATCCAAAGACAAGATATAAGAAACATGTGAAAGGTTCAGGGCTGCCTCCCTCGCAAGGAACATCAACATTATCGCAGTAACGAGGGTAGCAAATATATTTGATGAGTGACGAGACCAGGAACAGTAACTGCAGTCATTTATTGTTTGCAAATCTAACACTTTTGACACTTACTCAGATTGCACCATGCATCGCCAGGACCATTAGGATTGTGCATTTGATGGAAAATGGGAGGCACTGCAATCAAAAGAGCCACGAGGATTGGAATGCCGTGTAAGAACGGTTCTACTTTATGTTTCATCTTTGACTCTTTCAGTCTGAATGCAATTGCGCAAAGATAAAATAAACAGAGAGTCACATTTAGGTACAAGCCGCGAATGCCCCAAATAAGAAGATGAATCCTTGGGCCGTGCAAGTGCCGGTTGTTCTTTGGGTATTCACGGAATTAAATCCATCCATGATAGAAAAAGACTTGTCGATTTCATTCCATCCATAGACAGGAACTGGCAATGTGCTCAAAGCCATTGCAACAGAAGATAGTATATCTCAAATGCTCATGCCACACATCACACGATGATACATTGCGTAGAACTTATTCGGTGACCGGGGAATTAAGACAATAATTAGAGCAGAACATACTGCAGATGAAACTTCTCAAGGGGACAAAAGAGATGTTATGGGGATGGTGATGATGGAATCATGGATGTGTCGGTCATTGAGCATGAAGATATTTTTGCATCGTTCGTGGGAGAGTAGGATGAGCTGGATGAAGAGGGTTGGGCGTTTGCTATGATCAATTCTAGACATTGGCATTTACAGTTGCAGGATTTAGATATGGCTATACTGGAACTGAGAAGAATTAGGAAAGATCCGGCTCCTGCTACTGTGAAAGAGCACAGGGTTGTTTCTTCAGTGGATGATGTGAATACCATGCCTGTTAATCAAGTACGGAGCCAAGATGTGGAAGAATTAAGCAGAGAATTTGGGAAAAACTGTAAGAGATGCATATGAAGATTTATATGAATCTCGTTAGGAACTGAAGGGGGGAGCTACGATGACGATCGGATAAGGGATCCAGCTCCCACAGTTGTGAAGGCTGCCGATGATCATAGAGAGAATCTAAACTATTTGAAGAAAATAAGGACCGAGAAGAGGAAAAGACACAAGAGACCCATACGCAAACTCATGCTCAGGTGAAAGAGCAGCCAAAATAAAGCAACGAAGGAAATGGTCATGGCGGCGGGATTAGAAGGACAAAACGAAATTCTGAGGAAGAAACGTAAAATCAGGGGACCGCCACTACAGTAATGTATATTTTTCCAAAAAATAATAAATACCAAATTGTTGGCATCTCGTTCCTCCGTGATTTGCACCCATCGGTGCATTCCTAGTTCATCTTGGAAAGAAGGCCGAATGAATTTCCTCTCCGTCAATGTAAAAGTTATTGCCCGAGTTTTCCGAAGAGGGATTTCAGCTTGCGGCTTGCATCCATCTTCGACTTGGTCTGCTGTAGAATTTCAGCAGATCTCACAGATCTTGAAGATATCGAAGCACTATTTACGTGAGTACGTCAAGGTATCCGGTAACTCCAGTCCTTTTCTTCCTGAAGCCTTGACACTAAGAGTGACAACATGGCTTCTGATACCAGAGCCGGAAGCAGACGATGAAATGCTCAAAGACAAGAGGTGATCTCCAGACGCGGATGGAGGAGGAATTGGGACAGTGAACTTGGCTTTTGCAGCTCCCTTCTTCGCAACTGAGCCGCCTTACGTCCACTAGGAATACTTCCTAGCCCACGAAGTTTAAAACCTGTACGTGTCTCACTTCTTTCATGGAGTTCCAACTTGATTTCTGTCTTTTCTCAAAAGCACTTTCAAGTTCAAACTTATCTACAACCATACTGTCTGAAATATCCAATTCAGCTCTAATCGCGGCCGTGCGTTCTTCAGTACCGAGAGTTTCCTCAAATACTGTAGCAACCTGTAGCAAAGTTCCAAGTCTAGCGTCAGCCCTTCTTTGCGAGAGGATGGACTTGTTCATCTGTTTGTTGAACGCTTTGCTCTGGTTTCTTCTATTGATTTTGTCCACGGTGTTGCCAAGAGAAGAGAAGAGGGAAAGGTTCAGTCTTTCCCACCAACCTGCTGTCTCTGAGTGGCCTCACTTTCCATTTTGTTCGAAGTGAAAGACAAGTGGGGTCGGGGCAAATAAAAACATGAAAAGCCGTTCAAGATCCTATGTACTATCGATGGTATCATAGACCAGGATTAACAGTTTCACCAATTACTTACTCTAACAGCCAGAAGTTTTTGCACACCAACAATGCTTCTATCTACTCTACGTGTAGTTACTTTATTCACCATTGCAATACTTCCGTTTG
>Ga0115005_10002096_pt1 | contig 15900 bp, 16 predicted proteins | sample ArcOceMetagenome_FD_87163 | JGI IMG/M metagenome (GOLD analysis project Ga0115005, IMG submission 87163) | Marine eukaryotic phytoplankton communities from Arctic Ocean - Arctic Ocean - Greenland ARC118M Metagenome | ecosystem: Environmental > Aquatic > Marine > Oceanic | place: Arctic Ocean... | reverse complement strand
CGGAGCTGGTGTTGGAGCATAGGTCGGAGCTGGTGTTGGAGCATAGGTCGGAGCTGGTGTTGGAGCATAAGTCGGAACTGGCGTTGGAGCATAGGTCGGAGCTGGCGTTGGAGCATAGGTCGGAGCTGGTGTTGGAGCATAGGTCGGAACTGGTGTTGGAGCATAGGTCGGAGCTGGTGTTGGCGCTTGAGTTGGAGCATTGGTTGACTGAAAGAATCCAGCGACATAGTTGCTCATATCATTGATTCTCCGCGCATTATTTGTGTTTGGATTTCCGATTGAACTACCCTCGAAATCGAAATTCGGATTCGGATTCGAAAACCTTTGAATTCTATTGCAACCATTTGAAGGCATGTTATCACACTGATCTTTCTTGCAATTGTAGGCCATAATGGTTCGAAATTTAGCGGATGGGTCGCGATATCCATTGTTAAAGCCGGAGCTTGAACAAGTACCTCGGGTTCCAGTATCGTGTTGGCACCCCTATATTTACATTAGAAAAATTGAAATGATTGTTTTGTGAGAACTTTGTTGTATGAAAAGATAATATACAACGAATATAGAAAACGTACCATATTGTGCGCTGATTGAAAAGAAGAAAGAAAGAGGCATGTGGTTTAGCAAATCATTATGTAAAAAGAGGCATGTGACCGCTTGATGTGACAAAACCGATGAATGGTTTCCAATACTCACCTATCTCATGGCCAAATGAATAGTACCCTGTTGCACAACTCCAGGAGGTCACGGAGAACATCCTATTTTTGTTTGGGTAAGGATCGCCCACCCAACCAATTCCTATTTGTTAAAAAATGACACGATTGTGGTTGAGTAAACACACTGCAGTAAAAATTATTAGTCATTGCCGAAGGTCCAACTTACCGCAATACTGTGAATCATCAATCAGCATCGCAACAACATCTGCACCATATTGAGCGCGCTTAGTGTGCACGTCATCAAGCTTTCCATCGTTTTCATACGTGACATCTTTCAGGGCTTCCCAAAACGTATCCGCTGAGCTTTCCACATATGAATTGTCCAAATAGCCATGGACAAGATTAAGTCTGGTATTGACTCCACTAAGCTGGAAGGCGGTGTTGGTCTCCTGGACGGCAAGGTTGACCCTCCCGATCATATTATTACTTGTAGTCGAGGTTGGCGAGCACGACGAGGACAATTTCGAGTTTCTACATTCAGCTTTCTTGGTCCAAACCACCATGACATCAATAGAAACAATATCGTCATTCATTCTTCTTGAGGCAAACGAATATGCAGAATAGAATTCTCGAGTATTTTCGTTCTTCCTATTAAGGGTAGCCAGGTTTCTATCAGTAACATTTTCAAACTGGTGAGGTTCTATTTCAGGAGGAAATTCATAGATAACATCTGCAAAAGGTGTTCCATCCCCATCCACTCCTATCTGAATAACATTTCCGTCTTCTACATTGTTTATTGAAGCGAAAACTCCACCAGGAAACTCCATAACGTCGATAGAAGAGCCATTGCCGTTTTCACCATGCATGTAGTTATTGCTCTCATTCCCTGACACAAGATCTGTTTCAGCCATAAGGTTGTCCCACGTGGCAGTACTCTCGGTGGGGTTTGGTCCTACCTTGGAAGTTGTGGTAGTTTTTCCGCCCGGTAAAATCAGTGTCAGCTGATCTTTGGTGGAAAATGTTGAAAGGTCGAGCTTCAATTGGGAAAGTGAGTCACCTCCACAATTATCGCCGGATAAATCAATTGAAATGCCAGCAGAGACTACTTTTCGAGAGGATATAATTATAATTGCTAGGGCTGCCAAGTATACAGAAAATTTTGCGATCATGATCACTTCTATTGATTTCAAGCCTTGCTTGGATGAAGCGTAACAGTTTGGGGTGTGAGTTGGTGTTGGTGTAGTTACTTATTTTTTATGAAGGAATGAATGAATAGATTCATTCATTCATTGAGTCCGATTATGGTACAGATTATCTAAACGGATATAAAGGAATGAATCAATTTTAGGATTACAATGACCCTCATCGCTAAATTCAAAAATGTCACAACATGTTTTGTCCAACGAGCGTCCCTTCCAGTTTTTGGCGAACAAACCCCCGGGGGTCTTTATTTTTAATACCAGTAGGTTTGAAAGACAACACAACCAAGTTAAAGTGCCAATTCACTCAAAACATACAACTGCTTCTTGCCACTAAAATGACGACAGATGCAAGTAATGACATTATTAAACCTACACGTACTTCCAGCAGAGATGTGAACAATGGCACTAAAATGACGACACAAGCAACTAACTACAATAAACCTAATCCCAGCACCAGAAGCATTGTAAACGATGCCTATCATGCAGTGGACGATTTCGTTGACAGCGTAGATGATTACGTCGATAAAGAGATTGAAGAAGCCAAGCAAGCATCACGTGCCTTTCGTCGAAGATGGGTCCCTGTCGTTAAGAGCACCCTCGCTTCTTTGGCTGACGTTATAGGTGAGCGGATGGAGGTGTGCTTTTTGATGTCCTTTTTATTAAAATGTCTATTTGAAGAAGACCGATTTGCTTAAACGCGTCTCTGTTCTACTGTAGGGGACTGGGTATTTTACTTCCGAACGAAGAACGGTGATGCCGGGTTGGACGAATTCGAGAATCCAATCTATTTCTTTTGTATCATTTCAAGCGTCCTCTCAGGATTAGCTGTCTTGAGTATTATTTTAAACAACTGTTCATGCCTCAAAGGCAAGAATGAAGGCATTTTCAAGAAAAATTGTTTGAAACGCATCAACTGGATTATGGGGCTCGAAATGTTTCTAGAGGACATACCCCAAGTTGTGTTGACGACATTGGTACTTCACACGAAAGCTGGAGGAGTTTGGTCACCTGTGGCTGTGTTCAATGTCACGACCTCGGCCTTTAATTTCACATTCAACGTTTTAGACATGTGTATGCCATTGGAGGAGGAACACCACATTGAAGCTGCAAATGCTCAAGAGGCTTGATGATAAACATTATTCTGCATGCCCACAGACTGAAGAATCGTGATGACCACGAAGAGCACGTATACGTTTTTACATAGGGCACAAAAGTGAAGTACATCCATCATAGTATGTACACGGTACAGTTACAACATTCTTAACTTTTAAAAAGAATCGAAAATCACATACAAGGGGCCTTTCTTTAGATGAGGTTGAAAACTACAGCAGTATGTGTAGTTACGAATTATAGCTGGTTAGCCCCTTCAACTTGCGCTGCTCCACATTTCCAATTTCACACAAATGAAGGGTGAACGTCACTATAATCATAATAATGCTGTTTTTATACTTTGAACTTATCATGTTTTCCTACAGTAGACTACAAGTACTGTACGGTACGTGGTGTAGCTACCACTCACTACCGGCGGGGGTATCATACCACGCGTGATTTTTTTGAATTTATCATCCCAACCTGACGTGAAGAAGAAGGAAAGCTTTTTCTTTGGGAAGCGACCGGCCGGATGAGAGACTGACTGACTGACTGACTGACTGACTGACTGACTCACACCTCACACAACAACACACAGACACACTCACGATCATCATGTTCATCGTATCGCATCAGAAAAGTGCAACTCAGAACACGAACGCATTGACTACGGACAACAGCTACTAACCTCAAACTCAAGCCACTCTACAAAGCGCTCCAAGTTTCACACTATTACATATTCAATAGACTATTCACCTTCAACATGAATATCCTACAACGGTGTCTACTATTATCCTGTTATGCCTTCTCTGCAAATGCATTGGTATCATGGCCGTCAAAAAACTCCCAGCAATTGAATAAAGTGGGTAGAGTATCTGCAGGTCCAATTGACATCAGCGGAATGGGTGTAGGTACATGGAGCTGGGGAAATAGACTCTTATTCGACTACAGTCCAGATCAAGATGAAGATATTTACGAGGCTTACCGTGCAGTGCGTGATGCTGGTGTATCCATATTCGACACAGCTGACAGTTATGGTACTTTAGATTTGAATGGAAGAGCAGAAATTTTATTAGGACGATTTGAAAGAAGGTATCTCGACGAGAAAATGGCCGATAGTAATGAAAGCAACAAGCAAAATCAACAGAATTTTTTCTCGGCGTTTGTCAACAATCAAGCAAATGAGAAGAAGATGCCCCCATCGCAGCAGGTTGCAACGAAATTGGCACCTTATCCATGGAGAATCACACCTTCCTCGATGGTCAATGCAGTGGAGGCATCTCTGAAAAGATTAGAGCAAGATAAACTTACTCTTGCACAATTGCATTGGTCCACAGCCAATTATCAACCTTTCCAAGAAAAAGCCCTTTGGGAAGGAATCGGTGACGTCTACGATAAGGGTCTCTGCGAAGCTGTAGGAGTGAGTAACTATGGACCGATTCAATTTCAAAAGATTAGTCAGTATATGAGAGATCGCTCAGTTCCACTAGCAACTGCCCAAATTCAGTACTCCTTAATGACTTATCAGGATGCAAAGGATATGAATGCAGTATGCGATGATGAAAATTGTCGTCTTATCTCGTATTCGCCGCTGTGCCTTGGGTTACTAACTGGAAAATATACCCTTGACAATTTGCCAAAAGGAAATACCAATCCTAGGAGACAGCTCTTTAGAGAGCTTTTGCCTGGAGCTCAAGGATTATTGAACACTTTAGAAGTAATTGGAAAAGATCTCAACAAGAGCCAAAGTCAGGTTGCTATCAATTGGGCATTGTGCAAGGATACTGTCCCAATTGTTGGAGTGCGGACGTTGAAACAAGCAGAAGAGAATCTCGGTGCCTATGGATGGAAAATGGATAAAGCTATGGTGGAGGAGCTTGACCGAGCAGCTTTGTCGGTTGGAAAGCCAATGATTCAAAACATTTTCCAAACCAAGTAATTTTATTAAAATAATGTAGCGAAATGATCACAATACTTTGAACTTGTTCCAAAGGGCTCTAGAGAAACACTTCGTGATGACATTGTAATTAGTTTTACTTTTTAAGCTATTATAAGTTATAAGTGATCACCTGTTCAAATAAATTGAGAATGCGACAAGAACATTGAAATATGCCCTCTGAACAATTCAATTCAAGCTTGGTCTGGGTCTTCCGACTTTTAATTATGAGATCCTGGAACTGTGGCACAAGTTTGATCAATGTGCTTGTAATGGTGCCGGTACAATTACAGCATACTTGTGTACAACTCTTGTACATAGAAGGCGCGCCAACGAGAGAGTCAGTCGTACTCGACACGTCATCATGGATAACAAATACCAACCACACACTCGCCTCGCGAAAAATGAGGAGATAACGGTCCCCGACGAAGCCTTTTTTTTATTCCCCTTCCGCTCCGTCCACGTCCACGACGGCCAAACTACAGTACCCGGGTACTAGGCTTACCGTACATGCCCAAGTTATCACAAGAACAGAACACCTCTGTCAGGACGTGATAGCAACCCTTCAAGTATCAGTGCTCCAATTTATTCTTCATCCGCATCCCATCAAAAAAGGATACCAGAGAAAAACACCAAATCTAAAAATGTCGCGGTCCTTAATTCAAGTAAAGGCTCTGAACTTGTCTCTCCTATTCGCAGGTCTTGCATCACTTCTCCTAGTCTACAAGTATGCGTTTAAACCCGGCAAACCCGATGCACGTTCTGTCAAAATCCTCAAAGATTTGGACGCAACTCTGAAAGAAGATGAAAAGGAGGGAGAGGAAGATAATAAAACTGCCGCTAGTTCTCCAGCAAAGAGCAACATCTCGGGCGGCAATAAATCAGACACACCCTTGCATTCCAATAGGAGCATGACGACGTCGGAAGGATCAAGCTCAGATAATATCATGGCAGAGCTTCATGGGCAAATTGAAGAGATTGATAAGAGAGGTAAAGCACTTTTCAAGGCAAAGAAATATATGGATGCTGCGGAGGTGTTCACGGAGGCTCTGGATTTGATCCATTCCAAAGTCGAAAATGCGGATAAGTATGGGAATCTTAACAGACAGTTGGTGACTTTGATGAATAACCGAAGTGCAATGTATGAAAAGGGGGGTGTTCCTGACTTGGCTCTTGTCGGTACGTATCATTTTTAAATGCCTCTGGGTGTTGTTGAATTATTCACTATGGTCATTTTTAGCCCTCTGCATCATTGGAACAATCAAAACTGAATTTACTGATTAATTTCTTTAATAGATTGCGAGGGTATAATCGAAATCGAACCAGCTCATACAAAAGCCAGAACGCGCAAACTTCGAATTCTCGAGAGTCTCAATCGCCACAGCGAGGCTCTTGTGGAAGTATGTGCCCTCCAGCTCAAATTCATGCAGGACAACAGAGACAAACTCCGTCTTGGGATTCCCGTCACCCCACCTGTGCCCCAGTCCAAGATTGAGGAGTTGATGGGTTTGATTCTTCCGGAAGAAATTGAAAAGACTTTGGCGGATTTGAAGAAAAAGCATGATGGTGAGGACAGACCTTTGCCTAGTAATCATACAATCTTACAATTGTTGCAAAGCTTTACGGGATACAATAGTTGGATGGCCCAAGCTGCCAAGGATGGGGGATTGGATGCCTTGACGAGTAAATTGAATTTAGCTGGCTCGAACGAGGAAAAAGTGGAGACTTTGCTCAAGAGGGGAAGAAGATACGCTTATCATCGTAAGTTTGAGGACTGCAAAAATGACTTTGAGACTGCCTACGGTATGTTGGATATGGACAATGATTTGAAAGATTTGCTTGATGGAGATGTATATGCGAGAGTACTGGAGTGGACTGGTATGTGCAGGCATTTGAGGTATGACTTAGAAGGCGCTACAAAGTGCTACGAGGAGTGCTCTGATGTAGATCCCACAAATGTAAGTCTTGAGCAGTCTTGTTTGGCACCATTACGATTTCTTGCTATTCAATTGTATTTATCAACTTGTTCTAATGGTCAATAATGTTCGCGTCTATAAATTGAAGGCTGAGATTCTTGTCAAGCGTGCGGGAGTAAAAATGGATTCTGGTAAATTGGAAGAGGCTCTAGCACTCTTCGACACAGCTCTAGGTATCGACCCATCGGCCGTGGATGGACTACTTCATCGTGCGAATTTACGCATGTTAGAACAAAAGCCAAATGAAGCAAGAACAGACTTAGAGCGTTGTATCGAATTGAGACCAAACCACATTTTTGCCCATTTAAGGTTGGCAACACTTTCCATGGCATTAGATGATATTGACGGTGCTAAACGTTCATTGGAGAAAGCGGAGGAAATCGACCCTCAGTCCTCGGAAGTACATTCTTACCGCGGAGAATTGTTTTTTGCACAGGGTGAAATGGTAGAAGCACGAGCAGCTTTTGATCGGGCGATTGAGTGCGATGCTGGAAATCCTACCCCGTTTGTCAATGCTGCACTAGCAGTAATGAACATTCCCACAACAGCAGGGCATCCTCCCGATATTCCTGAAGCTATTCGTTTGCTGGAGAAAGCAATTGAGGTGGACCCTCAGTTCCAAACTGCATATGTACATTTGGGACAACTCAAGCTCAGTATGGCTACTGATTTGACAACCGCAAAGGAGGTGATTGCCCTGTATGATAAGGGATTAGATCATTGCCGCACTGCTGAAGAATTGAAAGATATTGTAAGCATGAGGATTTTGACTGTTGCTCAAGTTGATGCGGCGGGTGTATTGAAGATGAACACACTCAATATGCAGTAGAATAGGCTTTTTTATAATATTCTAAATAAGATACAATTAAAGAAAGTTCTAAAGAATGCGAGGATCACGGCCCAGTGCTGCCTCAGCGACGGAATTCTTTTCATCAAACATTTTGAGTAGACCCCCTCGGGACGAAAAATTAACTGCGTCCGGGCTCTCGTGTGCGATATCCTGAATTATATCAACAAAATCTTTGAACAGATGTGCACCTGTAGAGGGACGGAAAGAGAACACTTCTTTTCCGTCATCTTTTCTCTTCACGATCAATACTGATGGCATTGGATTCAATCGAGATTTTTTCCCCTTGGATCTGACTTCTACTTCGACGTCATTTAGAGGGACAAGGTTTAAATAGTTTCCGCCAACTAATGGAATGCTCTGGGTTACAAGTAAAATCTCGTGGTATGTTAGGTAGCATGTGCCCGCTGAGCCACCGTGCATAACTCGGCATGTGAGGAGAGGGACTTGGTCGGAAGCGGGAAGAATCGTCATTTTCATTTGCGAGTTAACGGTAGTAGTTTCTGCATCATCCAATTCTATTTTGCTATATTCCTTTGAAAGTTGAAGATTTTGAGTTTGCGTATCAGGAATAAGATAGATAGGCAATCACAAAATTATACGCACCTTTGCATGAGTGTGGAATTTATCTGCGGCCTTGGTTGCGAGAGTGTTGATACCATAGCTGCCCCTGATTGTCATGATTGATTCGCGTTTATATGCTTGCATTTTCGCTAACCTATCCATTACTTGGCAGTTCTTGCGACCAACTCTCGCACTGAGTTCCTCATCTTCCTGCTTTTGAAAAGCAGTCAAAACCATGTATACAGCATCTTTTGCCTTTGAAAATTCCGTTTCGGAATGACTAAAGGCATCATTTGGAGTAGATTGCACTGCCAACTTATTCATTTGTTCTTCTATTCCATTTTTGTTTGACGATGATTTTGCTGCGATCAAATTTAAAGCCTCGATTACCTTTTGTCCCCATGGTGGAGACGTGACTTTATTTTTAAAGGAGCGGATGATTAGTTGCACATCAGGAATAAGATGGACACTGAACAAATTAAACGCACCTTCATTTGGAGTAAAATTTAGTGGATAGGACGTCAACGGAATAGCCTCAGGAAGTTCTGGGAGTTGTTCATCGTACGAAAACAACGTAGGTTCTAGTATCTGCATCAGCTATAAAATTGGTGAGCCACAAACCCTGTATCAACAATCATATCACTACGGTGACTTCTCTTATGATCTTACCTTTGCACATCCATACTCTGCTTCCCTCGCGTAGATTTCCAACTCCTGCGCCGACTTCAGCAGTGAAGCAATCATATTCTCCTTACAAATATCCCTAATCTGAGAACAATAATGCCCATCCAGAGACATCAAGGCCGGAAATGTTCCGAATGCGCAAGAAGCCAATGTACTGAGATACGAGTATGAGTATGGTTATAGCGAGCAACATAGAACCGACTTTGAAAAAAAAGTAAACATCTTACGCACCTGTAACCCAAATCACGATTATCTAACTCATTCAAGCAATCGGTCAAAAAGCTCGAACTCGATTGCAGATATGGCCAGTCAAGCGGAGACAAAGCAGCTAACGGGTCAATATCATACACTTCATCCAACACGGAAGGAGTATCGGTGAATACAGACACAAGTTTTTCACTAACAAGCTTTTGAGCAGCTTCTTGACCTATAAGAGCCTCTTTGGGAGAATCAAATCGGACATTGAGCGCTTTTTGCTTCTGACGACGTGGCGTACTTTGTCTCTTCTTTCTTTGCGGCGAAGGACTGAAGAGTTTCAGTGGCGAAGTTAAAATCTTTTTCATGTAACTTTGATGTTGTGCACTGCGTGGAGTCTGCATGGATTGATCGTTGGTTTCATGTTCTCCTAGATCGAATGCAATCTTCCCTCCTAAAGTAGCAACAGATCTCATTCTCTGAAACAAGGAGGAAGATTCTCGCAGAATATTATTGGCTTTTTCATTTGCAATTTCGCTGAGATCAGTATGACTTGAGCATCCTTCCAACGGAGCATGAGGAGGACCTTTATTACTTGGACAAACAGCAGCCCCATTGTCAAGAATCTGACCATCTGATATGCTGAAACATCGAACAAGTAATACACGTTCGGCCAACCTTGACTTCTTTCTGGTACACAATTGAGCATCAATTACGAGCGGGGGTTGGAATATCATTCCGTTCATGGCTTCTCTCGTAGGTTGCATCATAGGTGATCCAAACAAACTCGAAATACCAGTGGTCTGCACTGGATTCCTGAATGGTACAAATTCGCATTCCTTTACCCATATCCCAGGTATCAATGCACGCAAAGACCCCCCCTGCCTTTTAGTCACCTCTCCAAATAATGAATTGATGGAGGTATAAACCGCATCCATAACAGCACCTACCAACACATCCGGACGAATTTGTATCGTAACAGTTCTTACTGGAACAATCTCGCGATTAGGACCACCGATCGGAACCCCATTGATGTCCGTGATGGAAATACCCACATCTTCCACATCCCGATTTTGATCATCTTGATCTCCATCTTTTCTCCTGCGACGTTTCAATTTTGTATCTTTGTGATAATTCTTCCTTTCGTCGGTCAAACCCATAAATATTCGACTTAGGGCCGTACTTTTCATCGGTTTGATGTATTCTCCCGTACATTGCAATATATCACGTATGGCATTGTTTCTCGCTTCATCGTTGATCTTCTCCTTGACTATCCGAGGAGGGTTGGCTATATCGTCACTTTCATCCTCATCACTTACATCCAACCCTGGAGAATGCGCATGGATGAAATCAGCACGAAAAATGGGAACGTCAAGAATACTTTCTGCATCTTTTTCTGACAAAATTGGACATGAAGGGTATCCTAAGTCAGCATTATCGAAAAGTAAACCTATGCGCTTTGCATGATCGTAGAGAGTGTATGCTTCCTTTTTGGAACCGGATGTCTTGGGAACTTGTTTCCCCTTTGCTGCTGGTAGGGGTACGGATGCTGGTATTTCTGCTATCACACTCCGACGTATCGTAGTGCCAGCATTGCGAGGCAACACAGTATTTTTACCCGTATTAGAATCGGCGCCAGCATCAACATCAGCACTAACACTAGCTGCAGCACTGTCATCGGAAAGGATAGTACCAATAGGCTTCGATGCAGTTTCAGGTTCAGTTTTAGTTTCGCGATCCAATCCCCTTTCCCCTTGAGAATCACAGAAAGACGCATCGCTACTGCTCGACTCATAAATCCCATCATGATCATCCACTGACAAGAATGAGTTATCTACAACAGCATTATCATCCTTTGCTGCATCATGTAATACCACACCATGTTCCTCCTCGTCATCCTCGCTTATAATTCCATCAGAATGATCGCCATGTTCAGAACTCTCACTCTCACTCCGACTCTCATCCACATACGCATACCTCATAAAATCAAACCCCACATTGCTCATCTCCAATTCATCCCTCAGAAGCCTCTCCGCATCCGCCAAACGATCCAACTCCCCCTCAATCCCATCCTCCTCATTCATACTCTGATCCGAACCCCCCGTCTCATCGACATCACCCAGTTCCACTAAATTCCGAGTACTCGACAGGAGATTTTCCAACGCCGCCTCGTTGGAATGCAGGAGGGATGTGACTCGTGGCGCTAGAGATTCGGCTAGATTTTTCAGGTCTTCCTCGTTGTATTCTTGCCCCTCGGCGGTTTTAAAGGGTGTGTAGGTGTAGGAAAAGTCATTTGAGTCTGACATTTGCAGGTCCAAGTCGTCATTGGGGACTGGAGTTGTGGGCCACTCTGAATCATTATTGTCGGTGTTGGTTGATTCCATTGTTGGATGTCTTCTTATTGCAAGCGAGTGGCGCTCTGATTTGAGAAGCTGGCTTGATCAATGTGGTCGGTCTCGGTCGATAGCGATGCGAATTTGATCGTCGGCTCTTACTTGAAGTCGGCTGGAGATATTCTTCGAATAACACAGACCCAAGACCTTCAACCTGCTGTAATAACTTCTGTTCTCTACTATTTTACTCTTCCTAATACAGGCAAAAGTTGAAAGTGATGATTGCGATGATCCTATCGCTTGCAGTTGTTGCAAGGGGGGGGGTGCTACTTTTACTTGTACTTGTTGGAATGCCTTGAGTGAGACACATGAGAAGACTTGAAATTCTTCCTGCTTCTGGGATTTTTGAAAAGTATCACTGTTTGTGAAAGGAGACCGACATCCGGGTTGTTTATGACTTTTAAAAAGCTAAAATAGCCTCATTATCTTCAGTGTTTTTCTCACAAAGTGAGGTTGCTTCTTCTAGTCTAACCACTAACTGTATTCAAACTTACTATTTCAAAATAGACTTTAGACAGTAACAATCTTGTTGAGTATCTGTGCGATGTCTTAGATTTATTAGCGTCCTACTATCCCCCGAGTAAGATACGAACTTTTGGCTTCGAATACATTAAATTCATTCTGCTTGGTGATGTTTCTACTGTAATCCTTTGCCACCAGTATGTACTGGCTTGATGCTCACTTGTTCAGCAGCTCTTTAGCAGAGCCTCCTCCCCCCTCCCCCCAGTACTTCGGAACCTATGGGTAGGTCTCTACTAGTATTGAACCTGATTTTCATCAAACATCATCATTGATATTGTCTCCGGAAGTGTTATTATTTCGATCATTGCATTCAGCATCAGTCTGGAGAAGTGGTTTATTGTTGGTTTAGCCAATTCAACCCGATCAATCTTTGCGTCAGCATTTTGTGGTTTCATGGTGGTTGCACGCATATCGGCATGGCTATTAGCTGCTGTAACACAGTCATCAGAAATAATGTCTTTCGTTGAAGTCTTAGTTTGTTCGCGATCCAATCCCTTTTCTCTTTGTGAATCATAAATGCCATCAACAACATTAGTAGGACTTGGGGCTCCATTCTTGACACAAACTTCTACACCCTCCTCTTCCTCCCCACCTTTGTTTGCACTTGCATCAAGACAACCATCAGCACTTTCACTCTCCTCACTGCTCTCACTGTCATCATCTGCATATCTCATAAAATCAAAACCCTTATCGTTCACCTCCACCAATTCATCCCGTAAAAGCCTCTCGGCATCTGCCAAACGACCCAACTCAACCTCGATCCCATCCTCATTACTGAAACTCGTATCTATCAAGAATCCCTCCTCGTCAACGTCGTCATCGTGATTACCTAGTTCCACTAAATTTTGAGTACTTAACAGAAGATTTTCAAGCTCTTCCTCGTTAGAATGGATGAGGAAGGTGACTCGCTCCTCCAAGGATTTGGCGAAGTGCTCGAGGTCTTCGTCATTGTATTCTTGGTCGGTGAGTTTCATGGGTGTGTTTGAGTTTGAGAATGGACCAGAAGGTATCTTTAGATTATCGTCTGATGTTGACAATAGTTTGATGGATTCTGATGTTGGGGTTCGGGAATGGCGAAGATCGTCCACATGAGATTTTGGAGTTGTGGTCAGAATTGGTGAATCATTTTCCTTATTAATAGAGGTTGAATTCATTGTTGCAAAATGCAAATTATAAACGAACAACTGATTTTGTTTGGGGTGGCTGGCCTAATGAATGAGAATATAATGATCGTTGGCTTGAGATTATTGTCAGAAAATAACAGATACAGTTCTGTTCTCAACTATTTTATTCTTTTAACTCACCTGCTGTTCTGTGAGAGAATCTGTCACAGCGTTTGTAATTGTAATGGTTCGTACTGTAGGCGAACGAACGTGCCTTGTTTACCTAGAAAGGAAAGTCTTTTCTTTAGTGTTTGATGGTTGTTGTCATGGACAGGAGTGTCTGTCTGGGTGATTGATTGGAATTTTGAGGGGTGTTTGATCTTCAGACTTTTGTTTTTGAAAAGGTCACCGTTGGAGTTCTCAGAAATCGAAAGGAGCATTTATTTTCAACTCAACAGAGCTGAGCAGGCCATCACTATTCTAGAATGATCTCGTGGTCATGTGTAGTTATATTTTAATACATATATATATTATTCTCTCTACAAAATAATAATTGTGTTTGATCATCGTACTACGTGTACTATCCAAGTAAAATACATACATACTGGGTGATGCGCTGGATACGACTTCGTATATTCAGGTAAGATTACTCCTGACGGTCTTATCTTCAACAGGATAGCGACAGATTCTGGATCCTGCAATCCACGTATCGGCTTATGGATCACTTGTATTTTGCGGCTCTGCATCAGCGTTTTCCTCGGTCTTTGCGGATTGTTCACCTTCTCCTTCGGCGTTAGGTTCGTCATCATCCGCTGCACTCGCTCCTGCTTCTTGAACAACATTTTCGTCAACAGCCGAACTGATGTTATTGGGATCATTGTATTCAGAATCATCCTTGCCGTCGCCAACTTTCTCGCCGCCCCCAATACTCGAAAGATCGACCCTTTTTGTCAAGTCATCCACTCGATTATTGTTAATTTCATCGCTGCAGACTATCTCGTCGTTTCCTCCTGTATTATTGTTCGAGTAGTTCTTGGATCGATCAATCTTATCCATACTCTTTTTGAAGAATCTGTGAAATGCAATTCGTTTCGCTTCTCCCTTGACTGCCCTGACCATCTCTTTTGAATCCTCGGAGCTATTTCCCTGACGATGCGATCCACCACTTTTACTATCTTCACCAAAGCTTGCCAACATCATGCATCCATTTCCATAGTCGTCCAATCCTGCCACGGCAACAGTGTACGGTTGATCTGGGACGAACGCACAAATCTGAGGACGTGTGATACCACCGCGCACTTGCACGAATGATTGTTCGCCTTGCAGATACCTTTTCGGGGATTTGGTCAGCATACTGGGCAGAATCTTCTTTGCATACCGAGATGCATAAGAAAATGATGATTTGGATTTTGGTGGACTCGCTGGTGGGGTAGAATTGGATGCACCGTTTGTAGATTCTTGACGTTCTTCATGTATTTTGAAAATATGCACCGTTTCTCGATCACTAGCACATGCCAGCCATATTTTGTCAAGACTAAATGATAAGCATCCAATTTTGGCATGTTCAACTCCTCTTCTAAATTCACGCAACGGTGTTCCAGCAGGCGGATGCGAGGAGGAATCAATGCTGCTCGAAAAGGCGTCTTTTGCTTTCTTGCCAGTTTCAAACAATCTGATGAGAGTTCCCCTCTCCGAGGCTGTAGCCAAAAGGGTCCCATCCACAGAAAGTGCCATTGCCGCAAGAGGACTTTCGTGTGCGTCGATGAGAACATTTTTTCGCAACCCATACAGCTCGACTCTGACTTGTCCTCTTTGAACCGAAGGGCAGGCTAAAACCATTCCATCGTCATCACCTCCGCCAATATCACCACTGTCGCCTGCATCTGTACTAATACACAACAGGCCAAGACCGTTCGCTTCCCCGCCCGTTATAATAGTATCCAATAACGCCAAATCTCCAAAATTATAGACATAGATCCGATCTTTCATGGCAACACAAATCCGATCCCTCCTCAACCTCACCGCGAGCACCCTCTGTCGAAACGACAATTCACCGATCGGCCTCCCGATGTGATCATCCCAAATCAAAACCTTATTCGTAGGGTACTGCGGTGAAGTTCCTCCCCCCACCAAAGCCAGCAAATTACACCGAAAGAGCATCGCAACGGATCCAATCCCGCCGCCACCGTCCCGACTGTCAAAACTCCGCCGGAAGGTTTCCTGATAGGGAGATACGTTACAGATGCGGAAACCGTGCGCTGTTCCGACTGCCAAGCATCCTCCGTCTTGATTGAAACTTAGTGTGAGGAGGGTATCGTTTGAGTCATCCGTGGTGGTAGGTGCGGATACTTCGTTTTCGAGGGTGGATGATGTGTCATCTTGGATATCGGCCATTATGCTCGATGGTCGAGAATTATCGTTTTGAAAGAACAAGTAGAAACAGTCAAAATGAATATGGATTTGTAAGGCACAGGCGCTGTGGGCGGTACGGTGGTATTGATGGATAATGAGATCCTATGAGTGCTGTTGTTACCGGACCGTTTTATGTTATTGATGTGTTCTGTTCCAACAACACGGTGCGTGTCCATTGTCAATTTTCAATTTAACGGCGTAAGTAAACAGAAAGGGAACCGTTTTACGATTGCATTTTAAAACTGACTCCAAATTCAATCCAACGCCACCTTCATTATTGACCTAAATGATTGAGATAGTCTCGTTGTAATACTTTTGACAATT
>Ga0115005_10002095_pt1 | contig 15906 bp, 13 predicted proteins | sample ArcOceMetagenome_FD_87163 | JGI IMG/M metagenome (GOLD analysis project Ga0115005, IMG submission 87163) | Marine eukaryotic phytoplankton communities from Arctic Ocean - Arctic Ocean - Greenland ARC118M Metagenome | ecosystem: Environmental > Aquatic > Marine > Oceanic | place: Arctic Ocean... | reverse complement strand
TCTTCACTCGCATGACTATGACTCCAGTATCATGCATGACTTTGCTCCTCGTTTACGGAGGCGCTCCTCAGCTTTGTCTCACGTTCACCTTTTTGGATCCAGCTCTTGCGTACTGGACGTACACGACGTTGAAATCTAAGATGAAACTCGGGTAAATAAGTTCCTCGTGCTCAAGGAAGAAGCAAGATACGATGTACACATACGGTACCTGGTAAAGTTCTAAAAATTAGTCAGAGTGATAAGCTGTTAAGACTGAAAGTAGTTTGCTTTTGATAGAGTTATAGTCTAGTATCATACAATTTCAAAGAATGAAAAAGTTAAGAATGAATTCCACTTGTTTTCCAACCACTTCTATGTACACCAGCAATTGTAGACGTGTCATGGTCATCCTTGACGCTTCGCTTTCTCCCATATCCTAGACAGTAAAGTTTCATATCTATGCGGAATGTGAAGAGATAGATCAAACATCCTCGGATGCCATCTCAAGCTTCCGAATGTTAATTGTTGATCAACCTCATAAAGTGTCACCTCGTCAATGCTTCCAAAAAGATCACCTTTCATGTAAAGTACTCGACCAGGGGGATAAAATTTTTCAACCTTCATATCCCTCTGAAGGGCGCTCATCGTTCGAATGCACCATCTCAATTCGATCTCATCAAGTGCACCCAATTCTGCCTTCGTATGATTCAGTATAGATTCGCGTAAATCTTTATCCTCGCAAAGTCTGGAAAGGGCTACGGACGCATCTGCGAGGTGACCGAGACTAAGGCAAGAGAACGGGTCACCCTCACCGACCACGCTTACAATTGAGTTACTCATGGCTGGCTCAAAATTTATTGGACCAACACAAGGGCATCCATATGCATACACTTTTAAATTGGGGAATGTCTCTCCCCATAAAGTCGCTAAAATTGCAGCAACGCCACCACCTGATGAAATGAAAAGGTTAGCCCCCGTGACATACAGTTGATGGGAAAAAATGTCAACGAAGGGCAGATAACACGAACTTACCAAGGCTATGACCAACAATGATTAAATTATAATCTGGTTTGGAGGCAAGTTCCGATGCTATCAACTTTCTGGTCATTCCTGCAACACCCCTTGCAGACTCTAACATCCCATGGTGTGCCCTGGCCCGATGTTTTGTTCGAAAGTGTTTTCGAAATAGATCTGCATCATTTTCGTCCGCTAGTTCTCTCATTTCTTCCTCGTGGCTCACAAAATCTTCGGCGGTACAGCATAGATCTGTCAGTAAATCCTTGGGCGACAAAGTGCCCCGTATGCACAACACAATCGTTTTTCTTTTTACATCCCTCAATAGAAAATGAGCTGGAAGGTGTGTCTTTGATTTCCAATTAGAATGAATAATGTCATGTCTCTTGACTCCAGTTTTTCGAAGCAACATGGCTCTATCTCCTAAATGAACACTTCCCGACAACAACCCGAATTTCCACCCATAAGCAGCTTTTCGAAGTAAACGAAGTCCCACATTTAGATGTTGAAACATTCTTGTCATTTCATGATTTTTACGTGTACGTACCGTGTGCATAGGCAGAGTAATGTGCTAAATCACAAAGCAATTCTCGTTCGTTCGCAACAGAACATTCGCTTCCTTCTCGATTGTCGCCTTTATCGGTATCATACGCATTCGATGGTAAGCTTAATGCAGCAGAGAGAAAATCTATTGCACCTCCGCTGGTAGATGCAGATTGGTCAAGTTGCGCCGCACCGTAGAGAGCTGCACGCTGTAAACGCGACAACGCAATAATGGACGCAAGTACTTCTCTTGTGGGATACAGCGAAAATATATCAATTACCCCATGGTGTGGAAAATTGTCAATAATTTGTTGAATAGTTTTCACCGCCAGAGCAGACTCCTTGGACAAAAACCGATCTGCAATCTATAAAAAGCATACGTATGAGTGATAAAAGTTAGATTGACGATGAAATTCCACTTTCAAAGCGATATTGCACAAGCATCCGATGCCGGCGTCGTGGAAGGGTCGGGAAAGAATGGAATAGGTGACTAGACGCACCTCATCCAAATCATTATTTGACAAGATAGTACTCAGCGATTGAATAAATACTGCCACAACAGCATAAAAACAGAACTTCTTCGCTAGCCTATCGAGCCACGACGATTCTTGCTCCATTCCTGGCTGACTCCCAGGGTTTCGCAAGAAGGGCCGTTGCGAGAAAGATAAATGCGTGTTTCTTGCTCCACCACGAATTTGTATATAAGAATTGGAGTGGACCTCTACTACAGATTCATCTTTGACAAAACTGAATTGATCCAGCAGTGATTCGCACCAACTGTAGGCAAAGCTCAAACGTACCATTTGTGAAAGGTCCCCAGTCCTTTCTTTGACTTCTGCAAGTATCATTGAAACGGAGAGCTTGTCTTCGCCCCCTAGAATATCTGACACGGACAGTAACTCTGGTAGATCAGCTGTCTTTCTCTTGATTTTTCTCCCGAGAAAAGGCAGTTTCTTTGCTTTATTAACGGCAGCACTTTTGTTTGTTTTTTCCGATGATATGGCCATCGTAAGAGGATGATTCAATAGAATCAATGTGAGACATGAATGACATAAAAGACATTTTTTCATGGTGCATACGTGTACTCTGGGAGAATAACCAGGTATCGTATTACGCGTCTCTAGGAAGTGATGAGCGTGTAGTAATGCAACTCTGCAGATCAATGTACCAGCTGCAGCATGAAGCTACAGTGTTTTATGAATAAAGCTATGTATGTTCATCACTGTTGGGGTAGACGTTGGACGTTACGTGCAAGTACGAGTACTAGGTAGGTGTACGGTACATACGAGTAGTTTAGTTGTTGAATGAAAGTAAAAAAATTGGAAGTTTTTGAAATTTCATTTGAGTGTTGTGCGCGTTGCGAGAAACGGTCGGGTCGGGTCCAACAGAGGTCCAACATCAAACAAATCGAAAGTGTTCTTTTCTTTTCTTCTTTTTCTCCCTCCAACTTGCCTCCAACAAACTTAAAAATAACTAACTTGCCTCCAACCCTTCTTGAATTTCAAATCCAGAGGTGACAGGCAGGCACTCATTTTCAAACTTTGTCGAACCATTTCACTATCTGGTATCAAAATATGCGAATGAATCGCATTGTGAGTAACGAATCATTGAAATCATTGGGTGTTGGTGCCAATGATGCCAAAGGGAAAGGAAAGGTCTGCAAACGCGCCGAGAAAGAACAGATTGTCACTGGGGCACCATATCCACTCCCGCAAATTCAAAGTCTCCCCTATCCTCATTGTGTGACTCCAAAAGAAGGACTCTTCACGTAGTGAAGAATTGACTACACTTGATGATTTTCCATTTATCGTTAAGGAAACTACTCTGATTAGCCCTATTTTCAAGAAAGCAAAAATGAATCGACAAAAGCAAAACATCGCTTGGAAAACAAACTACTGGAAGAGATCTACTCTGATGTAGAGGAGAAGATTCCAAGAATAACTCGAAATCAGTCATTTGAAACGATCCCTGATGCCGGCGTAGTGTTTCCCGCAACCTCTGACCCGACGGACCGAGGAATTCCTCGCCACTCTTTCTTCTTTGGTCTGCCAGCATGTTCAAGTGAATCCGAGCCAAAAGTTGTAGGACCGCGATTTGTATTTCGCAAGAAGATGGACCTCGCCCCGATAGAGTATGAAAAGCCCACAAAGAATAAAAAATGGGACAAGATTTTCAGTGCCATTTTTATTGTTGCCAAACATTGAAATGGTCTTTGCCAACTCTCCATGATCTCCCACCGGACATACTCATCCATATCATCTCGTTCCTCGTATTGAACACTGGGAAGGAGAGCAAATCTAGTGTTTTCGGTCTCGACGAACATCTTGCGCCTTTATTTCGAGGACTGGGTCGAGTGTCAAAGTCAACTCACCTTGCATGCATTCGTTACATTCAGACCATGCCCAAGTGTTATACCTTTATTTGGGACACTCAATTAGAGACTCTTGCATGGGCATGCCGAAACAAAATGAATCTCAGTTCATTTACATCGGGTTATGGCAGCTTCCTATCTCGCAGCATTTGTACGCATGCTCTCTCATGCTGCAACATCCAAGGTCTGAAGGTGTTGGATCTGCGTTTGAATCGAGGCTTGAAGCAGAGTGCTGATGAGTATAAATCCAAGATTATCTTGAGATTATCGCAAATAATCTCCCAACTACACGTAGTATATGTGAAAGAGCTCATGGTTATACGCTAGAAGATTTTCATGACTTCCTTGTTGATCGACTAAAAGAATCTGCCCTCGAGGTTCTAAACCTTTGGGTAGAGACGAATATCGTCCTTGGCTCCACACGAGTTCTGTTGATGAATCATTCAAACACCCTCAAAGAGCTTTCTCTGATAATCACGTCCAATTACTACGAGGACTACGACGACGAATGCTGTGATATCATAAAAAATGGAGGCTTATTTAATATCGTCTATTAGTGATACGGTTGAAAAATGACCAGCTTGAAAAAACTATCTCTCCTGTATTAATATACTTTGATGCGAGCGTTATAATCAGATCACAGTCACTTGAAGAGCTTTTTGAAGAGTGCTACAGTGATGGTGTAGAGTTAGCAATGCAAGATTTTGATTTTTACGGGGCTGTCCTGGACTTGAAGAACTAGACATTATACTTTTTAATGACGGTGCTGGAGACATCCAACAGAAAAAAAGAGGAGCATGCGTGGTCTCAAGAAGCTGTCGCTTAATTCAGTAGAATTATATGACAAGGCCAAGGTGACTATTGAATCTACATCCCTTTAAGAAATTGATCTATCATGGTCCGAATTTTTACTTGAGAAATGCTCTTGTCCAAATCTACAAGTCCTGAAGTGCACACAAGCCAGCTTTGGTGATGATTTCAGTGGCGGAGTCCGGCCTGTCATTCCCTTTGGCGAAGCTGAAATGGATCAGCTCGTTGACTGGGAAGGTGCAGAGAAAACTACAGCATTTAATGTTTGTGACAAGGAATTTGATGGATTGGTAGTAGGCGAAGATTGCGTTGTAGAAGTTACAGCATACGGATGGTAATGAGGCAATATTGACACAATTTGAAGGGATGATGGAAGGACGAGCAACAACTCCGTGAAGGGTATTGGGGTTTGGTACAATAGCACGAGTCTTTGTTTTATTCTGTTTTTATCTTCGGCATAAGTGCCCTCTCTAAGATTTATTTCAAGCATTTCTTCATTGCTAAAACTAGTCCACCTTTTGTGCTATTGGCACCACCGGATTCAAGTCCAAATGTTCCTCCAATGCAAGTTGTCAGCTGACATGGGTTTTGCTCGTCAAGATTCCGCAACACGTATTCGCGGACAGATGGGAAAGGTAAATCATTCATGCCATCAGACGCGATTCCACCATTACGTTTTTGTTGAGTATGTATCTCTTCCATTATACCGGAACGACTTTGGCACGATTGGGCTTCTATATTTCTCCCTTCCGGTGCTTCTAGTATCATTTGCACCATTTCTTCGTCGCCATTGAGCTTGGTCAATAGTGACGTAGCTCGTGAAATTAAAATTTCCACACTCCCAATCAGAGTAACAACACTTTCGCACATCTTGATGGTTTCGGGAGAAATATAAGCAAAAGGATCAATGAATTCTCCACTAAATGGCGAGGTGATAGGATTAGAAATGCTTTTAATCACATCCTTGTTAAGGAGTTGAAGAGCACTAGTTGTCTTGCTTTCAAGTCTCATGAGGGCATCCTTCACTGCTCTGAGATTCAATGATGGCGCAGAGGCCTGCAGAATGAAATTTGCCATTGTAATGTTAATCGCAAGTGCTTGATTAATCAATATGGCAGGATGCATCGACTCAAACCACAACAAAAGCATCTCCACTGAACTGAATGCATCGAATAATGGCTCTTGGTCTTCAGCAGATATGGACTTTCCCTCGTCCCAACAATCAAACCAAAATGTCCGAGTAGCACTCAAGGTAAAAAGCGCCTCAAATGCCTCATCTTCAGGGGTTTTAGTTGGACTCACAAGATCATGTAAGCTAGAAGTAGTTTCTGCAGACAATTTTGCTTCTTCATACTGATTCAATGGGTCCTCAGGATTACCATACCAAGCGATGAAGTCTTCAAATACAGCAGCTGGATTGGCCGCTTTGAATGCCGACATATCACTATGATTCAAGAAAAGTCGTGAGAGATGAAGAAGGCATTAGAAATCGTTCAGAATGTCAGAATGTGTGTCGATAAAAATTATTGTTCGCACACAAACACACGAAAACTAAAGAAAGCGTACCTGATCAGTTTTTTCTTCTGTAATCGATGAGCTACTTCAACGCGACTCTGGATAGTGCTGTTGTCGGTGCCTTTCCTCGTAAACATCTTTCTTCTTTCAATAATCAAATCATCCGTCAGGGGAGTATCTCTTTGAACGTAGGGTGCAAATAGCTGGTCGCTTGATGCCACAAGGCTTGCACTATGAAGAGGACATCTTGCTCCTCGTCTAAGTCCTAAACTGGGAGCCATTTCGTTATCAAAAGAAGCATCGTTGCTAATATCTAGATCGCGATTTGTTGCAGCTTCGTCATCGTAAATTGTTCCGACTGCGTCAAAGAAGTCATCCTCTCTGGCCAGAGAACTCTTGATATTGTAAGTGCTGTTGTCACAACTTGCATTTTCACGATGTTCAACAGATTGGGGTGCGGGAACACGACCCGATTCTAGATTGCCCCCAGTTTCATTGCTAAAGCCTGCATTAAGATTCGTAGTTTCTGCCCGCTCTATTTCCAGTCTTTTCATTTCTGCAGAAATCATAGTTTCCACACCAATGTTGAAGACTTGTAGCTTTTGATTGATGATGCAATCATCCAAATCAGGATCTCTCTCGGAACTATGTATGAAAGCAGCATTTTTTGCTTTCGATCCAATTCCATTCGATACGTTTCTTGTTCTGTATCCCTTTTGACTTCTTCGTACTGGTCTGACCTCTCCATTATGAGCATAATCGTCTCCATCGAGACCAGGAATAGGTGCAAGGTTCGGAAGCCTTTCTCTTCGTTCCCATCTCAGTCGCAAGTCAGAAGTAAAAGCTATCCATAGAGCCGCCATTGCCGAGGGCGTTTGTAGTCCACTCATGCTTGTGAAAAGAATTGATAATAGGCGTCCAGGCCGAGAAGCTTTTGGGAGATAAGATCGGAAAAGCCCATCCATTTCGTCTTCTTCACAACGCGAATCGTCAAATACTTCTTCCGGGGGGCTAGGAAACTGCTCCACATCAGCACATGCAACATGTAATTGCTCAACAATATCTTGCATGCGAGTCTCGTGAATTGCAGCATCGTCATCTATTGCATCTGCCATACTTGCCCATTCCATTGCCTCTACTAATTTCCTTGTCATAGGCGAGACGTTTGCCTCATTCATGATTTCGTCTGCGACAAGATCTAGTTCATCCCTTTGGTGCAGTTCTTCCAAGATGCTGCTATTTGTAAGATGTCCCATTAAATAAGATTGGTCGAGGGAACATACACGAATGAGGGAAGCTAGGAGGCACCTATTTGTGGCGCTAAGGGTAGTGCAAGCTGCATCAGAGTCGTAAGTTGCACTAATTCTGAAATCAGGAGATGCTACTGAGAGAGGATTGAAAACGGTGGATAAAATCGTATTCTCCATTTCCAAAACATCATGAGAGGACATGGTATTCTGCGAACGAATCCTTAATGGTAAAGTCAACAGAGGATCTTTCTTATGCGCATCATTATCACTCGACCATGTCACATCCACTGAAACGAGACTAATGGGATCTTCGTATGGACCCCACAATGGTTCCATTTTTTTTCTAGCAACGAGAGCCTTGCGAGCTCGTTTTGATTTAGCTCCACAAGAGGCGCGATAGAGCATTTTGAGTACATGGGCTCGGCATTCTTTCCTATATTCCTCCGTCGAGAGAGTGATAGCATAGGCATCGCCGCCAAAATCATCATCGCTATTACCACCATGACTATGATTCGTCAAAGGTGTATTGGCAGAATCTCTCCAAGATAAACCGTACGTCATGATATTGAAATCATCCCAACCAGTTTTATATCGATGGGAAAACGGGGATGCAAGGAGCAAATCGCCTTGTCCCGGGATCAGATCTTCACAGAAGTTAAAGATCTTGCTCCAGGTATATTTGTGCCTTGCGCCCGAAATTACTACTTTCCTCGCGGAATCTTGCCTGGAGCTACGATCTCTCTCGGATTTCTTTTTCGATCTCACCTCGCTATTACGTTTAAGATCTGGCGACAATGGACAGTGCTGTAATAACAGCTGTCCCAAACTATTCAAAGTGGTGCAATGTACAGGGTAAGCAACTCCAGGCGGGACGACATGGATTGCAAACTCGGCACCGGTGGCAGAGAAGGATCCGCCCGAATGACATTTTCCATTTAAGAATGCTGGGAGGAACATTCTTTTCTGTCTTTGCTTTCTAACAGAGGTTGAATTTCTTGAATTTCTTTGAGGGGTTAGATGTTTGGATATATCATGCGTTGTGGCGACTTTTCGTTTTGGAGTCATTGGTATTCTTTTCGTGTCACCAATGCTTTCATCCCCTGAATCATCATCATCGAATCTGTCCTTTCTATCATCCTCCATTCCATCGTCATCCAAATCCATCCTCGTACTCTCCAAATGTTTTCGAAACATACAGCATACACTCGACTCAGACGCTAAATTGAACAAATCGCCACCGTTCATCCAATGTGGTACTTCCATGACACCCTGCGCAAGCGTTTCTTGTCCATCATTTCCATTTCCATTTCCATTTCCATTTCCATCTCCACCCACTCGATGTGTGTTACCATGACTGTTAGGTTTATAGTGCCCCCAAATTCCAAATGCAGGAATCCTCGAATCGCAATTAGCCGCAGCAGTATTCAATGCCATCTGCAGCATCCCACTTAATGATTTCAACGCTGACGTGTGTAATGCTACATCATCCTCGACACGATCATTGCTTTTTCCAAAACTCATGAATGCCTCTGAGACAGAAATATGAATGTTTCCTCCACGACGTTGACCTTTCTTTCCCGAGGGATGGCTGGCCTCCTCCAAGGCTTGGATTGTGGGCTGGAGTAAAGTTTGGACAGAGGATAGCGAGGATGGTGAAAGTGTAAGGTGCTGACCAATGGAGAAGAGAGAAGATAAGTTGGATAGGATGTTATATTTGGGGAAGGGGTCTTTGCAGTTTGAGGTCAGAGAGAGCGATAAGCTATTGTTATTGTCAATGCTGCTAGCTTTATTTGAATCATCGGTGGCAGTAGTAGAGTTAGTGCTTTCACCAGCAGAGCTTGGACCGTCCCAGAGACATAGGTCCAGTTTAATTGTGACTCTATCTTTGTGATGATTGGAGTTGGGGGGTGTCGTAGTGAACATTATTTTTCCTGACCGAAGAAGACGCACTTCGTCGTTCACACCAGTTCTCGCATCTTCGAGTGCATAGAGATCTTTACAATTTCTTGGTGGCGTATGGAATTGATTCGGTGCCGGAGATGATGGAATTTTTGCAGATTGTGATTTTTGTGGAGTGAGATGCAAACTAGGTGTACAAAGTTTATCACGACCTGGAGTGCGAGTATTGCTGCTCGGTACTGAGGATGCATTTGCTGGTTTTCGATGGAAACTGACATGTCGATCTGACCCTTCAATAATATGCCATGCTCTTAGCAGTGTCTCCACATCTCGAGACAACCGTTCCAAAGGGGTTGAGCAACTATAGTCTATATATTCGTCGTCCATCTCTATGTCATCTATTGTAATTCAATGTTCAATGTGTTCTACGTTCTACTATCCTGCCTGTATCGTATCACTTCACATTGTGCATTTTTTAATTCAACTTTTCAGAAATTTGAAAAAGAAAATAGAAAATAATGGGAAGGGAAGAGATAAATATTCGCCCGGCTCGGCCCGCGAGCCCGCGGAATTCTGTTGATGTAATGTGTGTGATGCGATTTTATGTTCTGTGTTCTGTTCTCAAAATCAACTAATAAACGCATCAACGAACAAAGAACCTCGGATCCTCTCGCAAATCACCTTCGCCGCATCACTCGTATGCCCTACGAGTAGTGCTAGCTCGCAAGGGATCAAATCACCTGAACATTTCGTGAGAGCAGTAGAAAGATATCAAATAATCTTCAGGGAAAGTTATCACCATGGCCTCATTATTTCGTCCAACAATTGCTTCCTATGTGATCAATGAGAAAGTGACTATTGATACTACAGGTATGTTATGTTATGCGTCAAAAGAAGGGTCATCATGAGATCTTGGCCATTATTCTATTGCAGTGATGGCATTTATTCGTGGATGCATTGGAATCATTACTAATGAATGAGGTTCACTAACGATGTTCGTTCTGTTTCCATCTCTGCACCGTTGATAGATCGCGAAGATCATACATTTTGGTAAGTTTGATTATATGGATGATTTGTTAGACGTGAATTTAAGTCACTAAACACTTCGTTTCAATCTTCATTCATTTGTTATCCATCAGTGGAATTACCTTTCCAATCCAATGCAAAACTATTTTGCCGGTTGATCATATTGTCATCAGCAATATCTCAGTAAGGTGAGTTCTTGTGCTGTTTCTGTTTCTTCTGCCATATCCTCACTTGCAGTGTCCTGTCGAACAAGCAAAATAACAATCTAACAACTGCCTTCCGATCCAAATTCGAAGGGGAGCTCTTGGTCCTGTGACAGTATGGGTAACTAAGCCGAATGTGGACGTTGATGGCGACGTCCCCATGTCAAATTCAGCGCAAGGAGGACGGGAGGAAAGACCGAATAACCGATCCGTTCGTTACAATCTCCGCAATCGGGGTGATGATGAAGGTTCTTCAATCAAAAGGGGACAAATGGTGATGAAGGAGCAATACTGGGATAAGATTTATGAAAAGAAACATCGGTAAGTACACGTACTTGTGAACATTTATGTGCAAATCCTCCATCAATAGTAAATGAATACTACATGTAGTCCATTCTAATCTACGGCTTGCTCACATCATTTATACAAAACTTACGTCCAAATAGCCCAACAAAAAACCGCCAATACTGCAACCTTGACCTCGAAACAAATCCTATCATCCTAAAACAAGGTGAAATCCGTGGCATATACATCCATTCTACGCACGAGAGTGACCAGGGTATCGTGTACGACAACCAGCAAAAACTTAAAACACACGATGATCAATTCCTCACTGTTCTACCTGGAAGAGCACACGTTAGTCCAGAAGTGTTTGGCACCCAACCTATTTGGGGGTGGGGTAACGCATGGAGGGATAACCGTGAATTCGTCGGGAGGATAAGCTACGGCGTGGCTTATAAACTATGGAATCCTTCCGAGAATTTGAGTTTTGGTGGAAACTTTCGGAATCTTGCAAAGGTTCTGTTCATGTGCCAAAGACGTTGGGAGAGTTCCTTGAGTATGCTTTCTGATGATTGCATCTTTTACATTTTGAATATGTGCCGATGGGATTGGATGGGAGATGATTTTGATGGGTTGCGTCTTCATAGGAAGAGCATTAATCTATTGGAAGCTGCGCGTACTAATAACGCGAATGATGAAAACAACGGAGATGGCGAGAACGAAGAAATGGTTGCCATTGAGGAGAACGCGGAGGAGGAGAATGACGCCCTTGGCATTGAATCTGAAACACAAAACGAAGGAGTGTCAGATGAAATAGAAATGGAAGAAGAGGAAGAGGCGTCATATGACTCCGATTACGCTGGGAGCGACGGTGAGAATAGTGATACAGATGACGGATACGACGACCATAGAGGCAGCAGTACATTCCAATATTTCTACTACGATGATTGCGGGTCCTCCGACGAAGAGAGGGAGGTAGAAGCACAACGCGAAAGGCGGGAAAGAACAAGACTTCTCTGGTTGAGAAATCATTTTGGTCATCATCTTGGTGTGAATGTTTTGGGAGGCAATGACGGCGAAGACAGCAACGAGGGCTACATACATCATGATGATTCCGACTAGAGTATGTTGCGACCATAAGCAATATTACCATTTATGTTATGTGAAATACTCGTACCAACTACCACCAACTTTGGTACATATATTATCTGACAATTCGCCATCTTGATAATAAACTTGTGTAAGGAAGACGACATTGTAGGAAATTATGAAATCTTCGCGCTTGAGAAGAATACAACAACAATTATAATAATACACAAAGATTACTGATTTAAACTATATAAACCTAAGCGGCGAAAATCAGTCCCAAGCTATGACCAATGCTGGCCGAAGAAACCGTGGAAGACAGTCGTGCATTGTCGATACTGTACCAATGATAGTCTTCCTTTGCTCTCGGCAACTCTTTAGAACCAGCAGCAGAAGAACAGCTCTACACCCCCAGGAAAGCACCACATCAGCGTTGGACTCGTAGGGGGTGTTCTGCTCAGCATCCTTCAAACTATTTGGCTCCTCTCGTCAGCAGCAAGGTATTTGAAGAGCGAGGTATGAATCCTACGTAACGACTACACGTACTCTTGTACAGATATTAGCCGATTCTTTCATTACAATAAAGTATTCTATCTTTATCTTTTGGCACCTTCGACTCCTCAGTCAAGGATGTCCTGTTTCTGGTCCGAATACGCAGGCATGTTCCCATGTGACGATTTGCGTATTTCACCCAAATATTTGCTGTTCCAATTCTGAAGGTCGATCCCTATTTTACACAACTGATTCAACTGATTCAACTTATTCAACTCTCTGAACCATAGGCTTCTGGCTGCCTTCTGCCTGTAACTTGAAACTGTAGGTGACGTTGATTTCGTCCATTGAAAACTTCCTTTGCCAAGGTTTTGTGTCTCCCGTAAAGTGAGCAACATAATCATATGGGGGTTGGCACCTCCATTAATATTCCTGCTCTTCCTGCTTCACTGTCTTGCCCGGTCCATACTTATCGCATGAGTATTGATAAACACACATATTGGACTGGTACTTTGCTAAAACGCCTAGGGAATCAGACTCTAATTCAGGCCTTTCTTGTCCATCTTCTGCTTCCCAATTTTGGATTCTATCACCAATGGCAAGCAAGCCTTGGTCAACATGAGCACCGTACCAATGCCATCCATCACTTCCTTTCTTGCCTACTGCCTCCCAGCAATCATTGTTGTCCTTAAAGTTGTCGCCCTAGCCAGCCATTATCAAAATATGGATAAGGCAATGTCTTGGCCTTCTCGTGCTGCTTGCGGACAGCCTCGTGATACAACTCAAATGCACGCCATCCTCATGCACTGTACCAACTGCCCAAAGGTATGTGTATGGTGATGATGTGCTCATAGAGTTCCTACTACTTGAACTTGTTAGTCCTCTTTTGCTTTCTTGGGCATTTTGGATCTCAGTATCGTTGGAAACTTTCTAGGTTACATTACGTGTACGATGCGGCAATGCACGAAGAACAGGTTGAGAGACAGTCTATATGTGAAGAGTCTTTGTTCTTCTTGTAATAGTAGGATTTGAATTTGCAGCAACAAGTTCTCTGCCTGTCGTTCCACCCCTCCCTACCCCTAACCCCACACCATCAGTGGATCCACCCCCGTCTCCCATTCTATTTATTTGTTCCTTCTCTCCAGCTTTTCCTTTAGAGTCGCGAAGTCCTCCTCATCGCTCGTGTCACGAGAATGCAAGTGACACGAGGACACCACAGTCTACGGCGTCAACGCCAGCAGCACAAAACGGATGTACCTCGTCATGATAGGATGTTTCAGTGGACAAGTCCTGTATGTTTGTGCAAGGTTTGTGTACGTAAATATGACGAAGAATGATTGATTGAACCCAGCCAAGCAATTATCCAATTACGTCCGTCCATCGTTCCGGAGAGGCAGGCCAGAAAATCATCTTGATCCCCGATGGGCTATCATACCGGTACCGGTACTTGTGGTAGTTGGGGGGGAAGAAGGACAAGTACTGTTATGTTGTACTCCTCGTACCTATGTATCATTTGTAATAATGGGCACGGGGACTTTTTCATACAAAAATCAAATCTAAATAGTTTGAAAGAAAATCAAAATGTCACTACACGTACACCACGTACAGGGGGGCTTAAAATTTAAAACTATTTGGTTATAGCTAAATTTGTCCTCATGTCAGTCATGTCAGTCGAGAAAATGGCGGGAAATTTCATATTTTCAATGACATCTTCACGATCACCGCCTTCTAATTCTGTTCAGTTGAAGTTATAAAGTTGCTCGGATCGGAACCTGTTACCTTGTTGCCACGTTGTCGTCTCATAATTCTAATAGAGCTTCTCCCAACCTCTACCATGAAGACAGTATCGGCTCTCACTCTCTTGACACTGACTGTCACGCCAGCTGCTGCTTTCCAGACATTCCCTCTTGCAACTGAGAGAGCTAGTGGCGTGGTTCGATTTGCGTATGTACCCGATGGCTTCACGAAGGAATCCTACGCCAAGTTTAAAGCAGACGAGGCGAAGAAGAAGCAGAAGAAGAAGAATTTAGGTGAACTTGGCCCCAAAGGCTTCCAATCTAGATCGTTCCAGTCCTTTCAGGAGGCATTGGAGAGGGGTGAGGCAAAACATCTGATGCCAGTTACGAATGCCAAGAAGAGAATTGCTGCTGGTGAGCTGAGGGAAGAAGATATACCTGTAAGTTCAGGAAGAGTTGATTCATTCAGCTACGATGAGATAACCAATGCATCGCTTTTACTCACTGTGCTGCAAATTTTAATCAATCAATATCATTGCTTATTCAAATGGGTTGCAGTATATGCAAAGGGGTGGTAAATGGGACAACACTGACGTCAAAGGAGCGAAGAAGGTCCTGTGGTCGAAATCAGATAAATCGTACGCAAAGGGTGGATACGCGAAAGAACAAAGCGTCTCCATCTTTGGTTCCGGCGCTGGTTTGGACTGGACGGGGAAAAGAGATCGTACAGGACCAGCGCCTGCTGTATCCAAGTTTAAGAAGAATTACCAGCCTCCCAACGTGAAGGATTTAAAAAAGAAGGGGAAGAATAGTGCTGCCGCTCCGCAGCAAGAGCCCAAGAAGAAGTTCTTTGGGTTGTTCTAGAAGGCATCAAACGGATACGAGTAGGACTGCAATAGTATTATAGCCACTTGCATGTGATGTATCGGGAAGGCAGGCCGAACAAAATAATTGCCAACGTCGATACTACCCAAGATGGAAATGTAGATAGTAGAAGGTGCAGTTAATTAAAACGGTATCGCATGACATTGCAATAATTATTCCCATGGCAAAATTGCATATTTACGAAACATGACGAAACATGGCTATGCGAGGGTGCAACATAATTGTTTACACATAGTTACATAGTTCAACGATCTATTACCAGTCGCGTCTTTTCCCAGCTAGTGCAATCAATCTCTCATTGAAAGATCGCACAAACTCGAGTTATTCTGTTCTCAGTTGAAGTGAAAAGGCAATGCCATATGATTTTTTTGCAGCTGTATTCCGCTCAGTTACTGAATCGTAAACCGAGTTGTTACGAACATTGTGCATAGTCCTCTTCAATTTCGGGAGCTTTGTTGGTTGCGTTTTTTCTTGCTTGTCAATCGTCAACCGGTGGTGATAAGGCAGCAGGTGTGTCTATCCCTATAATGGCACCGCTTGACTACTCAAGAGAGTATTTTTTTTAATGCTTCCATGCCAAGCTTGCCTGAGCAAGTTCGTGCCCACGACTACACGTACTTGCACGTTATGCAAATAGTCTTGGCTATATGGAGTTCCGTCTAGACTGTCTTTCAACCTCTGTTGAGATATAAGTATTAGCTTTTAATTCTAGCCCGTGGCATTCATGCCCCAATTTGGAAACGTATCCATTGAGGTGCATTATTTCTGTTGGGTATCGTCTCGCTATAATATCTTGCAGCATCGATGATTTGTTC
>Ga0115005_10002094_pt1 | contig 15909 bp, 19 predicted proteins | sample ArcOceMetagenome_FD_87163 | JGI IMG/M metagenome (GOLD analysis project Ga0115005, IMG submission 87163) | Marine eukaryotic phytoplankton communities from Arctic Ocean - Arctic Ocean - Greenland ARC118M Metagenome | ecosystem: Environmental > Aquatic > Marine > Oceanic | place: Arctic Ocean... | reverse complement strand
CTTTTTGCCTAACGTGGGCCCCATCCCAACTGCAATGCCGCAGCCTAAGAAGCAACGAACCAGAGTCCCTCGAGTTACCGTCGAAGAACAAATTGATTCCAAGTTAGGTGAGTGCATTGATAGAGATGCGGCATTGCTTAAGCAAGAGGGATTTATTTTAAGTTTTTCTAAAACAGTGAGAATGCGAGAATATTCTCTTGTTTCGCCGTGGCTCTTCAGTTACTCGTGATCCATCAGTGTTCGTTGTATGAAAAAACCACCTCAGGGCAGAGCACTTTTGATTTTATTTGAACGGTAAGTGCAAGAGGTTGTAGAAGGGGGTTAACTGTTGTCTCGTAGCTTAGCAGTGGCACCGTCAATTGAAAATGAAGGACCAAGGCGTAGCTTGCAGGGAGATAGGATATTGCCAAGATTTCGTTGTCCTTGGTAGCAGACGATAAGTGAATCGAAGTCAGCAGTGCCGCCGAAATCATTCATCGTTTGCAGCTCAGTAATGTGAGTATCACCAAGTGGTTGGACGATGCTATTTTGGAAAGCACGTTGGACGCGTGACGAAGAAGGATCGGCAGGATTGTAGGGCAGATGGAGGAAAAGAGGCTTATTTGAACTCTTCTTCTTTCTGGCTCCAGTATCATTAAAGACTTTGAGAGCTTCGTGAAAGATGGGACGAAGGGTGGCTGGGTCGTGGTCTATCAATTCCAATTACGTTCTTATCTACGTTCTCCTCCAGAAGTTTGTGGATGTTTGCATTCTTTGCAGAAGCATTGTCTCTAATGATTGGAGTGTTAAGCCCTTTGACACCCATATCTTGAATTAAGCACTGGTGATGCAATGAATTAGAAAAAAGACAATGCGAAGGAACAAAGGTGGTCTCGTCTTCTTTGAAACATAAAGATGAGTTTGGTGCTGACAAGAATTGAGATGTGCGACTGCTGATATGGTACGTGACAGGTGTCAACCTTGACAACGGTGAGTGTATCTCTACGAGCAAATAGCTCAGTACCGCGCACGTTGAGGCAGATCATATCAGAGGGTTTGGCATGTGAATCAATCTGGGAGTGTATTGCTGGTAAATCTAAATATGTTCTCCAACTTATTAAAAGAATGCAGATGAATTGAGAATGGTTTCTGCTACAAAGATGACGGGGCACAAATAGTAGAGTATTTTTGGTTTTTATTAAGCATCTTGGAATGTGGGTAAATGTCTTGACTATTAATAACAAATAGACTGGCTACTTAGTACTAACATCGACGCAACAGCTTCTACAGCAGTAAGCAAAGGGTGCAGAGGACGATTGAAGGTACAGTCGGATGTGTGTTTCTTCACCTTTCCCCTAATTGTTCATCGAGCGCTTTACTCTTGCCAAGCCCTGGTCGTCCTCGTAATAGACAAACCAGGTGTTCATCGGCTTCTGCTGATAAATCACTGTTCCAGTAACTTTTTGAAGGTTACGCAAGTTACAACCACCCCTACCGATAAAGCATCCTGGACTGTTGACCTTGAGGCCAGTTACTATTTTCCTGTCTCGAGCATAGGTCCCATACTTAACAGATTTGGCGATTGCCTCCATTTTCTGTCTCTCGGTCAAACGCTCAAGTTGCTTCGATTCTAATTCAAAGAGTTTATCAACGTCGGAGGAAGCCCATTCAATCATACGCTTTGTCAAGGGACGAGTAGCCCAAAAAGCATGATTGATTTTGTAAACATTTGAGTCGCGTGCAGTGTTAGCACTGATACCGTTGTCCATCAAGACAGAATTGAGGTTCTTATCTTCGGCACCGGTAAGAACATGATGGTAGCAGCTGGTGTCATGGATATTCTTAACTTCGATGCCGTGAAGATGAAAGAGAGCGTCGCAGTCCATGCGGCAGTCATGGATAATCTTCACCACCATCTCATTTTCCATGAGTTCTCTGACAGTTTTGATTATGACAGGGTCAGGATCACCTCCCATATCAACAAGGAAGGTATCCATCGCTTTGAAACAGATGGAAATGATCTCAACGGTTCCAATTCTGCTAAGATTGACGCCCTCGCAATCGAACGTAACACGCTCAAGTTCTCCCCCTTTCTCCAGAGCGACTCCGTCTACGGCAGCAATGAAGCGCTGGCCTTCATCGGATTCAGAAGACTTGACAACATATACCATGATCTTTACTCAGCCTTGAAAGGGGTGATGAATTTATAACGAGAAAGAATAATTGTAGAACACAACGCTCGTTTAGTCAATGGAACAAATACGAAGATATATATAACTTCAACGCTCTTACGTTTAACTGTTTATTCAAAGTGTGTGAGAAGTGTATCTTTTGGAAGCACTCTCATCAGCAATTTGAGAATCCTGGATTCCTGGAATTCTGACACCTTGAATTCGGAATAACAGCTTGCTCGCATGACTAACCTATTTTATTCATATGTATAGGAATTGCTGCAGCTGTCCTCTCTTGGTACTGCAATCCTGCCTGTCTACTTTCCGATAAATTCCAATCCCGCCTATGCCAACGTGGGATTCATAATCGATAGGAATTCCAATCATCCGTCTCATCGAAGTCCTTGTTATATTGGTCAAAGCATATAAACATCATTTCGCTGTCATTGATGCAATGCACAAGGTTGTGCATTCGAATATGTTCCTTGAGTGAGGGAATATTTTATGCTTTATTAACAGAGTGAAAGTGTTTAGTCCCGAAGTGGCGATTCGGATTACATTTGGAATCTGATACACACACACATGCAATCGGTCGTATTACTCCACTTCAAATCATAAGTATTGTAAATATCCCGCCCGTCGGGGTCTTTGTTATGTGATCCCTTAGAATATTCATATTCCTGCAAGATCAAGTATAACGTTTCGTCATTACTGCTCTAATGTTCATGTTGATGCTCCTTCTAATTCACATTTATCAATTATTTTGTGCATCTGTTCACGGTAAGACTGTCGTATAGACCTCTTCCCATGGATGGATACGAAAATGGATTCACGTATCAACGTTTTATTATACCTTTTCGGCATGGCGAATCTTCGTTCCTTCACATTTGTAGCCCCCATCTTTTGCAGAATGAGACGAAGCTAATCTTACGAAATTCATTTCTGGTGTAAAGGGGAATGGCAATTTCTTTGAAGCAGCTTCCACCTTTCTCAATATCTTGCTCGTGGATGAGGATGATACCGATCCCTTTATTTTTACCATCTTGCCGATATCAACTGTCGTACTCTCTTCGACGAGAGAAATGTCTCTGTTCAAGTACAGTAATAGCACTCTTCTGGCATTCGCAGGGAGGGTATCTTCTCGTTCGATCGCAGTGTTTTCTACGTTTATCAAATTGTTTCTTGCTTTGTCATTGGACGCTGGCGGGTTTGAGGCTTTGGAGGGATCATTATGGAGCAGCAAGACTCCAATATCTGTATTTGAGTCAAGTGATAAATCACCAGAAGCAGCATCTTGTTCGTTTGCATTGTCCGCATGAGAACTTGGGACCGAATCTTCTCTTGACTGGTTACTACCTGCATCAATCGAGCTAGAAGCATACAAGGATGGGTTCGAGTTTAGCTTTGTCGCCGAAATTCAGCCATATCTGATTATTGATACCATCTCTTCTTGTAATAACAAGGTCAACGATCGCATCCCCATTAATATCGCCTGCAGTGATGGCAAAACTGCCACCCGACGAATTGAGCAAAGGCGTCGTCTTAGATTCCGTAAACGCAATATGATGTAGGTTTAGTCCAAGAGGTTCAGAAAGTTCCTGTTTCGACATTAGAACTCCTGTTGTGCATGCGCCATTGCAACAAACTTGATTGTGTTGAAAGTATATAATGGGTAGATAGCCGAGTTGGATTCCCTATGCAGCGAGTGCGGCCCTGTTCGGTATAATCAGGCAGTATGGGAACATAATGTCCCAATTCAGAACGATCTATAGGACGAGGAAAATAACGGCGTCCTTCCTCATCGCGTGCAAATAAGCTGGTCTCTGTAGAAGTATCATCAGAAGCACTCAACAAGGAGGCGCACCTATCATTAGTATTCACATCATTTGAAAGGAGACACCCTCTCCCAAACTGGGCAAACTCTGAGCTGTTCTGAAACTTGCCACCTTCTCTGACGATAGTGCTTCCGTCATACGTGACCTTGTACGACCCCTGACCTTCATCGCAACACATACCACGGCTGCAGGCATTGTAGCTGGCTTCAAGCATGAAATAGATGAACGACGAACACCAAGCTCTTGAGAAGCGCCACAAAGATATCATCAACCGCCAAGGTGCCCTCACCTACAAGCATGGAGGCGAGCATGCAAAGCCCTCTGATATCATCTGCCTCAACATGAGCGGTACCGATATATTTGTTCGTAGAGATACACTCACCGTTGTCAAGGGCAGTCACTTGGAGGCCCTCTTCAGAGGTCGCTGGGAGGACCAGATCCTCCGTGATGGTAAGGGAACAATGTTAATGGATATAGAACCAGCCATGTTCAAGAAGATCTTGGAGTACCTGTACACGGTGAAGATCTGGGAGGAAAATGCCACCTTTGCCGGAAGTCGTCAACACGAAGAAGGACATGTTTGATACCTACGTGTGGACTTCTTCAAGCTTCCTCGTGGTGGCGACGCTGAAGCCGGCCCCGAGACTATCGCAGCACAAGAGACAGTATCCTCGTCTGCAATGGACGAGAAGGAGATGATAGCCAAAATGACACAAGAGCTAGATACCATCGAGGACGAGGAATAGCTTGAGAACGAGGAGTCGGTTGCTGCATTCTTCACGAAAGCAAAGGGTATTGGAAGCAAGTGGATTGGCGACAAATTAGACGACTCGTCTTCTTGTATCTCGTACGAGAGCGCAGATCTTTGTAGCACTGATAGCAAGAAGAGTGCTGAAGAGAATGGGATCATCCATTTGTATTTTAATGGTGATAGTCGATACTCTGTGTGGGGATATGACCTCTTTGCTCGCTCGTCATTTGACTGATGACACTGTTGTCCAGGACAATACGATTGTGACTGAGAATGGGAAGACCTGCGTTCTGATGGAGTATTCTGGTGCGGAGTTCAAGGCGTTGGTTGATCACTTTCATTTGAAGAGTATCGCAGGTGAAGGTGACAAGGAGGTGCAACTTTCCAAGATGTCTGATTATATGCTGAGGTTGATCAAGCATTTCTACGGTGAAGCGATGGTACAATGTCTTTGTAATGTAGACAGCACCATCACGATTGGTCCATCCAATGACGAAACGGCTCGTTCTCATTGTCACATCAGCATTGATAGTACCATCCTTTCATCCAAGGTTGAAGAAGAGAATCTTACGGAATGGCTAGAAAGTTTTAGGAAGACCTCAAAACCGAAGCTCCTACATCGAGCGTCACGTGACGGAAGGGCTGCTACTGACTTGCATCGAATGTGCAATGGCAAGGGTCCGACTGTGACGGTTGCGAAGAGTAGTGATGGTTACATCTTCGGAGGATACACTGATGTTTCATGGGGTGGTGGTGGAGTCCTCTGTAGAATCGTTTCTGTTTAGCTTGAAGGATCATGCGGGTGTTGGTCCAGTGAAGATGCCCATCCAGAGTGACAAGACGGGAGATGCTGTATGTCATGATTCAAGTCATGGCCCATTATTTGGAAGAGGTCATGATCTTTATGTTGCCTCGAATGCAAATGCAAATAGTAAATATTATTGCAATGTTAGCAGTACGTATCATCTTCCAAGCAATACCAATGATCCCCAATTCTTAACTAGACTAGATTTGTTCACCGTATTACAGATGGAGGAGCGCTCATCATCACCAAAATTCAGGAATTCACTGATTTCCAGCAGGGAACTGTGCAGGAGCTCATCTTGCGCTTGCCACATGGAAAGAGACTCTCGGATGCAGAAACCGTTGGAGCTACCCTACGCATATTTCAATTCACAAGATATGCTAATTCGGGAAATTGTAAAGAAGGGATCTACTGGAATTAAGAGGGGTGTTGTCCTTCTTCGTGGGGTTCAGATCAATACTGGACCTGATACCCCTGACTACTTTGTGCCACTCAGATTTAAATATAACTGGTGCAATCCTCCCACTCTGGAACCCAAGGGCTCGCATTTTGTCACCACCAGTCATACGAACATCAGCTTGGTGGTCAATATGAAGAAACCAGCCACATCGTCAAGGAAATCCAGGACACGATGAAGAATTCGAATAAACTTATCAAAGAGCTTTCTGAATAAGCTGGCAATGCAAGCATGGCTGCACTACAAACGAAACTTCTATGTTAAAGTCCAGCCGTGAGAAACGCTATTGAGAAGGAGAAAGAGATCGAGCATGTGACAGCCACTATTCAAAAATTAAAAGCTCAACAAAATCAGTGGTGGAATTCCAAGTCGAGTTTGGTGTTCTTTCAGCAATTCGGCTTCCCCGGAGAAGTAACTTTTCCAATTGCGGTACTTGACAAGCAGGTACTGGTGATGTGGTTCCAAGCCAGAATCACGAACTCGACTTTCAAGTCTTTGAGGAACGCATGCAGCGCAACGCTGACATTCTCCGAAAGATCTTTGGCATCCGCACGTACTCAGATTTGAACGATTTGACCCAGGATCAATTGCTATTGATCCTTCTCACTCTCGAAAGTGAATTTTATCACAGAGAGGAAGCATTTTGCACACAGATGGATGAATTGAAGCCTGACGGCGCGATTCCAAAAGATTTCAAGGCCAAATCCATGTAACATCAGTGGTAAGAACAACTACCGTGGAAAAACGCACCGTGCCCTTTGTGCAATTTATCTTGGCATTCTCGGAGATGGAATGAAAAGCTTTCACATTGTAAGTGCGACCAGCCTGACATCTGCCCTTCGGAAAATCCAGGTTCTGATTACAAATCTAGTGATGAAAAAAAATAAGCCAGAAGAGACTGGATATACTGGAGACCACGCGTCAGCGGCGACTAACCAACAGCACTGACCATCAATGAACATATAAAATCCAAATCTGACTTCTTCTTGAGTGAAGGAAGCATGTCTTCAACAATCTCTCCGCTGTATTTCTTATAGTCAAATCTGAGTGGCACAAAGTAGTCAGGGGTATCAGGTCCATTATTGATCTGAACCCCACGAAGAAGGACAGCACCCCATTTAATTCGAGTAGATCCCTTCTTGACAATTTCCCGAATTAACATTTACTTGAGCGTCATTGAAAGTTCAGTGAATTTGTAGCCGAGCGAGAACGATAAAAAGCTGCAGGAGGCTAGAGATAGCTGTCCATGACTGAATCTGACTTTACCTGGTCCCCTTGGGCAAGTTTATGGCGAGGAATGGCAAGATTTACAGTCAAATTAAATGAATATTGAGCATTTTCTCGCTTTTAGACGTTGCTGGAATAATGAATATAAGGATAGATTGAGTTTTTATTACTGTATTATATTCATGTGATAACACTATTCGTAACTACAGTACTCATTTGATTGAGGTTGAAAGAACTGGTTCTCTTTTGGTCATTTTCTTGACCAACACATCAACACATCATATCAACGGTCCAGTCCAAACAAAACAAACAGTTACGATACACGCGACAAGCTTATTCCAAAACACACTGCGCCAAGGTCAAGATCGCGGTAGACTCATTTCTATTGCGGATGCTTCACATCTTCATTGTTGCGGCAGAGATGTTTCGATAGTCTTGAGATTAAGGCTTTTCGTAAAGATTTGTCCTCCAATAATTCGATGTTTTCTATGGACGAGAGCATGATTTAGCTAGTAAAATAGAGGAACAAATTTACAATTTGATTGGACACAAAAGTAAAAATATAGTAAGCAAGGTTTGAAGGTGTGAGATGTACAAGGGCTGAACCGAAGATCTCTACCGTATACGTGATATGGTACAAGCCATCGGTGATGACGGGTAGGGTAGCACATTCTATTCTCAATCTAGATTCTCGATGTCTTGTATCCAAGACATATTTTCGAAGAACAAATTGTCATTCTGAGATAGAGGATCAGGCGCTACTAGAGCGAGAACATGGTCGTTACAGTCCTCGTGATTTTCGCTACTCGTAAACATGATATTTAGAAGCAACGGAAGCTCGTACTACTACAAGAACATTGCAGTGTCCAAACTTCTCTTTGGATGCTATCAGCTCGCGACAGCGCTTCTCGAATGCCTCATCGTAGTCGGCACCCCTCCATTGGAAGCCAACATCTTCTAGACGCTCTATTCTGTCTTGTTTCCATTCCCTTTTGGATTTTCTTGTATGCGCTTCTCGTATTGTGACTTCATCGTCCCAATGATGGATTGCCCGTATAAGTACGAGGAACATTGCAGTGTCCAAACTTCTCTTTGAATGCTATCAGCTCGAGACAGCGCTTCTCGAATGCCTCATCGTAATCAACACCCTGCCATCGGAAGCCAATCTCTTCTAGACGCTCTATTCTGTCTTGTGTGAGATTGTGATTTGCTTTCATTCCCTTTTGGATTTTCTTGTATGCGTTTCTCATATGGCTACACCATTGTCCCAATGATGGACTGTTTGCATATCTTTGAGGAACATTGCAGTGTCCAAAATCGTCTTTGAATCGAAGGAGTTGATTGCACCGTTCGTCAACACCTGTCTTTGATTGTTGGGTTGTGGATGCATCACTGGCCGCGCTGCTCTTTCTCTTTCTTTCAGAAATATGATTGTTATGGTGGACGGGAGGTTCTCGATCTTCCTCATCACTTTCTGAGTGATTGCCTTGAATTGGATCTTCAGTATTCTTTAGGTATCCGTTTCTTCAATTTCTTCATGTTTCACAGAACCAGTTCCAGTGAACGACGTCTGTGCCCTCTTTTACGTTCACTTGAATACTGCTTGCACATTGAAGTGATTTGATTGCGCTGAGAACTTTGTCCATCTGATTGCAGAAATTCAGGAGTGTCAGTACAATACAAAAGAATATTTCACAAGTACTCTACCGTGTACTGCAGGAAACAAGAGGATAGTAAGGCCACTTACAATATCTTCAAGCAGTTGATCTTTCCTCAAATCTCTCCTCCTACTGGTGATCCTAGCCCTGCAAGTAGGACACTCAGCGCCAAGTCGTTGAATACTCTGCTTGATACAAGTATCACAGAAACGATGTAGGCATTCCGGTATCACAGCAGTCGGACCTCCTTCGATTATGTGGAGGCAGATGGAACAGTCAAAGTAATTATCAACTAATGAATTGAGAGTTGAGAGGACCGCAGACTGAACTAGGCGACTTTGATTTGGTTGATTCGTCGCAGACATCTTCTTGTTGTATGTACTACCACTTTAGCACTTTATTGGGAAATTATAAGAAATAGTAGATTGGTCAACGCAACCAGATGGTGACTTGTTTACTTGTGAGCAATTCCGAGTCAAGAAGGTTGGGCATTAGTTGAAGTGTATCAGTACAGGTTCAGGTGGTCTTGTCGAACCGTCCCCCGAGCACATCCTACACTATCTCAATGATAGAAGTGAATGCAAAGACACCTTTTTGCATTTTACACACTTTAAATATATATGAAGTGGACTAGAGCAGCAAAAGGTGTCTTTGCATTCTAATACCATTTTCTGGGTGGCGAAGGAATTATCACCTGTAATGTCTCCGGTGATCACCTTGCTTGGTTTGAGAACATTTTGAAAGCTGCAAGATCTGATCCATCTATCAAACACATCTTCGTAGAGGCCCACATTCCGATTATCCAGCCAGTGAGAATGCAGCAAACCTCAGGACAATTCACGGACGACGCAGATCAAAGCGCTTTCTGGAAACTGATAAATACGTAGGAGCCGAAATTTTCTTTGCCGGGGATGCCCACAACACCACTGCTTCCAAGACGAAGGAGTCAAACTCGAATCTCGTCCAAATTATCTCGAGCAGCAGATATGCAGGCGGTTTGTTACTGTACATAATACCAATAATTCCATCCAAGTGAATCATCACAACGAATTTGGTGAAGAGAGCAGATTCAACAACCAATACATTGAAGATGGTAGGCTAACAACCATCAAGATCAGATTGAATCCAAAGGAGAATTGGAGCTTCTCGGCGATGTTCCTTTGATCCATTTATATTTCGAAAGCTCATACCCACTTTCTACGAGACAGGTCATTGGTCTGACGAGTAATGACAAGTTGATTCCAGATAGCATCAAAATTGGAGGTGTCGCATGTAACGAAAGTTTAGAAAAACATGGTTCCTTTGGTAAACAAACCGGCAACATTCAGCTCGTGCAGGGAGGGCGCAATGGTGGCTTTTCAGCGCAAATATCGCAAGATAGCAGACTTGCAAACTTCGGGTCGGGCCCACTAGGCGGAGGTTAGACTGTGTCAGTTTCCCTGTAGTTCAAAACAGATCATGACCAAGACGAGATGGCAACCAGACTTTAATTTCATGAAGTTCTCCTTCATACGGGGACTTGTCAATATAATACGCTTCAGTCTTCTTCGCTGCGTACCCAAGTCCTCCAAAGCTCATTCGTCGTCAGGATAGATAGTACTACATCAGACAATGCGAAAGCATGTCCAAAGTCATGTGGATTCTGTTCTCACGACTAGTGGATACAAGGTAAAGAATCATTGAGCCATGCAGCGCACATAACATTACATTATAATGAGGAAATCCAAGAATTTATTGCTCGATTTGTATCTGGTTTATTTTCTTTCTAAAAGTAATGGAAGGATCAAGAGCAAGAAAGCCTTTAAAGAGATTCGAGTGCAGATACGAGGCAGTACATCAAAGCCAAGGGAACATGGCGGAGAACCAAGAAAAGGAGAAAAACGATACATTACTGGGATAATTTCAGAGGGTTGCATTCCAAATCTGATCAAGAAGAAATCGGAAGAGATCAATAACGATTCATAAAAGCAGTTGTCGCCTCTAGAAGGCTCTCCGCAGAATCATGTTCCTCTAATTTGCCTTCTACACCTACAGTCTCGATGTTAACAAGTTCACATCTTAAGACTGCCAAAACATTAGCGTCGGAGGATGGTGCAGTGTGGTTATGGATTATGCACTATCTACAAGTATAGCTATTATCTCCCATTTGTTTCTCTCAACAGAGAAACCAGATTCAGGAGATCTTGTTGTGTAGACCGAAAAGGACCTCTTGAAAATAGATGCCCTCTATTTTGCGCACCATTTTCATCATTTTCATTTTCCTCGTCACCTTCCACGATTCCCAACGATTCCGGAATATCTGTTCGGCAAACGGGGCATGTTCTCGCTTGTCTCAACCACTCTTGACAACAGCTTTTATGGAAAACATGATCACATTCTGTGTAAACGATTTGCTCATTGGTCACAAAATCTGCCATACAAATCTGTATGAATTATAGAAGTGTGTCAGCGTGGGCAATATTTGGTTAGAAACGTGATGTTCCATGAAATGATTTCATGCGATTTTTAGACTTACGCAACACTCATTTGGAAAGTTTTCGCCAAAGTCTTCTAGCGTGACAGCCTTCAGCATGTCAATACAACCAGGTGGGGCACCACTGTTTCTATTGGGCAATGGGACCACAATATTCTGTCCGGTCCCTTGGTTCAACTCAGTTTCTGGGGAGAATCCATTTCTAGTCAAAAGGATTGCGACTAAGCAAAAAGGCAAAAGGTATCCAAATAGCACCAAAAGCCAAGCCGCGATTGATATAGAAACAAAGACTTTTGTCGTGTTGAACAGCTTTTTAGCGGTGTGAGGGCACAGACTTTCTTCCGTCATAAAGACACTTTGAACGCCCAGTCGAAGTACCAACATTGCATATGTTAAATAGGCAAGGTTGTAGAAAATTACTTTGGTTGGGATTCGTTGACCTTGCCTACTACTGTCGAATCGAAACACAACCTTCATGATCTCTTTCCGGAACACATCAAGCATCAATTGAATAGTGGCCAACCAGAAATAAGGCTTGAGAGGTAAGTCGCAAAAATCATCAATTGACACAACGTAGGCTGACATAAGAACTACCCAAGTGACCATGATTGAGAAGAGGAGAAAGCTAAAGAGGAGTCCCACAAGCACCACCAACAGCTGGAATCTACGGGTAATTCTGATCCAATTCATCCTTGCTTCTCTATTTGGATCCTCTGGTGATTCTGGGGGCTCTAATATTGCGTCTGTTTGGTTACTGGTAAATCTTGTCCAATTCATCCTTGCATCTCTAAGGGGACCCTCTAGTAGTGCATCTGGTCGCTCTAATGCTGATTCTATCGAGTTATTACCAGAACTTGGAGTCGTCAATTCAATGGCATGATCGTGCGAGCCAACTTGGAAAGATACTCTACTCAAGTGTTCACTAGAATCCATGTCAACAATCATTTCGGGGGGTAATGAATTTCCACCGGACTCCAAACTGGCAATACTAGTTGCATCAAATCGTGGTTGCCGGCGAAAACGCCAATTTTGATCCCTACCTACTTGACGCCCATTGAATGACATCCATCTCGACCTCTCGGGTTCTGAGTGTGCACGTTGTCTTGTCGGCTGTTCATCTTCTTCTACGATTGTTTGAGGGTAATGTATTGCACCCTGTTGTGGATGAGAAGGGCCAGAATACGTTGTGTATTCATTGCTATCAACGCTGTAACTTTGAAATGGTGATCTTAACGGTTGCGCCACATGAGATGAACTTAAATGTCCGCCGCCTGCAGAAGAATGTCCGGATTCAATGTTGGATTCTAAATCGTCAGCCTGCGCCTGTGCAAGTGCCGCCGCGCGAGAGGTCCTGGAACGACGATGAGAACCGTCGCCACCTGGAGAATGAGAAACCATCCACCTCCTTAGTGAACTCATTCCAGCATCTAACGATGATAATAATGACAGATGTGGGTATTGATATGGAACAACTGTCGTCGTTGGTTGGTCACTTTGGTACCGAGAGAGCGACCTCGAGTCTGGTGATGTGTAGGATCGCGTTCTGTTTGGTGAAAACCTTGACCGCTGTCGTAATTCATTGGCTGGAGAGTAAGGAAGAGGTAAGCCAACTATTTCGGAAGAGCTGAGATTGGACCCTCTGCTCTCACTCCTAACGCTTCCATCAGTGGCATTTCTAGTTCTGTCATAATGGTCTATATGTTGCAGTTGAACAGCTGTAAGCGTACTTTCTTCTTCTCCTTCCTCTTCTTTTTCTATAATACCGCATGTTTCTCCGTTAAAAGATTCGTTCATATCATCCTCGGATGTTCGAGAATCATATCTGTGATACCCATTCCTTCTTGCTCCCTTCCTTGATGAGCTGTAAAGAGAAACGACTCCGTCTTGTTCAAAAGATTTCTTTTCTCGCCATAGCTCTTCGTCTTCAAGATCTGCATGTACATGCTGTGAATCCGACCCTTCACTTTTATCATCCGCACCCAACAATTCGTTATGTTCTCGATTTCGATTTCGATCTTGTTCTTGTTCTCTTTCTTCTTCAGGAAGTAGAGAGGTATGCTCGTTCACGCTGTGAAAAGATTCCATTGAATCAGACGAAGAGCTTTTTATTGATATATCGCAATCACCTGGAATCTCTGCCTCCGAAGTATGGCCCTCGGAAATGGCATCATCGGTTGTCCCTGCTATTTCTTCCGGAACTATTAGAGCAGTTTGCACAACTTGTTGCCCTTTACTTGTGTTCCGGTCCATACCCATATCATCCAGTGTTTTATCTGAATCTTGCCGTCCGGGAGAAGTCACGGAAGAAATTTCTTGAGCATCTGCATGATCATTTTCATCTTGCGATTGCGATTGCGATTGCTCAAGGGGATTGAGATTGTTGGCATTTGCTTCCATTGTTTGATGCGAATTTCTAAACGAACGACTTTCCACTTTTTCTGTCTACACGAACGAAGCTAGCTAGTTGTTGAAGTTATTGTAGAATTTCCATTTATTCAAAAATTGTTGGCAAGCGGAGTGCGGGTTTGTGAATCTTTGATTCAAAATATTACCAACGGCATGTACCAACAGTCAACAGAAGACAGAAGACAGAAGACAGAAGTGCCGTGTTCCGTATTGTACCTATGAATTGTTTTGTTGGACGACCGACGACCGACTGCGACGTCGCGTGCCGCGTGCCGTGTCAAACATGCGCTCTTATGATTGAATATGTCATGTATCTGATTAAATGGCCTAAATCTGAAGCTGGTGAAAATCTGAAATTTACAACAATTCTATTTTTCAATTGCAAATAAACCATTTTTTCCTTTAAACAGGGATATTATAATGATTAAGCTCCTTCTCTTTTTACTGGTAGTAGAGACCTACGCGTTATGCATTAATACTGAAGTATACTACACGAAATCGTGCAAGTATCATGACCATGACCATGAACCATAACCTTCTTTCAAAAAAAGACCATCAAAAGAAGTCCTCATCATTCAATTCTTCCCCAAAGTAATGAAACAAACGCTTCAAAGAACTCTCAGCAAGTTTAGGATTCTTCTGCGTGAGGAAAACAACTTTTCGAAATTCTTCTGAATCACCCTCCCGAGGAGAATATTTCCACAACTGCTGAATAAAGTATACTTGACGCTTCGCTTCATACACCAAATCATTCCCAAGTGCAAATTCGATTATTTTCAAATGGGTCGTGTAGGGTGGTAGGATATGGTGCTGATTGAACATATCCTGGACCAAAGTTACTGCTCCACTGATATCTCCCGAATTCAAATAACCGTCCACGAGCGCCTGAACCGTGTATTTATCAAGTGGAATATTGGAATTGGTCATGTTGGTCAACATTTCTCTCATGAAATCCTTATCTCCCACACGAGCCAGTCCCCCTAGAATGGTATTATAAGAAAACGAATCTGGTCGAATCTTGTTTTTGGGCAGGGTATTGTTCAAAATATCCAATGCCCTCCAAAGTGCTCCACGGTAGCAACATGCCTTAATAAGGATATTCCAACTAGTGAGATCTAGTTTGATGGGATTGTGCCCGCATGCGCCATGGGTGAGGGAATCTGCGAATGCGAATGCTGCAGTTAGACTGAGGGAAAAGTTTTTATCCTGTGATTGTGTGCACGAATGCGAATGCGAATGAATGAGTAAACATGCAAATCCCAACCAATATATATTTCCACAATATAATATTCTGAATTCATACATTATCAACACAGTCCTGTACTAATTAATACTGTACTCACCTTTTCCCATTCAATCCTCGGTATCAACTCCTCCTGATTAGGCTTCTTGACCAAATCCCCATTGAGCTTGACATCAGTTGGCAATTTATAATATGGCGGCATATGCTGCTTCATCCTCATGCGCACCTTTGCTTTGCGATCATCAAACACTGGCAACTTGTTGGCACTCGCACCTCCTCCGCCCGTACCAACTTCCACCTCACCAGCACCAGCACCAGCACCAGCTTCCGGAACCGGAGTGGTACCCGTACCGGTACCGGTATCAATATACTCCCTGGTAACCTTATAAAAGAAATGCAAAGCCTTCCCACTCCTCCCCGTCGAACAATAACAATCCAACATCCGATTCGCCATCTTCGTATCCAATTCCACACCCCTCTCATTCATATTCACCAAAATAGCATCCAGCCACCTAGTCGGATTATCAATTTCAGGCTGTTGATTCTCCTTGAGGAATATATTCCGATTGCCCTTTCTCAAATAGAGTCCAGCAGAGAGAATGGATTGAATGGCATAGTGGATTTCCTTTTCCAAAGGTTTGTAATGTTTGGATTTACGGAGTTGGAGGAGGGAGAGGGTTCGGCCAATGTTTCCCGCTTTACCGTTTGCTTCGAGGAGACGGAGGGATAGACGGTCGGTGAGGGGTGTTAGTGCTATGGTACCGATTAGTTTTTCGAGATTTCGTACGGATTTGGAGAGGATGTGTGTTTCGAGGTTCATTTTTATCATTGCTTTGAGGGCTCGTTCGGTGGTATGGCTGCTGAGGAGTGTTTGTGCTGCTAGAGTATTGATATTGGTGTAGGT
>Ga0115005_10002093_pt1 | contig 15910 bp, 11 predicted proteins | sample ArcOceMetagenome_FD_87163 | JGI IMG/M metagenome (GOLD analysis project Ga0115005, IMG submission 87163) | Marine eukaryotic phytoplankton communities from Arctic Ocean - Arctic Ocean - Greenland ARC118M Metagenome | ecosystem: Environmental > Aquatic > Marine > Oceanic | place: Arctic Ocean... | reverse complement strand
AATCGCGATGGACGAAGGTCTACGTTTCGCGATCCGTGAAGGTGGTCGTACTGTAGGTGCGGGCGTTGTAGCTAAAATCATCGAGTAATCGTTGATTTAACACTACGCTGAGCTTCGGCTCACGAAAAAGGCAGCTTCGGCTGCCTTTTTGGGTGAAGCTTATAGGTATTTTTCTATAAGTCAGGGAGCGGTCTTGATGTAAGGCTGTTTCACGGGTGTGTACTGAATGATTAAATTCGGTAAAACTGCGCTAAATAGTTGATTTTTATACTAGCTTGGGTAGAATGCACCGCCCGTATATCGGGATAGGCCAGTAGTTCAATTGGTAGAGCGTCGGTCTCCAAAACCGAAAGTTGGGGGTTCGAGTCCCTCCTGGCCTGCCAAATTTTTTAAGGAAGTGGCACATGTTGCCACTTTTTTGCTATAGGATTTGTGAATATGAGTGGAAACACTAGCACCACAAAATCGCCATTAAATACACTTAAATGGCTGATTGCTGTTGCAGTAGCCGCCGGTGCTATTGTTGGTAATCAAATGTATGCGGAATTCGGTTTGTTGTACCGCATATTGGGTGTTGTTGCGCTGTTTGCGGTTGCTTTTGGTATCGCAGCCACGACCACTCAGGGCAGAGCCTTTTTGATCTTATTAAAAGAAGCTAATATCGAGCGACGTAAAGTTGTTTGGCCTACACGTCAAGAAACTGTACAGACCACGATGATTGTTGTTGCTGTTGTAATTTTAGTTGCAATTATCTTGTGGGGTCTAGATTCTCTGTTAAGCTGGATCGTTTCTAGCGTGATTGGATAGGAGAGATCAATGGCGATGCGCTGGTATGTTGTTCATGCCTACTCAGGTTATGAAAAGCGAGTAATGAACTCGCTCAATGAGCAAATTGAACTGCACAATATGCAGGATAGCTTCGGTGAGATATTAGTACCAACCGAAGAAGTGATCGAGATGCGCGACGGTAAGAAGCGCAAAAGTGAGCGTAAGTTCTATCCTGGTTACGTGCTGGTTGAAATGGATATGAATGATGCTTCTTGGCATTTAGTGAAAGAAACTCCTCGAGTAATGGGTTTCATTGGTGGTACGGCTGACAAGCCTGCGCCAATCACTAAGAAAGAAGCGGATGCCATATTGCAACGTGTTAAGGATGGCGAAGATAGTCAGCCTACTCATAAAACTATTTATGAGCCTGGTGAGATGATCCGTGTTATCGATGGACCGTTTGCAGACTTTAATGGTGTGGTTGAGCATGTGGATTATGTTAAATCCCGCGTTAAAGTGGCTGTTACAATTTTCGGTCGTTCTACGCCTGTCGAACTTGAGTTTGGCCAAGTAGAAAAAGCGGCTTAATTGGTCATTTGACTAATTAAGAGGCGCTGCAAAAGCAATAACAAGAATAGCTGACAAGGGTCATGGTTTTGCCATGGTTCATGTCGGCTTTTCATGCAAATGCGATTTGTAAAGCGCTTGTTTAATCGGGGAGCCGAAAGGCGTTATCACCCAATGTGAGGTAATCATGGCTAAGAAAATCGAAGCTTATATTAAGCTACAAGTACAAGCCGGTGCTGCTAACCCAAGTCCTCCAGTAGGTCCTGCGTTAGGTCAACACGGTCTAAACATCATGGAATTCTGTAAAGCGTTCAATGCCTCTACTCAGAAGATGGAAGGTCCAGTACCTGTTGTCATCACTGTGTATAGCGATCGTAGCTTTACCTTTGAAACCAAAACTCCACCAGCATCTTACTTGCTTAAAAAAGCAGCGGGCATCAAGAGCGGTTCAGCTCGTCCGAATACTGACAAAGTAGGTAAAGTGACTCGTGCTCAGTTAGAAGAAATCGCTGAGCTTAAAATGAAAGACCTAACTGCTTCTGATATGAATGCAGCTGTACGTACTATCGCTGGTTCTGCTCGCGCTATGGGTCTTGATACAGAGGGTGTTGAGTAATGGCTAAGCTAAGTAAACGCGTTAAAGCGTTCCGCGCAAAAGTAGATGTACTTAAGACTTACAGCGTTGCTGAAGCCGTATCTATCTTAAAAGAAGTGTCTGCTGTTAAATTTGCTGAGTCTGTAGACGTAGCAATTAACCTAGGCATCGATGCACGTAAATCAGACCAAAACGTACGTGGCGCAACTGTGCTACCAAACGGTACTGGTAAAGAAGTTCGTGTAGCCGTATTTACACAAGGCGCTAACGCTGAAGCCGCTAAAGAAGCGGGTGCTGACGTAGTTGGTATGGAAGACTTGATGGCTCAAATGAAAGGCGGCGACCTGGACTTTGGTGTTGTTATTGCGTCTCCAGATGCGATGCGTGTTGTTGGTCAGCTAGGTCAAGTATTGGGCCCACGTGGTCTTATGCCTAACCCTAAAGTGGGTACTGTAACGCCTGACGTTGCGACTGCGGTTAAAAACGCAAAAGCAGGTCAAGTACGTTACCGTAACGACAAGAACGGTATTATCCACTGTTCACTAGGTAAAGTTGCTTTTGACGAGAAAGCAATTTCTGAAAACCTAGCTGCATTAGTATCTGATCTTAAGAAAGCTAAGCCTGCTAACGCAAAAGGCGCTTACCTTAAGAAAGCGACCCTATCTACTACCATGGGTCCAGGTATTACAATCGATTTATCAACAGTTGAAGCGGTTTAATCCTCTTTAGCTTTTGAAAAAAGAACTTTGGGGTCCTTTTATTTTTGAAATAAAGGGACTGTCAAAGACCGCAGGTGTAAGTGGTTTGAGTGACTTTATGAGTCTGAATTCCAAATTACTTACTTAATGGCCTGCGCAGATGGTGTGCACCCCGATTCAGAATTACTGTTTTTTTGTAAATAGATAAGTACTGAGTTAAGTCGCACCTAACTTGCTCGTAAGAGCATAAACATGACTTGTAGGAGTTGAATGTGGCTTTAGGTCTGAACGAAAAAAAAGCGATCGTAGCTGAAGTTCAGGAAGCTGCTTCTGGCGCTCTTTCAGCAGTAGTTGCGGATGCCCGTGGCGTAACTGTTGGAGCGATGACTGCTCTTCGTAAAGAAGCTCGTGAAAACGGCGTCTGGATGAAGGTAGTTCGTAACACTCTGGCTAAGCGTGCAATCGAAGGTACTTCAGTTGAGTGTCTATCTGACGCCCTAACTGGCCCAAGCCTAATTGCATTTTCTTCTGAGCACCCAGGTGCTGCAGCGCGAATTTTCAAAAACTTCGCAAAAGAAAATGACAAGTTTGAGCTTAAAGTAGCTGCGTTTGAAGGTGAATTAGTAGATTTCGGCATGTTGGCATCTTTGCCTACATACGACGAAGCTATCGCCAAGCTAATGGCTGTTATGAAAGAAGCATCTGCTGGCAAATTGGTACGTACAATTGCCGCTGTCCGCGATCAGAAAGAAGAAGCAGCAGCTTAATAGATTTATTAAGCGGCTTCCTTTTAAAGAATATAATGGGCTTTATGCCCCTTAAGTTAGGTATTTAAAAATGGCGATTTCTCAAGAAGATATCCTAAACGCTGTAGCAGAAATGTCTGTAAAAGACGTTGTTGAACTAATTTCTGCAATGGAAGAAAAATTCGGCGTAACAGCTGCTGTTGCTGCTGCAGGTCCTGCTGCTGCTGGCGAAGCTGCTGCTGAGCAAACTGAATTTGACGTTATTCTTACCGCTGCTGGCGAGAAGAAAGTTAACGCTATCAAAGCAGTACGTGAAGCGACTGGCCTTGGTCTTAAAGAAGCTAAAGCAATGGTTGACGGCGTTCCTGCTGCAGTACGTGAAGGCGTATCTAAAGAAGAAGCTGAAGAGCTTAAAGCTAAGCTTGAAGCTGCTGGTGCACAGGTTGAACTTAAGTAATCTTAAGATTGATTCTTGCATTGCATAAAGTGAGGCGCTAAGTTATTTAGTTGCACACTGGCTGGTGGGCTATTGTCCGCCGGCCTTTTTCCGTTCTGAGTTGAGTTGTCTAGTAGTTTGTTGTTAGTCCAATTTAGCCAGTCGGCGGCTTTTAGAAGCCAACGCGCGGGGTTTTAGACCCATATTACAAGATCTTCTTAAAGATCTTAGTCTAGGTGATACAGCTGGGGATTGCTGATGGCGTACTCTTATACAGAGAAAAAACGAATCCGTAAGGATTTTGGCAAGTTGCCAAGGGTGATGGACGTCCCCTATTTGCTTGCTATTCAATTAGATTCATACCGAAGTTATTTGCAAGCGGATAAGCAGGTGGACGCTCGTGTGGACATAGGTCTACATGCTGCATTTAAATCCGTCTTTCCGATTGTGAGCTACAGTGGCAGTGCCGCACTAGAGTACGTAAGTTATCGTCTTGGTGTGCCTGTTTTTGACGAAAAAGAATGTATGTTACGCGGCGTTACCTATGCGGCACCGCTACGCGTAAAAGTGCGTCTTATCATTTATGATAAAGACTCATCTAACAAAGCTATTAAAGACATCAAAGAGCAAGAAGTATACATGGGTGAAATGCCTTTGATGACGGATAATGGTACTTTCATTATCAATGGTACAGAGCGGGTTATCGTATCCCAGCTTCACCGCTCTCCTGGCGTGTTCTATGATCACGATAAGGGTAAGACTCACTCTTCAGGTAAGCTGCTATACAGCGCCCGCGTGATTCCTTACCGTGGCTCATGGTTGGACTTTGAATTTGATCCTAAAGATCTTGTTTATGCCCGTATTGACCGTCGTCGTAAATTGCCAGCCACCATTCTTCTGCGTGCTCTTGGTTTTGAAACAAGCCAGATCTTGGAAATGTTCTTCGATAACGATAAGTTCCAAATCGATGGTGAAGCGGTTCATTTAGAACTGATTCCTGAACGTCTTCGTGGTGAAACCGCATCTTTCGATATGAAAGATCCTAAAGGTAATGTGATCGTCGAAGAAGGTCGTCGTATTACGGCCCGTCACATTCGCCAAATGGAAAAAGAAGGCATGAAGTCCCTAGAGGTACCTGCTGAGTACTTCTTCGGTAAAGTGATTGCAAAAGACATCGTTGATCCATCAACGGGTGAATTGATTGCTGAATGTAACAGTGAAATTACGGTTGAACTGATCGAGCAAATCAACGCTGCCGGTATCAAAGAAGTGGAGACTATCTACAGCAACGAACTAGACTGTGGCGCTTTCATCTCTGATACCTTACGCATCGACCCATCTCGTACTCGCCTAGAAGCGCTTGTAGAGATCTATCGTATGATGCGTCCTGGCGAGCCACCAACCAAAGAATCTGCTGAAGGTCTATTTGAGAACCTTTTCTTCACTGACGAGCGCTATGACCTATCCGCTGTAGGTCGTATGAAATTTAACCGCCGTCTAGGTCGTGAAGAAGTTGAAGGTGCTGGCACGCTTAGCAACGAAGACATTATTGATGTGCTGAAAGGCTTGATCGATATTCGTAACGGTAAAGGCGAAGTGGACGATATCGATCACTTGGGTAACCGTCGTATTCGTTCTGTTGGTGAAATGGCTGAAAACCAATTCCGTGTAGGTCTAGTACGTGTTGAGCGTGCTGTACGTGAACGTTTATCAATGGCTGAATCTGAAGGCCTTATGCCTCAAGATTTAATCAACGCTAAGCCAGTTGCGGCTGCAATCAAAGAATTCTTTGGTTCGTCTCAGCTTTCTCAGTTCATGGACCAAAACAACCCGCTTTCGGAAGTGACTCACAAGCGTCGTATCTCTGCATTAGGACCCGGTGGTCTTACTCGTGAGCGTGCGGGCTTCGAAGTGCGTGACGTACACGCCACTCACTATGGTCGCGTATGTCCGATCGAGACCCCTGAAGGTCCAAACATCGGTCTGATTAACTCTTTATCTACCTATGCTCGTACTAACGAATACGGTTTCTTAGAAACGCCGTACCGTAAAGTGATTGACGGCAAGGTAACAGACGACATCATGTATCTGTCAGCTATTAACGAATCCAATTATGTCATCGCACAGGCGTCAGCGCCACGTGATGAAAATGGTAAGTTAACCGGTGACTTGATTAGTGTTCGTCACAAAAATGAATTTACTGTAACGCCTCCAGAAAACGTAACCCTGATGGATGTATCTCCTCAGCAGGTTATCTCTGTAGCGGCCTCTTTGATTCCATTCTTAGAACACGATGATGCTAACCGCGCATTGATGGGATCAAACATGCAGCGTCAAGCCGTACCAACACTGGTCGCTGAGAAGCCATTAGTAGGTACTGGTATCGAGAGCAACGTAGCTCGCGACTCTGGCGTGTGTGTAGTAGCCAAACGTGGTGGTGTGATTGATACCGTAGATGCTAGCCGTATCGTTGTTCGCGTAAGCGATGATGAGATTCAGGCAGGCGAAGCCGGTGTTGATATTTACAACCTAACTAAATACACCCGTTCAAACCAAAACACGTGTATCAACCAAAAACCATTGGTTCGTCAAGGTGATACGGTTGTTCGTGGTGACATCATGGCCGACGGTCCGTCCGTTGACCTAGGTGAGCTTGCGCTTGGTCAGAATATGCGCATCGCGTTCATGCCTTGGAATGGTTACAACTACGAAGACTCCATCTTGTTGTCTGAAAATGTTGCCCAGCAAGATCGTTTAACCACGATCCACATCCAAGAGTTAACGTGTGTTGCTCGTGATACTAAACTTGGGCCTGAAGAAATTTCTGCGGATATTCCAAACGTAGGTGAATCTGCGTTAGGTAAGCTGGATGAGTCTGGTGTGGTTTACATCGGTGCTGAAGTAAATCCAGGTGATATCCTAGTAGGTAAAGTGACACCAAAAGGTGAAACGCAACTTACACCGGAAGAAAAACTACTACGCGCTATCTTCGGTGAGAAAGCGTCTGACGTGAAAGATACATCTTTACGCGTTAAGACAGGTACCACAGGTACGATCATTGACGTACAGGTGTTCACCCGTGACGGCGTAGAAAAAGACCAACGTGCTCGTGACATTGAAAAGTCTCAACTTGACCAAGTACGTAAAGACTTAAACGAAGAATTCCGCATTGTTGAACAAGCGACATTCGAACGTTTGGCTCGCTCGCTAACTGGTTTGACAGTAGCGGTTGCGCCGGGTCTTAAGAAAGGTGATGTCTTAACTGAAGAATATCTTGCTGATTTAGAGCACAGTCAATGGTTCAAGATTCGTCCACAAGACGAAACTGCATCTGAACTATTAGAGCGTGCCGAAGAAGCACTTGAAGAGCGTCGTAAAGAGCTTGACGAGAAATTCGAAGATAAGAAGAAAAAGCTACAAACCGGTGATGACTTGGCCCCTGGCGTTCTGAAGATCGTTAAGGTTTACCTAGCCATCAAACGGAAGATCCAGCCTGGTGATAAAATGGCCGGTCGTCACGGTAACAAAGGTGTTATCTCAGCGATCATGCCAGTTGAAGACATGCCATATGATGAGAAGGGTGTCGCGGTTGATATCGTACTCAACCCTCTAGGTGTACCGTCACGTATGAACGTGGGGCAGATCTTAGAAACTCACATGGGTATGGCAGCCAAAGGCTTGGGTGAAAAGATCGACGAAATGATCAAACAGCAGCGTGCTGTTGCGGACATTCGTGAGTTCTTGGGCAAGATCTATAACCACAGCGACGAAGTGATTCAAGAAGACCTTGATAGCTTTAACGATGCGGAAATTCTAGAGCTAGCCGGCAACCTGCGTAAGGGTGTGCCTATTGCAACACCTGCATTCGATGGTGCGAAAGAAGATGAGTTGAAACACATGCTACGTCTAGCGGATATTCCAGACTCTGGTCAGGTGACGTTATTCGACGGCCGTACAGGCGATAAGTTTGATCGTCCAGTAACCGTAGGTTACATGTACATGTTGAAACTGAACCACTTGGTAGACGATAAAATGCATGCTCGTTCTACTGGTTCTTACAGTCTGGTAACTCAGCAGCCACTAGGCGGTAAAGCGCAATTCGGTGGTCAGCGTTTCGGTGAGATGGAAGTGTGGGCACTAGAAGCATACGGTGCCGCATATACGCTTCAGGAAATGCTAACTGTTAAGTCCGATGACGTGACTGGCCGTACCAAGATGTATAAAAACATTGTGGACGGTGACCATCGTATGGAACCAGGTATGCCTGAGTCCTTTAACGTATTGGTTAAAGAAATTCGTTCTCTCGGTATTCATATCGAGCTTGAGAACGAATAAGGCTCTGATCCTATATCAGATAAAGGACGCGGGTTTCGGCCCGCGGTTATTAACTCCGCTAGGAGCTAAAGGCAGATGAAAGACTTATTAAATTTGCTACGCAAAGAGTCTCAGGCTGAAGAATTCGACTCAATTCGAATCGGCCTTGCTTCACCCGACATGATACGTTCATGGTCGTTTGGTGAAGTTAAAAAACCAGAAACAATTAACTATCGTACGTTCAAACCAGAACGTGATGGTTTGTTCTGTTCTCGTATTTTCGGTCCGATTAAGGATTACGAATGCTTGTGCGGAAAATATAAGCGTCTAAAGCACCGCGGAGTAATCTGTGAAAAGTGTGGTGTTGAAGTAACGCTGGCTAAAGTACGTCGTGAGCGCATGGGTCACATTGACCTAGCATCACCTGTGGCGCATATCTGGTTCCTTAAATCACTACCTTCACGTATTGGTTTAATGCTTGATATGACCCTGCGTGATATCGAACGTATTCTTTACTACGAATCATTTGTTGTAATCGATCCAGGTATGACCACTCTTGAGAAAGGTCAGCTTCTGAACGATGAGCAATACTATGAAGCCATCGAAGAGTTTGGTGACGAGTTCGACGCTAAAATGGGTGCAGAAGCCGTACAAGCACTATTAGCGGATATCGATCTTGAGCACGAAGTACAGGACTTGCGTGAGCAAATCCCAGTAACCAACTCTGAGACTAAGCTTAAGAAAATTTCAAAGCGTCTTAAGTTACTAGAAGCGTTCCATAAATCAGGTAACGATCCTAAGTGGATGGTTATGACAGTACTTCCAGTATTGCCACCAGATTTACGTCCGCTAGTTCCACTAGACGGTGGCCGTTTTGCCACATCTGATTTGAACGATTTATACCGTCGTGTAATCAACCGTAACAACCGTTTGAAGCGTCTTCTTGAGCTTAATGCGCCTGACATCATCGTACGTAACGAAAAACGTATGCTGCAAGAGTCTGTGGATGCATTACTTGATAACGGTCGTCGTGGTCGTGCCATTACCGGTTCTAACAAGCGTCCGCTTAAATCGCTTGCTGATATGATCAAGGGTAAGCAAGGTCGTTTCCGTCAGAACTTACTTGGTAAGCGTGTTGACTACTCAGGTCGTTCGGTAATTACCGTAGGTCCATACTTGCGCCTACACCAGTGTGGTCTTCCTAAGAAGATGGCACTTGAGTTATTCAAACCATTTATTTTTAGCAAGCTTGAGCACCGTGGTTTAGCCACAACCATCAAAGCCGCTAAGAAAATGGTTGAGCGTGAAGAAGCGGTTGTTTGGGATATCTTGGATGAGGTTATCCGTGAACACCCAGTGATGCTTAACCGTGCACCGACACTTCACCGTTTGGGTATCCAAGCGTTCGAACCACTACTAATCGAAGGTAAAGCGATTCAGCTTCACCCGTTAGTGTGTGCGGCATACAACGCCGACTTCGATGGTGACCAAATGGCGGTACACGTTCCATTAACCACTGAAGCTCAACTTGAAGCCCGTGCGTTAATGATGTCTACCAACAACGTTCTTTCTCCTGCGAACGGTGATCCGATCATCGTACCGTCTCAGGACGTTGTATTGGGTCTTTACTACATGACTCGTGATCGTGTGAATGCAAAAGGCGAAGGTTCTATTTTTGCAAACATCGAAGAAGTTCAACGCGCTTACCGTTCAGGCCAGGCAGAACTTCACGCGAAAGTGAAAGTACGTATCACCCAAACTGTATACGCAGAAGATGGATCAGAAGTAACGACCACAAGTGTAGAAGATACAACGGTCGGTCGTGCGATCTTATTTGAAATCGTGCCAAACGGTATTCCGTTTGAAGCGGTTAACCAAGCCATGAAGAAGAAAGCGATCTCTAAATTACTAGACATGGCTTATCGTAATTGTGGTCTGAAAGATACAGTGGTCTTCGCTGACCAAATTATGTACACCGGTTTCCAGTATGCGACTAAGTCGGGTGCTTCCATCGGCGTAAATGACTTTGTTATCCCTGATGCGAAAGCCAAAATCATTGGTGAAGCAGAAGCCCAGGTGAAAGAGATCGAAGATCAATTTGCCTCTGGTTTGGTAACACAAGGCGAAAAATACAACAAGGTTGTGGATATCTGGTCTCGCGCTAACGAATTAGTAGCGAAGGCGATGATGGACAATCTAGGTACTGATGAAGTACTCGATCGTGATGGCAACACTGTTGACCAAGAGTCATTTAACAGCGTTTACATGATGGCCGACTCCGGTGCTCGTGGTAGCCCGGCACAGATTCGTCAGTTAGCGGGTATGCGTGGTTTGATGGCCAAGCCGGATGGCTCGATCATCGAAACGCCGATTACGGCAAACTTCCGTGAAGGTCTATCAGTACTTCAGTACTTTACCTCTACTCACGGTGCGCGTAAGGGTCTTGCGGATACCGCATTGAAAACAGCTAACTCCGGTTATCTAACGCGTCGTCTAGTAGACGTTGCGCAAGATGTTGTAGTAACTGAGTCTGATTGTGGTACATCAGATGGTCTAATGATGACGCCTCTTATTGAAGGCGGTGACGTTGTTGTTCCTCTAGGTACTCGTATCCTAGGTCGTGTTGTGGCTGAAGATGTGATCAAGCCAGGCACTGCAGACGAAGTGGTTATTAAAGCGGGTACATTGATTGATGAGAAATGGGTTGAAATCATCGAAGCGGCAAGCATCGACGAATTGAAAGCACGTTCTCCAATTACCTGTGTGACTAAGTTTGGTATTTGTGCGGCTTGTTATGGTCGTGACCTTGCCCGTGGTCATATCGTGAATCCAGGTGAAGCGGTTGGTGTTATTGCTGCACAATCAATCGGTGAGCCAGGTACACAGCTAACCATGCGTACGTTCCACATTGGTGGTGCGGCATCGCGTGCAACTGCGATCGATAGTGTTCAAGTTAAAAACGCCGGTACAGTGCGTCTTCACAATATGAAGACGGTAGAGCGTGAAGACGGTGCATTGGTACTGGTATCTCGTTCTAGTGCCATCGCCATTGCCGATGAATTCGGTCGTGAGCGTGAGCTATACAAACTACCTTACGGTGCGGTTGTAACGTCCAAAGACGGCTCTAAAGTTGAAGCTGGTCAGAAGATCGCATCTTGGGATCCACACACCCACCCAATCATCACAGAAGTAGGTGGTCGTATTGAGTTTGTGGGCCTAGAAGAAGGCATTACCATTACTCGTCAAACGGATGAGCTAACGGGTCTTTCTACTATTCAGGTTATGGATCCAACTACCCGCCCTGCGGCAGGTAAAGATATTCGTCCAATGGTTAAGTTGGTTGATGAGAAGGGTGAAGACATTAACTTCCCTGGTACCACCACTCCAGCACAATACCTATTACCAGCTAACTCCATGGTTAACCATGAGAATGGCTCTGATGTGAAAGTGGGTGATGCGATTGCACGTATTCCACAAGAATCATCTGGTAACAAGGACATCACCGGTGGTCTACCGCGCGTAGCGGACTTGTTCGAAGCACGTAAACCGAAAGAACCTGCGATCCTTGCAGAAATGAGCGGTGTTATCGGCTTTGGTAAAGAGACTAAAGGTAAGAAACGTTTAGTGATTACGCCTAAAGATGGTTCAGAGCCATACGAAGAGCTGATCCCTAAATGGCGTCATATGAACGTATTTGAAGGTGAAAGCGTTGAGAAGGGTGAGGTTATCTCCGATGGCCCGCTTAACCCACACGATATCCTTCGTCTACTAGGTGTAAGTGAACTTGCTGTTTACATCACCAACGAAGTACAAGAAGTTTACCGTTTGCAAGGCGTAGGCATCAACGATAAGCACATTGAAACGATCATTCGTCAAATGTTGCGTAAGATTGAAGTGAACGACTCTGGTGATACGAACTTTATCCAAGGCGATCAGGTTGAATACTCTGACTACCTTGAGCAAAACGCCATGCTTGAAGCAGAAGATAAGATCACTGCTAAAGGTCAGCGTCAGCTACTGGGTATTACCAAAGCTTCTCTTGCGACTGAGTCTTTCATCTCTGCGGCCTCGTTCCAAGAAACGACGCGCGTACTGACGGAAGGTGCAGTAACGGGTAAACGAGATCACCTACGTGGTCTGAAAGAAAACGTTGTAGTAGGTCGTCTGATACCAGCTGGTACCGGTCTTGCCTACCACAGCGAGCGCAAGCGCAAGCGTGATGAGCGTGAAAACGATAAGTTGAAACCTCTGACTGCACCAAGCGTGAGTGCTGACGATGTCGAAGCTGCATTGTCTGAAGCATTAAAAGACAACATTTAATGTGGAATCTAGCTAGGGCTTATAACTCTAGCTTCTAAAGAAAGGTGTGCAATTATTGCACGCCTTTCTTGACTCTAATCTAGACAGTGATTAGACTTCGGCCCCCGCGTCAGATGTAGTTGCGTCTGGCGTTTTTTGTATTTACTCATTGGAGTTTACTAATGGCAACGATCAATCAATTGGTTCGTAAGCCTCGTAAGCGTCAAGTTGCGAAATCTGACGTTCGTGCATTGCAGGCTTGTCCTCAGCGTCGTGGCGTATGTACCCGTGTATATACCACCACACCTAAGAAGCCTAACTCTGCATTACGTAAGGTTTGTCGTGTTCGCTTGACCAACGGCTTTGAAGTATCTTCCTACATCGGTGGTGAAGGTCATAACTTACAAGAGCACAGTGTTGTTCTAATTCGCGGCGGTCGTGTAAAAGACTTGCCTGGTGTGCGTTATCACACCGTTCGTGGTGCACTTGACTGTGCTGGCGTAAGCGATCGTAAGCAAGCTCGTTCTAAGTACGGTGCTAAGCGTCCTAAGTAATCCTTATTTAGTTTCCATACTAAATAGATTACTTAAACGTAAAATTTAAAGATAAGAGTAAGGTTGAGCCCACAATATCGTTGGTTTGCTCATGTACTCCTGAAGAAGAGGCTTATCAGATGCCAAGAAGACGCGTCGCCGCTAAGCGTGAGATTTTACCAGATCCTAAGTTTGGTAACTTAACGCTAGCGAAGTTCATGAATATGGTCATGGAAAGTGGTAAAAAATCAATCGCCGAAAAAATTGTTTACGGTGCATTGGATAAAATGGCCGAGCGTAATAAAGACGCCGACCCAGTTGAATTATTCGAAAAGGCGCTTGAAGCGGTACAACCAATGGTCGAGGTTAAATCTCGCCGTGTTGGTGGTGCTACGTATCAAGTACCTGTAGAAGTACGTCCTTCTCGTCGTATGGCGCTTTCAATGCGTTGGATCGTAGATGCTGCTCGTAAACGTGGTGAAAAATCCATGGGTGCACGTCTAGCGAACGAATTGCTAGACGCAGCTGAAGGTAAAGGTTCTGCGATCAAGAAACGTGAAGACGTGCACCGTATGGCTGAAGCCAACAAAGCCTTCTCTCACTATCGTTTCTAAGATTTTAAGGACGGGTAAGTGGCACGTACTACTCCAATTAATCGCTACCGTAATATCGGTATATGCGCTCACGTAGACGCGGGTAAAACCACGACTACGGAACGTGTGCTTTTCTATACGGGTCTTTCTCATAAGATCGGTGAAGTACACGATGGCGCTGCGACCATGGACTGGATGGAACAAGAGCAAGAGCGTGGTATTACTATCACCTCTGCTGCCACCACCTGTTTTTGGTCGGGCATGAGCCAGCAATTTGACCAGCATCGCATTAACATCATTGATACCCCTGGACACGTAGACTTTACCATTGAGGTAGAACGTTCTTTACGTGTTTTGGACGGTGCTGTGGTTGTGCTGTGTGGTTCATCCGGTGTTCAGCCTCAAACTGACACCGTTTGGCGTCAAGCTAACAAATACGAAGTACCTCGCATGGTCTTCGTAAACAAAATGGACCGTGCCGGCGCTGACTTTTTTATGGTTGTTGATCAACTGAAAAAACGTCTTGGTGCTAATGCGGTTCCTATCCAAATTAACATTGGTGCAGAAGATAACTTCAAAGGCGTGATCGACCTCGTTTTAATGAAGGCCATCATGTGGAATGAAGAAGACCAAGGGATGACTTTCAGACTGGAAGATATTCCTGAAGACTTAATCGATGTTGCCAATGAATACCGTGAAAACCTTCTCGATGCAGCAGCAGAAGCGTCTGATGAATTAATGGATAAATACCTTGAAGAAGGTGAATTATCGGTTGAAGAAATCAAAGCGGCTTTGCGTAAGCAAACCCTTGCTAATGAAATCGTGTTGGTTGCTTGCGGTAGTGCATTCAAGAATAAAGGTGTTCAGGCAGTACTTGATGCTGTTATTGAATACTTGCCTTCGCCGACAGAAGTAAAAGCAATTGAAGGTGTTTTAGACGACAAAGACGAAACCCCTGCGGTTCGTGAAGCGTCTGATGAAGCCCCGTTCTCTGCGCTTGCATTTAAAATCGCCACCGACCCATTTGTTGGTACGTTAACCTTTATGCGTGTTTATTCTGGTGTGTTAAATACTGGTGACAGTGTTTATAACCCGATTAAACATAAAAAAGAGCGTATCGGTCGTATGGTGCAAATGCATGCAAACAACCGCGAAGAGATCAAAGAAGTACGTGCAGGCGATATTGCAGCAGCTATCGGCTTAAAAGATGTCACAACGGGTGAAACCCTTTGTGATCTTAAGCATAAAATTACCCTTGAGCGCATGGATTTTCCAGAGCCGGTAATTTCAGTAGCTGTTGAACCAAGATCAACCGCGGACCAAGAAAAGATGGGTATTGCATTGGGCAAGCTTGCTCAAGAGGATCCATCTTTCCGCGTTGAAACTGACGAAGAAACGGGTCAAACCATTATTTCAGGTATGGGTGAGCTTCACCTAGACGTGTTGGTTGACCGAATGAAGCGTGAGTTTAGTGTTGAAGCGAACATCGGTAAGCCACAAGTGGCCTACCGTGAGCGCATCACCACTACTTGTGATATCAACTATAAATTTGCGAAGCAATCTGGTGGTCGTGGTCAGTATGGTCATGTTGTCATCAAGTTCGAACCGACTGACGGCGAAGAACTGGAATTCGTAAATGAGATTGTTGGTGGTACGATTCCTCGTGAATATATCCCAGCTGTCCAAAAAGGTATCGAAGAACAAATGAAGAACGGCATCCTTGCTGGTTACCCTCTTCTAGGTCTGCGCGCTACCTTACATGATGGTTCATTCCATGATGTTGACTCCAACGAAATGGCGTTTAAAATCGCTGCTTCTATGGCCACAAAAAAATTAGCACAAGAAGGCAACCCTGCTTTACTTGAGCCAATTATGTCTGTGGAAATCGTTACCCCTGAAGATTACATGGGTGATGTTGTTGGAGATTTGAACCGTCGCCGTGGTCTCATTCAAGGGATGGAAGATACCCCATCCGGAAAGGTTGTGACTGCAGAGGTTCCATTGGCGGAAATGTTCGGTTATGCAACCGATCTTCGTTCTGCTTCCCAAGGTCGTGCAACGTACGCCATGGAATTTAACAAATATGCTGACGCGCCTACTAATGTCGCCGAAGCTGTAATTAACAAAGCCTAATTAAGCGAACTAAAGAGGTCTATTATGGCTAAGGAACAATTTGAGCGTAGTAAGCCACACGTAAACGTGGGCACAATTGGTCACGTTGACCATGGTAAAACTACTCTAACAGCTGCACTAACTCGTGTAGCAGCAGAAGTTTTTGGTGGTAAAGCGGTAGATTTCGCTAACATCGATAACGCCCCAGAAGAGCGTGAGCGTGGTATTACTATCGCGACTTCTCACGTT
>Ga0115005_10002091_pt1 | contig 15913 bp, 9 predicted proteins | sample ArcOceMetagenome_FD_87163 | JGI IMG/M metagenome (GOLD analysis project Ga0115005, IMG submission 87163) | Marine eukaryotic phytoplankton communities from Arctic Ocean - Arctic Ocean - Greenland ARC118M Metagenome | ecosystem: Environmental > Aquatic > Marine > Oceanic | place: Arctic Ocean... | reverse complement strand
TTATTGACGGTTTGTATCACCTTGTACGCATGTATCGCGTGCAGTTAGGTATGGCGGGGCCCCGTGTGAGCACTGCGTTTGACGAGCATAGACACATTGTTAACGCCATTGCGAACCGCGACGAGGAACTAGCAGAAATGCTTATGCGTCGCCATATTCTTTATTCAAAAAACAATATTGAGAAGAAGTTGAATCAAGGTTAATTCTACCAACGCTTCTTCAAATCTTATTCACCTCTACCCTACTTTCAAATAAGCGAGTGATTATCATGAGTGCAGGAAAGAAATTTAGAACCGCCCTTGAGCAGAACAAACCTCTACAAATTGTAGGTACTATCAATGCCTATTCCGCCATGATGGCAAAAGCTATTGGTCACCAAGCCATTTATTTATCAGGCGGCGGCGTAGCCAATGCATCCTACGGCTTGCCAGACTTAGGCATGACCTCGCTTAATGACGTAATTGCAGATGTTCAGCGTATTACCAGTGCCTGTGACCTACCGCTTTTAGTCGATATTGATACCGGCTGGGGCGGTGCATTTAACATTGCCAAAACCATTCGTGATATGGAAAAAGCGGGGGCTGCGGCCGTTCACATGGAAGATCAGGTGGCACAAAAACGTTGTGGCCATCGCCCTAATAAAGAAATTGTGAGCACTGCTGAAATGGTAGACCGTATTAAAGCCGCGGTAGATGCCAGAACAGATCCAGATTTTTTCATCATGGCCCGTACTGACGCATTTGCTCAAGAAGGCTTAGAGAAAGCCATTGAACGTGCTAAAGCCTATGTTGCAGCAGGGGCAGATGGCATATTCGCAGAAGCAGTGCAAACTGAAGAGCACTACCGCGCATTTGCAGAAGCACTAGACGTTCCGCTCCTAGCCAATATCACAGAATTTGGCAAAACCGAGCTTTGGAATAAAGAAGAACTGGGCGAATGGGGCGCTGACATGGTGCTTTACCCACTAAGTGCATTCCGTGCGATGAATAAAGCAGCAGAAATGGTGTACAAATCTATACTTGAAAACGGCGACCAAAAAGCCGTTGTCGACAGTATGCAAACACGTATGGAATTGTACGATTACCTTGGCTACCACGAATACGAGCAAAAGCTAGATGCTTTGTTCGCAGAAGGTAAGAACTAACACGAATACGAAACAGCAGGAAGCGAGTGAGGTTCGAGGCACCATTGAAGCCGAAACGGTACACAGGGCGTTACCACGCCGTGAACCCATCCATGTGGGCTCCGTTTCGGCATCCATGCCTCAAAGGGGTAACGCCCTGTGCACCGCCCCAACTCTCTCGGTGCCTCGCACCCTACTCGACCGCTGAGTTCAATGTAATTTTTATTTCTAGATTTTGAAAAAAAGTACCTTACACATTTTACAAGACCGGAGACAACAAGATGGCTAAACAGTTAAGTGGCGCGGGTTTACGCGGCCAAGTTGCAGGTAAAACAGCATTATCAACCGTAGGTAAATCAGGTTCTGGTTTAACCTATCGTGGTTACGACGTAAAAGACTTAGCGCAAAACTGCCAGTTTGAAGAAGTGGCGTACCTTATTCTTAAGGGCAAGCTACCTAACCAGTCTGAACTGGACGCTTATAAAACAAAACTTCGCGGCATGCGCGGCCTTCCAACAGCACTGAAAGAAGTGCTAGAGCGCATTCCAAAAAATGCCCACCCAATGGACGTACTTCGTACAGGCTGTTCAATGCTAGGTAACCTTGAAATGGAAACCAGCTTTGAGCAACAGCAAGATGTAACAGACCGTATGTTGGCATGTTTCCCTAGCATTATTTGTTACTGGTATCGCTTCTCGCACGACGGCGTGCGCGTCGATGTTGAAACCGATGACGATTCAATTGGCGGTCACTTCCTGCATATGCTTCATGGCGAAAAGCCACGTGAACTGCATGAACAAGTTATGCATGTATCGCTAATTCTGTATGCCGAGCACGAGTTCAATGCGTCTACATTTACAGCACGAGTGTGTGCTTCAACGCTATCTGATATGCACTCTTGCGTGACCGGTGCTATCGGTTCACTGCGTGGCCCACTTCACGGCGGTGCAAACGAAGCCGCAATGGAAATGATTCAAGGCTTTACCTCTGCCGACGACGCTGAAGAGAAAATGATGGGCATGCTTGAGCGCAAAGAGAAGATCATGGGCTTTGGCCACGCTATCTACTCTGATTCTGACCCACGTAACGAAATCATCAAGCAATGGTCAGAAAAACTGGCTGCCGATGTGGGCGACGACGTGCTTTACCCTGTCTCTGTTCGCTGTGAAGAAGTCATGTGGCGCGAGAAGAAGCTTTTCTGTAATGCCGATTTCTTCCATGCCTCTGCGTATAACTTTATGGGCATTCCTACACCGCTATTCACGCCAATCTTCGTAATGTCTCGCCTTACAGGTTGGGCCGCGCATGTAATGGAACAGCGCGCTGACAACCGTATTATTCGTCCATCTGCCGAGTACACAGGTGAAGAGCTTCGCCCAGTGCCTGCTATCAGCGAACGCGCGTAAGGTTAAGATTTTATGAATATTGATTACCGTAAACCGCTTCCAAATGCGGGTATCGATTTTTTCGATACTCGTGAAGCGGTAGATGCTATTGAGCCAGGTGCCTATGCCAAACTGCCTTATACATCACGTGTACTGGCTGAAAACTTAGTGCGCAAATGCGCCCCTGACATGTTAACCGACTCGCTTAAACAGCTTATTTATCGCAAGCGCGACTTAGACTTTCCGTGGTTTCCTGCTCGCGTGGTCTGTCACGACATTTTGGGGCAAACAGCCCTTGTAGACTTAGCAGGCCTTCGCGATGCTATCGCAGCGAAAGGCGGTGACCCGGCGAAAGTGAACCCCGTTGTTCCAACGCAGTTGATTGTTGATCACTCATTAGCTGTTGAGCATGCTGGTTTTGAAAAAGACGCGTTCGAGAAAAACCGTGCGATTGAAGACAGACGTAACGACGACCGTTTCCACTTTATTAACTGGACTAAAACCGCGTTCAAAAACGTAGACGTTATCCCTCCAGGTAACGGCATAATGCATCAAATCAACTTGGAGCGTATGTCCCCTGTTATTCAAGCTCGTGACGGCGTCGCCTTCCCTGATACACTAGTGGGCACTGACAGCCACACACCACATGTTGATGCACTTGGCGTTATTGCAGTTGGTGTTGGCGGACTTGAAGCTGAAAGTGTTATGCTTGGCCGCGCATCTTACATGCGTTTGCCCGATATTGTAGGCGTTGAACTGACCGGCAAACCACAGCCAGGCATAACGGCTACAGACATTGTTCTAGCGCTTACCGAATTCTTGCGTAAAGAGCGCGTAGTCTCCGCGTATCTTGAATTCTATGGTGAAGGTGCATCGCACTTAACGCTCGGCGACCGCGCAACCATTTCGAACATGACACCGGAATACGGCGCCACTGCCGCCATGTTCTACATTGACCAGCAAACTATCGATTACTTGCGCCTAACGGGGCGTGAGGAAAAGCAAATTGCGCTAGTTGAGCAATATGCTAAGCACACAGGTTTATGGGCAGATGACTTAGAAACTGCGGAATATGAGCGGGTACTTACGTTCGACCTTTCTTCAGTTGGTCGAAACATGGCTGGCCCGTCTAACCCGCATGCACGCTTACCCACAAGCGACTTAGAAAGTCGCGGTATCGCAGCCAAGTGGACTGAAGAAGAAGGCAAAATGCCTGATGGCGCGGTGATTATCGCAGCTATCACCAGCTGTACTAATACCTCTAACCCGCGAAACGTGATTGCCGCAGGTCTGCTGGCAAGAAATGCTAACCAGCGCGGTTTAACCCGTAAGCCCTGGGTAAAAAGCTCACTAGCGCCAGGTTCTAAAGCCGTTAAGCTGTACCTTGAAGAAGCCAACTTAATGAGCGAGTTAGAAGATTTAGGCTTTGGCGTAGTTGCCTTTGCGTGTACTACTTGTAACGGCATGAGCGGCGCGCTAGACCCTAACATTCAACAAGAGATTATTGACCGTGATTTATACGCCACGGCGGTATTATCGGGCAATCGTAACTTTGACGGTCGCATTCACCCCTATGCTAAGCAAGCCTTCTTGGCATCGCCACCGCTGGTTGTAGCATACGCTATTGCCGGTACCATTCGCTTTGACATTGAAAAAGATGTACTAGGTACTGATAAAGACGGCAACCCGGTAACACTTAAAGACATTTGGCCAAGCGATGAAGAGATTGACGCTATTGTTGCTAAGTCGGTGAAACCCGAACACTTCAGAAAAGTATACGAGCCAATGTTCGACTTGAGCGTTGACTATGGAAAAGACATTAACCCACTTTACGACTGGCGTGAAATGAGCACCTACATTCGCCGCCCACCCTATTGGGAAGGTGCAATGGATGCAGAGCGCACCATGAAGGGTATGCGTCCGTTAGCCATTTTAGGTGACAACATCACCACAGACCATTTATCACCTTCGAACGCCATTATGGCAAGCAGTGCCGCGGGTGAATACTTGGCAAAAATGGGGCTACCCGAAGAAGACTTCAACTCGTATGCCACCCACCGTGGGGATCACTTAACCGCCCAGCGCGCTACTCTTGCGAACCCGAAAGTGTTCAACGAGATGGTGCTGGAAAACGGTGAAGTGAAGCAAGGTTCACTGGCCCGCGTTGAGCCAGAAGGCCAAATAGTCCGCATGTGGGAAGCCATTGAAACCTACATGAACCGTAAACAGCCTCTGATTATTGTTGCAGGCGCCGACTACGGTCAGGGTTCATCACGGGACTGGGCAGCTAAAGGCGTGCGTCTTGCGGGCGTTGAAGTGATTGTAGCTGAAGGCTTTGAGCGTATTCACCGTACTAATCTCATTGGTATGGGCGTGCTACCGCTTGAGTTTAAGCCTGGCACGACACGTAAGACGCTAGAGCTAGACGGCACGGAAACCTACGACGTAAGCGGCGAACCTTCACCAGGCGCAACATTGACGCTAGTAGTAAACCGTCAAAACGGCGAGCAGCTAGAAGTGCCCGTAACCTGTCGCTTAGATACAGGTGAAGAAGTCTCTATTTACAGCGCAGGCGGGGTACTACAACGCTTCGCCAAAGACTTCTTAGAAGCGGAAGCTAGCTGATTCAGCTGGGAAGAACTGAGCCGGTTGCAGGACACGCCGTGAATACATCCATGTAGGCTCCCAATTCGCATCCATGCTAATTGAGGGTCCCGCACCCAACTCAGTACTTCCTAAATCAGCTAACTTCTGTTGACAGGGTTTACTATTTTTTGGGAAGGAAAAAACATGACAAAGTATGCGCCACAACTTCGAGTACCGGCTACCTACATGCGTGGTGGTACCAGTAAAGGTGTGTTTTTCAATTTAACCGATTTGCCAGAAGCTGCGCAAAAGCCGGGACCGGCGCGTGATGCCCTGCTTCTGCGCGTTATCGGAAGCCCCGATCCATACGGTAAACAAACTGACGGTATGGGTGGTGCTACATCAAGTACCAGCAAAACCGTTATTTTAAGCAAGAGTGAACGTGAAGGTTACGATGTCGACTATCTATTTGGGCAAGTTGCCATAGACAAGCCATTTGTGGACTGGAGCGGTAACTGCGGTAATTTAACAGCCGCCGTTGGCGCGTTTGCAATCAGCAATGGCCTTGTCGACAAGGATAAAATCCCAGATAACGGCATTGCGATTGTCAATATTTGGCAAGCCAATATAAATAAGGCCATTATTGCCAAGGTGCCCATCACTAATGGCGAAGTGCAGGAGACCGGTGATTTTGAGCTAGACGGGGTTACCTTTCCTGCAGCAGAAGTAGAAGTAGCATTTGTTGACCCAGCGGACGGTGAGGGTGCTATCTTCCCCACAGGGCGATTGGTCGACACACTTGAAGTACCGGGTGTTGGTTCACTTCAAGCGACCATGATAAACGCGGGTATTCCAACTATTTTCATTAACGCTGAAGATATTGGCTACACGGGCACAGAATTACAGGACGACATCAACAACGATGCAGGGGCCCTGTCTAAATTCGAAGCCATTCGTTCACACGGCGCTGTTCAAATGGGTCTAATTAAAGATGTAGGCGAAGCCGCAAACAGACAACACACGCCTAAAGTTGCGTTTGTTGCACCTCCTAGAGGATATAAGGCATCAAGCGGAAAAGACATTTTAGGCTCTGATATTGATGTGCTAGTTCGCGCGTTATCAATGGGTAAACTTCACCACGCAATGATGGGTACGGCAGCCGTAGCTATCGCTGCGGCTGCAGCAATTCCAGGTACTCTGGTGAACCTAGCAGCTGGCGGAGAAGACAGAGATTCAGTGACCTTTGGGCACCCCTCTGGCACGCTACGCGTTGGTGCAAAAGCATCATTTGAAGACGACAAGTGGCATATCAATCAAGCAGTAATGAGCCGAAGTGCAAGGGTGCTTATGGAAGGAAACGTGCGCGTTCCTGTCGAACAGAGCTAAGAGCATTAGCCGGCATCGAAAAGTCTCAATATAGACATTCGTATTAAAGGCCCTCTTCAAGAGGGCTTTTTTAGTAATTGTTGATTACTATAAAGGAGTAGTTATCAAGAGAAGTTCACATGTATAAAGTGCTTGTAGTAGAAGACAGCGTGACTGTCCGTAAGATCGTTAATAAACTTATTGAAGAAAATCCTCATTTTACATGTGACCTCTGTGAAGATTTAGCTGAGGCCAAAGGGGCTCTTGAGAGCGGCACCGAATACTTGGCCGCTATTGTTGATTTAAATCTTCCCGACGCCCCCCGTGGCGAAAGCGTCGAATTAGCACTTTCTCATAACGTTCCAACAATCGTACTGACCGGTAACTTCGATGAATTTACTCGCGCGCAACTGCTCGACCAGGGCGTGCTAGACTATATTACCAAAGAGTCTCGCTATTCTTACCTACAGGTATCTAAGCTGGTTGATCGCTTAAGAAAAAACCTAAACACAAAGGTGCTTGTTGTTGAAGACTCTATGACGAGCCGGAACCATATCTGCTCCTTGCTTCGCAAATTCAAGTTTCAAGTTCACGAAGCAAGCGATGGTGTGGAAGCGCTCGATGAGCTTGATAATCATCGCGACATTAAAATGGTGATTGCTGATCATCGTATGCCTAACATGGACGGCTATGAATTGGTTAAGGCGATACGCCACGAAAAGAGAATGCAAGATCTCGTTTTTATCGGGCTTTCTGCCACTGGCGATAGCGTGCTTACTTCTAAATTTATTAAAAGCGGCGCGAATGACTTTCTCTCAAAGCCCTTTTATCACGAAGAATTCTATTGCCGCATAATGCAGAACCTTGAATCGCAGGAAATGATTCAAACTATTCGTGACTCAGCTAATTTAGATCCACTTACTAAGGTCTATAACCGCCGTTTTCTTTATGAAAAAGCCGAAGAGTTGTTCGAAAACAAGGGAACCAGATCAAATGTCATAGTGTCGATGATAGATGCCGATAACTTTAAAGGCGTGAACGATACTTACGGTCATAAAACCGGCGACGTATTATTACAAGAATTCGCCGCGCTTCTAAAAGACTATTTTCCAGACGACCTGATAGTCCGCTACGGTGGTGAAGAATTCACTGTAGTTTCAGTAAGACCACCAAAAGTTTACCTTTCAGCGCTCGCTACATTTATGGACACTGTGCGCACCACCAGATTTACCCACCATAAATTCAACGTGACGTGCAGTATCGGTGTGTGTGCCGAAGAGCACGACTCCTTGGAGTCTCAATTAGAAGTTGCTGACGCTCGATTATACGAAGCGAAGCATGCAGGTAAAGATCAGATAATTCTTAGAGACTCATCAACTAGGGCTCTACAAGCATAGCGAGCTTACAGCAGCCATGCTGGTAATGAATAGCAGATAAAAACTAAAAGAACAAAATAACCCAATAAAACCGTTGCGATTAAGTTCACAGCCTCTATTACGGTTGATTTGACTAATTCCAGCTCAATTACATCCAAGACTTTCTTGTCGCCTCCACCTCATACAACACGCTGTCAGCAAGCTTGTTCACGTACTCTTCAGGTAGGAAGGGCACCGTCACCGCTCCTGAAGCCAGCACAAACTTAATAGTGGCAAGCTTTCTTTTTTTCATAAATATGCTCTGCTTTACAATCACTTGCTGCGCTTTGTAGGGCTCGAAGCATTGATAGTCTACGCCTACTCGCCCCCGTCTTATGTAAACGTACTTGTTATCGTAGGCTATTCCCCACCGCCACCATCTAAGTGTCAGTAAAAGGGTCACTATGATAAAAGTAGAGACTGCGCCAATCATAATGTCTAAGTGAGATGTTACTGCGCCAACGACGAAAATGCCGATAAGTGGAGTAGTCCAAGCTGCTAGTAGCCAAAATCGAATGAAGCGTCGACTTATCGTTTGATAATGCTGTCCACGCAAATCACAGCCAGGCATTACTTCCTGGCTAAGTGCAAAGGCTTCATCTTCAGTTACTGATGGCACAATGAGCTTATTCGGCGACATAAGCTCTTGCATTTGCTGCCCAGCGGTAGAGTTTTGCTCGAAATACAAATTAACCCGCTTCAACACTTTATCTAACCAGTCTTGCTTTGCCGTGATCATCTGTATACGCGATGCTCGCATACTAACTTCAAGCTTGTTAAGCAAACCACTGCGACGTATATACCGGTCTCCTGTTCTTGAAAGCGTATAGCCGTAGAAGGTGAAAAGCGCGCCCCCAACACTAAGCAGCGCCACCAACGCCATAATCATCATTAACACGACAAAGGCATACAGTCCAAACTGCCACCATGCCACCGTCTGTTCGCCTACGATTTGGTTAAGCTGCAACCCCTTGTTTGCTAACCATTCTGAAACCACGCCAAATACGTCGTCATAAAAAGGCGCTGCGGCACCCAGTATGATCCAAACGCGATTGTTAGTAATACCATGAATAATAATATCTTTAACCGAACGGCGGTTAAGCACTTCTTCATTTGTAAGGGCGCTGGCAGCTGCAGTATCGATTTTTGCGGAGTGTTGTGTACTAGAATCCTTATCTCCCATTTCCTCATCAGATTTGCCAGTAACGTCATCCCCGATGTGCTGCACTTTTTCATACAGCACCTGTTTTTTTAGGGCTTCCGCGTAACTTTCAGGTACCGCCACTATTTTGGCTTCTTCCTTACCGCTCCCGGCTGTATCAAGCACCACGAGTGCGTAGCCGAAAGGACGATAGTAAAACGGCCTTTCTATCTTAACATTTTGAATGCGCCACAATGGCAGGTTGGTATAACGGCGTTGGAATACACCATGATGAATTTCAACGTGCTGGTTGTGCACGCGAAATTTGTACATCAAGTAGCTGATTACACCACTGCCACTCGTGGACAAAAATAAGACTCCGGCGCCAATAAGCACTTGAGGAGAAAAAAGGTTATCCCAAATGTTGAACGAAATGGCTAATGCGGGAACGGCGTAAATAAGCCCTTGCGCCATATTGGTAAAGTTGCGAATGGTAAAATACAAAATCGAAATAACAGCAAGCCGTTGCCAGTCGCCGCCAGTCTCGACTTCAGGCCTATCTTCACTGCTCCCTTCACCTTCGTTTTTTAGGGATAGAGAAACATCATCGTTTGGCTCTTGTGACCTCATAATGTTTATAGTTTGGTTTTCAGAAGACCCAGACGCTGCCATTAGCGAGCACCTATATCTTTATGCGCCAGAATAAATTCACGCAACTGCTCTGCGCGCGACAGGCTTAGCCCTGGAATTTCAAACGTGTACATTTCTCCACCAGCAGAAAAAACTTGAAGTGAAGCAAGGCCAGCCCATCTGTCTAGCGGCCCACGATTTACCTCCACGTGTTGAACACGCAATATAGGTTGGCAAGAAAGTTTTCTAAAAATGAGCCCTGACTGCTTGCTTATGTCTTGTTCTCGTATTGCGTAAAATATGCGAACGTCGGCAAAAAAATGGTACAACACCCACACGCCACCAATTGCAACTATTCCTGCAACAACGTACGGGTAAGCTAAAAGTAAATTGTCTGGTAGAGACCAAAAACGCTGGAACCTCAACCCTGTGATAATCCCTATCAACGCCAAGGCTATTAACCCAATTGAGAAGATATTTAGCGCGCGATATTTTTTGGATATAGGTACTAAAGCAAGTGTTTTAAAAGACGGTATTTCATCAACGCTAAGCTGATTGTTGGAAAACACAGTTTCTTGTTGCGTGTCAGTCTTCATCACGAAAATTCCTTTTACCTCTAAATTAGCCTGTTCGGTTTTCGGGTTTACTCAACGCTACTAAACATCTAGAAGACCTTAAGCCTTGGAGCAACGTTTATCTCTAAGCTAAGCAATAAAAAAGAGGGCAAGCCCTCTTTGTACATTAATCATTGTAGTGCGCAAGTTAATCGTCAACTTGCTGTTCGTTAAGCCAGTCGTGCAGTGCTTTCATATCATGCTGTACTGCCATCTGCAGCTCTTCCACCCAATCATGCACGTTCTCCCACCACGTTGGATGGTCGCCCTGCTGTATTTGGTTAGCAATACGCTGCACCCGTGCCAAACCAACAGAGCCAGCAGCCCCCTTAATCTTATGGGCTTGTGAACACACCTCTGATTTTTCGTCTGCACTTAAGCTTAGCTGGAGTATTTCCATGTACTCAGGCATTTTTTCTTGGAATACTTTAACGCTGGCGCGCACCATTTCGTCCCCTATGGTATCAACCAACATCTGCAATAAGTCCATATCTAAAATGTTACTTAATGTTTTGTTTGGTTCAGGACGTTCTACTTCCCCATCAACTTCTAGAGGCGCAGGAGGTGCATGAAATAACTCATTAAAGACTTCAATAACCCGTGACTTTTTGATCGGCTTGGCAATCACATCGTCCATACCGTTTTCAAGATACTCGTCACGTTTTTTGATGACATTAGCCGTGAGCGCGACAATAGGCGTCTGCATAACTAAGTCCTCTTCAATTAACGTACTTGCCACGTCAAACCCTGTCATGTCAGGCAGCTGAATGTCTAACAGTATTAGGTCGTATTGTGTGGCTCGTGCTTTATCTATAGCTTCTTGCCCAGTCATCGCTACATCAACCTTCTGACCAAGCTTTTCTAACAAGGCTTTGGCTACCATTACGTTCAACTCAATATCTTCTACCAACAAGATATTGAGCCCGGTAACTTCTAGCTGGGCCACTTTCATTGGGCTATTAGAAATTTGCACAGGCAACACAATTTCAAACCGAGTCCCTTTGCCTACTTGGCTTGAAACGTGAATTTCACCCTTCATCAAGTCAACCATTTGCTTACAAATCGCCAGGCCAATACCGGTCCCAGTTGCCGACTGATGGTCGGGATGATCAACCTGGTAATACATCGCAAAAATTTTATCTATCTCGCTTTCAGGAATACCGACACCCGTGTCTTCTATAACAAACGTTACATACGCTTTATCGCCATCTGGCTTAGTTGCAGACACCGATAAACTCACATGCCCTTTCTGCGTAAACTTCACTGCGTTGAACAGGATGTTCCACAAAATTTGTCGTAGGCGGGTTCCATCTATTTCGACAAGACGCGGCAGCGGTTCGTTAATCTTGGTTTTAAAATCGAGTTGTTTATCTCCTGCAAGCAAGCGAATAATACTGCTCAGTTCCTCAGTAAAATCCTTCAGTGAAATAGTCTTAAGACTTAGCTCAAGCTTGTCTCTGTCGAGCTTATCCAAGTCAATAATATCGTTGAATATGTTCCCTAATGTTATCGCGCTGGCGTAAATGGTACTCACCCAGCTAAATTGCTCGTCGGTTAACTCTGTATCGCGCAGCATGCGGCTCAAGCCAACAATACCATTGAGTGGCGTACGCAGTTCGTGACTGATGGTAGCGATAAAACGGGTTTTGTCCGTGCTAGCCTTAGCAGCGGCATTTTCAGCTTGTTTGCGCTCGGTCATATCTCGACCAAAGGACAACAAGCCTAGACGATTACCTTCTTTATCGAAGAAAGGCACACGCTTCATTTCAAAGTAACGACGACGCCCATCAGCAAAGCGCAACCACAATTCTTCGGTAATACTGGCGTTGGTTTCTAATACTTCGTGATCACTGGCAACAATTTGGCGGGCAAGCTCTTCTTCATAAACATCTTTCGGCGTTAACCCCAAAAGCTCTTGCTCGGTTTTACCCGTCATAAGTTCAGCAATGCGATTACAGCCAGCAAAACGGCCTTCTTCATTGCGGTAGTAGATGAGATCTGGAGAAGCATCAATAATTGAACGTAGTAATGTTGAAAGACGGCGTGCCTGGGCTTCTTGTTCTGACTTATCTTGAATTTCTCTTTCAAGGTCTTTAAAAAGAGCTTCACGTTCTTCTTGTGCTTGTTTTCGCTGCTCTATCTCATGGTTCAATTGCCTGATATTGCTCTGAAGCTCTCGATTCAGGAACACATCTTCTTCTCGCAAACTTTCTAACTGGCTTACTACTTCTTTTAAATTAGTTCGTGAGTTTTCTAATTGCTTAATTAGCTCACTGAAGAAATACAATACCCATGGCGCTGAAAGCATCGTAAGGACTACGGCGCTAATAAAATCATCAGGCTGGACCTGACTCCCCATACTTACGCGAATTACGTATGAACCGCCAAGCGTGAACACAAGGGAAAGCACAACGAATAGTATGCTGAGCTTTAGTGTGCCAAATCGCTGCACAAATTGAGCAAAGCGAATTGCCCAAGAATCGTTTGGTGAATCTGAATGCATGTACGTCAAATTGAAACTTATTTTGCCTTTATCCTATCAGGCTTTCACCACTTCGGGAATGCGTTATACCAATCCGCATAGATAATTTTCTATCTACATGCACAAGGTCAATGACTATCGTTCAAACGGTAATCTCTCGGAGATTTCATTAATGTATTGCGTGTTCACCCATCCTATTTTTGTAAATGAAACTTTAGCCCACTCCCCCTGCGTTTCTAATATCTTCAGCACTTCGCCTTTTTGCAACGTGTTATCAACCAATGAAAATGACGCGCTTGGCCCTTTGCGCACATTTAACGTGTTTGCGCTTACGCTAGCCACGCGACCTTTTATGTTATGTACAGTATTTTCAGATCTCTCATGGGTTTCTTGACGCAAAGCGATCTCATTGTTTAGGCCATCTTTATATGAGTGCGACTCCTGCTTATATGCACCTAACATCAACAATTTTCGTAATGCTTCCATGGGAAAGGCCGGGCCGGGATCAACCTTTCGAGAAGGCGCAATTTCTTCATGTCCAATCAATGTAGAAATTGGATAGTGAGCACAAAGCAAACAACAAAGGCTTGCTGTTGTGGCAATTTGAATATCCGTATATTTATGCCAATAGCCCATAACGGATTGATTAGGGTGAAGTGCTTCTATCGTTTCGCTCTTTTCGTAACGCCTGCCAAACCAGCTTTCAAAGAGACCGTCGTCTCTCGGCTCTAGCTGACCCGCGTTATCTAGCTCGATGCCTATTGAGTAGCGGTTTAAGTCAGTTCTTCCAGCATAAGCGCTTACACCAGCATGCCATGCTATTTGATTGGTCGGCAGCAATTGCACAATGTCACCGTTTCGGCCAATGACGAAATGGGCGGAAACGCCACTATCTGCACTAGTGAGGACATCGACTGACGATTGCAAACTGCTTCCCGCGGTAAAGTGTATGACAATGGTATCAGGAGCGTTAGACTCAAATGGTCCAGAAGTATTTGGCGACGATTTAAAGCTCACGTTCTCGCCTACCAATCTGTGTTCAGCGAGCCTCAGTGAAGTTTTAGGCAGTGTGGACAGGGGCATTATCTCATCTTCCTTAATAGTTGCGTCTATCGCTACGACAGTGAATTTTTATTCTTCAATTCTTACCGAAACGCTCGCTTGCCGGCCAATCCAGAGTGTAATGTCGAAGTACCTATTATTGTATTATCACCATATCCAACTTCACACCAGGTTACTTTTTAACCAACATAGCAAACTTCTTATGTAAGCGGAACTAAAACTTTACAATTTAATAAAAATACAGCCCAACCCGCCATTGACAACATAAAACAACAATTAAAAAGCATATTTATTCACGATGATTATACAAATGAAAACTATTATCGTTTAGGCGGCGCCATTTAATTGAATTTCTAGGCTTATAACAATTTTGTTACAAACCTAAAATAAATAATGCAAATTATTGAAATTAAACAATTAATTTATATTTATACTAAAAGCTAACAAGCCGAGCAATTTTAGCGTTTGATTTTAGTTTTCAATGTGGGTATTTTGTACGGCCCGCATCGCAATAATGCATAAAAATGCGGAAACGACTGGTAATCCTCTAATAATAAATAACGACAAGAAAGGCGCACACTGTAAGCAATAACGCTAGCAGGCTAAAAGACGTCTAATAATGTTGTGATACGCAAACCTAGGCGCATCTACACGCAACTCATACCTTGCCCAGTCAACAGGTTGAAGGAGTTAAGAGATGAGTTTATATAATCCCAATGATTCCCGGGACAACTGTGGGTTTGGCTTAATCGCTCACACTCATGGGGAAGCCAGTCATGAATTGGTAACAACTGCTATACACGGCCTTGACCGTATGCAGCATCGCGGCGGTATTGCCGCCGACGGGAAAACCGGTGACGGCTGTGGTTTATTACTACAGAAACCGGATGCGTTCTTCCATGCAATCGCCGAAGAAAATGGCTGGAAACTCAGCAAAAAATACGGCGTGGGCATGATTTTCTTAAGTCAGGACCCAGTGCTTGCGCAAGCCGCGCGTGAAGTACTTAATGAAGAACTAGAAAAAGAAACATTATCAGTAGTGGGTTGGCGCGAAGTGCCTGTCGACCGCTCAGTACTGGGTGAATTAGCGCTAACGGGCGTTCCGCAAATCGAACAGGTGTTCGTTAACGCACCTGCAGGCTGGAGAAAACGCGACCTTGAACGTCGTTTGTATATGATCCGCCGCCGAGCAGAAAAGCGTCTTGAACAAGATCCCGATTTTTATGTGGCTTGTCTTTCAGGCCTTGTAACAATCTACAAAGGCCTGGTAATGCCAAAAGACTTGCCTGCCTTTTATCACGATCTTGCCGACGAGCGTATGCAAAGCGCAATCTGCGTATTCCACCAGCGCTTTTCAACAAACACATTACCTCGCTGGCCGCTAGCTCAGCCTTTCCGTTTCCTTGCGCATAATGGTGAAATTAACACTATTAAAGGTAACCGCGACTGGGCAATGGCACGTGCTGCTAAATTCTCAACGCCACTTATTCCGGATTTGAAAGACGCGGCACCATTCGTTAACACCGAGGGTTCCGATTCATCGTCACTGGATAACATGCTTGAGCTATTCCTTGCCGGTGGTATGGATTTATTCCGCGCCATGCGCTTGCTTGTTCCACCAGCCTATCAAAACAACAAAACCATGGATGATGACCTTCGTGCATTTTACGAGTTTAACTCAATGCACATGGAACCATGGGATGGCCCTGCCGGCATCGTTTTAACTAACGGCCGTCACGTAGCCTGTAACTTAGATAGAAATGGCTTACGCCCTGCACGTTACGTTATTACAAAGAATGGTTTCATTACCCTTGCCTCTGAAGTAGGTATTTGGGATTACGAGCAGGCCGACGTTATCGAAAAAGGTCGAGTTGGCCCAGGTGAAATGCTTGCTGTAGATACCTACACGGGCAAAATCTGGCGTTCTACCGAAATTGATGACGACCTCAAGGCTCGCCATCCTTATAAAGAGTGGTTAGATAAACACATTCGCCGACTTACACCTATCGAGGAGCTTGATGCCTCTCTTATTGGTAAGCGTGTATTTGATGACGACGCTATGGCGGTGTATCACAAGCTGCACGCCTATAGCTACGAAGAAATTCAGCAG
>Ga0115005_10002090_pt1 | contig 15915 bp, 11 predicted proteins | sample ArcOceMetagenome_FD_87163 | JGI IMG/M metagenome (GOLD analysis project Ga0115005, IMG submission 87163) | Marine eukaryotic phytoplankton communities from Arctic Ocean - Arctic Ocean - Greenland ARC118M Metagenome | ecosystem: Environmental > Aquatic > Marine > Oceanic | place: Arctic Ocean... | reverse complement strand
GCAATTCTCATCAAAAACTTGATGATTCTGTGTCTACATTAGAAGCAGAATATGATAAAATCATTGCAGATGGTAAAAAAATCAGTAATGAGAATAGCGACTCAATTAAAATTGATGGAACTAGGATCCTTGCTCGGCTTGGTGATTTGGATATACCAACCGCCGGAAGGGATAGCATACAGCCAACATTCATGATTGTGCTTTATGTTGGCTCTGATACACGCGGTTTAGTTGTCGCTTCTAACGCAACATCTGGATATAAGCCGCTTAGCTACAGAGTTGAAGCCGCCGCCTAAATATTATGGCAAGGATGCCTTTTTTACCGTACCCTTATACAGTAGTTACTAAAGTTTCAGGTTATTGTTCTCAAAGGGTATTTACTTTCCTGTTCTTCGGTAATTACCACGCTTGAAAAGGTGCTTAAATTAAACGTAAGTTGTTGAAGTGAATGAAGTAAGTGTTTTTTCGCTCTTATTTCATGGGGTGTCAGGGGTCGGAGGTTCAAATCCTCTCACACCGACCAACTTCTCTCTTTGAAGCGACACCCAAGTATTCAATTTCCAATAAATTTAAAAACAGATTCCAACACCACCTCAGCACTTTCGATCTGCGGATAATGCCCGATATCAGCAAGCTCAACTACCTCAGCATTCGGAATAAGTGCTCTGTATCGTGCCACCATGTGTGCGCCAGAAATTGGGTCTGCTATGCCGGCGGTGAGTCGCATAGGAACGTTGGCATTTTGTAAGGCACCTACCCAGCGCTCTCGGTACTGCTTCCGCTGTTTCATATAGTCTAAAAGTAAATGCATATATTTGTGACCATTGTTTTCAGTAATAAGCGCCCAAAAGTCATCGATATCTCTATTTGAAGGCGGTGTGTTTCGGCCAAAAATATTGTGCATGCTTTTTCTAATTGCGTTTTTGTTTAAAAAGCGAATGAGTAGCCCACCAATAGGAGAGAGCAGTAGTTTCTGAATAGGTAAGGCGCGATGTGTTTCAGGAAATAGGCCGCCGTTGAGAAGGTGCAGTGAACTGATGCTAAACGAAAGGCTTTTTTCCAGGTGTTGCGCCAAAAGTTCTTGCGCTACGGTATCACCGTAATCGTGGGATAGAACGTGGGCATGGCTAACTTTTAAATGCTCCATTAAAGCGCTTATCACGGCGGCTTGTTCTTTAATGAGGTATTTTTTAGGTGCTTTAGTGCTAAAACCAAACCCCAGCATGTCGAGTGTTACACAACGAAACGCCTTTGTGAGTGCAGGCCATAGCTTTATCCAGTCGAAGCTAGCGGTGGGGTAGCCGTGAATGAGCAACAGCACTGGGCCCTTTCCCTCAGTTTGATAGAAAACGCGCTGATGGTTAATATTTAAAAACTGACCATTATCACGCCACTGGTTAAGCTGCATCTTTACTCACTCAAATTCCTTAAATGTGCCTAGCTTGGCCTGCTGGTGAATAAAAAACTGTCGCAAACACGACAGTTCTAGAATCAACCGAAATATTTGAGTGAGTCGTTGAAAGCTCAGTCCTCAGCGGGGATACATACGGTTACCGTAGTACCGTCTCCAGGTGTCGATAAAAGGCTAATATCACCATTAAATTTTTGCCGAACTAGATTATATAAAATATGAAGGCCCAGTCCTGTGCCGCCCTTATCTCTAGCGGTGGTATAGAATGGTTCAAAGACTTTTCGGTGAAACTCTTCGGCAATGCCTTTGCCGTTGTCCCTTACGCTTATAACAATATCGTTGTCTTTTTTACTGCAAGACACGGCGATTTTGTTTCCACCGTTATTTACAGACGGCCCAAAGGCGTGACGTTGTGCATTTGAAATCAGATTCGTCAGTATTTGTGCGATAACCCCAGGGCAGGTTGTAATCACCAAGTCGGGTGTTACATCAATTGAAAGTTCCACTTGCTCTTTGCGAAGCATAGGCTTAAGCGGGTTGCATACCCGCGGAATGTATTCATCTAGTGCTATCTTTTCAATTTCCAATGAAGTTTGGTCGGCAGAAGTTCGTTTAAAATCCTGTACCAAATTCGCTGCACGCATAAGGCTATTTTCGGCAAGTGTAAGGCCTTCAGAGCAGACTTCCTCAAAGTCTTTAAAGCCCTGTTCTGTCAGTTCACCCTGTTCAAAATCGCGAAATATTGCTTTAAGCTCTTCTTTACAGTTGCTAACAGACGTTAATGCTATTCCTAGCGGCGTATTGACCTCATGAGCAATACCTGCCACCAAATTACCCAATGCCGCCATTTTTTCCGATTCAATCAGTTTTTCTTGCGCAGCTTCTAATGCTGCCGTGCGGTCTTTTACGTTTTGTTCTAGCGTCTGGTTAGCTTGTATAAGTTTCGCTTCATATACTGCACGCTCGTTCGCACTTATTGCTCGTCCGTAAAGGTCAGCCAGCGATGCAGCGAACACTACCTCATCATCTTCCCATGTTCGGGCTTCACCCTGGTGTTCACAACAAATTATGCCAACCATTTTTCCACGATGGCGAATAGGTACATCTAACATCGAGGAGATGCCAAGCGGCTTCAAATACACATCGGCAAATTCAAAAGTTGCAACGTCTGTAATTGCGTCGTGCGCCGCAATCGTTCTTTCGCTATCTAGCGCCTCGAAATAGTGAGGAAAGTCTTTTCGCGTTAAGACCAAGCTTTCGTGCTCAAGGTTATTGCTTTTATCAATCAGCAGCGCACACTCAACGAGGGTCTGTTCAGCATCGTAAAGCCAGATGCCCGCTCGGGTGATTTGCAGGCCCTCACAAACAGAATTAATAATAAGCCTAAGAGCAGGGCTTAATTCTCCCTTATCAATGTCAGCACTTTGGCTAACACGCAGTAATATAAGTTCTAAAGACTCTTTCATTACTCTTCATCCGGTTCCAATGCGCGAATTTCTTGAATTTTGTCGAAATGCTCCAACATGATATGCGTAATAAGCGGGTCGAATTGTTTACCTGCATTTTCACGCAAATAAGCTTTTACCTCTTCTTCACTCCATGCAGGCTTGTAACAACGCTTAGATAAAAGCGCATCAACTACATCAACAATCGCCATAATGCGCCCCTCAAGAGGAATTTCGTCCTTTGACAGACCATCAGGATAACCCTTTCCATCCCAGCGTTCGTGGTGCGTTTTAGCGATGATAGCGCCCATCTTAGCCACAATACGGTCAGAGCCCGCCAGAAGGTCGTAACCTCGTTGAGCGTGTGTTTTCATTATTTCCCACTCTTCTGGATCAAGCTTACCTGGCTTATGCAAAATCGTTTCTGGAATACTTATTTTACCCACGTCATGAAGGGCTGCAGCATATCGAATGGTTTCGATAAATTCTTTACTCAAGTGCAGTTTTTCTGACAAGAACTCTGTCATAAGAATAACGCGCTTTACGTGGCCCCCCGTTTCTTTGCTACGCATTTCAATTGCGTCGCTCAGCACCATGATGAGTTCTTTTTGCGTTTGCTGAATATCCTCTTTTTGCGTGAGGTTTTGAAAAATTATCGCCACGTTTGAAGCAAACATTTCAAGGGTTTTACGCTGTAGGGCATCGAGAGGGCTGTTGAGTTTAACGTATAAAATATTGTGTGTGCTCTCTCCGGTAGGGTAGTAGCCGATAAAGAGTTCTTCAGATTGATAATGGGTTTTACTCGCAAGTACTTCTTTGACTTTTTCCTCAATAGACTCTGGTATTTTTTTAGAAATACCGGGTTCACACAATCCTACTAGATCGCCACTAGCGCCTAATACCGTCATTGTGGTGTCGCCATAGAGATCTGTGTGTTGAGTCGATAGATAAAGCACTGAGTTATCTAGATTTAAAAGCGTGAGTGTCTGTTTTAATACGGCGCTACCAAACTGAGACAATGACTGGCTCGCCAGTACGGATGAGGACGACTTCAGTACATCCTCCATACCGCGTTTACCCTTTTCGATGGTTTGAATGTCGCGATAAGACCTTATTGCGGTATACACGCAAGACTTTAGTTTTAATGAAGAAAGTTCCGTTTTAGCTTTGTAATCGTTGATGTCGTATCTTCGTATAACTTCTTCTTCGGGTGCTTGGCCGGGTTGTCCTGTTCGTAGTATGAGACGTGACGTGTGGTTGTCTAAATCGTTTCTTATGGCGTCAACAAGCTTTAAGCCTGCGTCGTCAGTTTCCATCACTACATCTACAAACGCCAGTGCAATATCAGGGTGGGCTTCGAATAATGCAAGGCCCTCCTCACCACTATATGCGGACAAAAACTCAACGCCCCGTTCCTCGAAAGTGAATTTTCGCAAAGTCAGTTTAGTGACTTCGTGTACGCCTTCTTCATCGTCTATGATGGCAATCTTCCAGGGCGCTTTACGAACAGAAACAGCTTCAGTTATTGATTTTTTAAATAGCGACATAGGTTTTAAAACAAGACTGGATATGATTTAAAAGTACGTCACAATTTCTATTGTCGCAATTAAAGCAAAATTAAATTGTTCTAAAGTTCAATGTGTTTGAATATTTACATTAAAAAGGTTTATAGCGATTTATAGTAAATAAGAAGGGAAACAGGATAACCGAGTAGGAGCGGCTAGAGGGTTAAGGCCCTTGTCGCTTAAATGCTAAGCGACAAGGGAGTATTAACGTAATCAGTATTTTAACTAATTAACTGTCTTCAATCGGTGTGTTTTCGGTAATGGGCACGGTATTTACATCTGTATCTAAACTTTCCACCGCATTTTTCACGCCAGCAGCATAATCGGGATGAACCTTCTCTAAAACTGCATACCAACGCGCTTTTACACTATCAGAACATGGGCCCATTGCGGCAGCGTAGTTCTTATATAACCGTTCCTTTTGGTCGTCTGAGAACATTTCATAGAGCTTACGAGGCTGCACGTAATCAACGTCAGATTCGTCCTGATGATATCGGTCGGCATCTCCGTCTATACGAAGCGGAGGCTCTTTTACCGAAAAGTCTGCAACTGGCCCATCATATTGATTCGGCTCATAGTATGCATCAGGATTGCCAAAGTCGTTGGTAAAAAAGCGCATAGCACCATCTTTATGATAGTGATTCACTTTACTATTTTTGGGCGCATTAGCCGGAAGCGCTTCGTAGTGCGTGCCTAGGCGATATCTGTGTGCATCAGCATAGGCAAAAACACGAGCTTGAAGCATTTTGTCGGGGCTGAAACCAATACCTGGTACTACATTAGATGGACTGAACGCTGCGTTCTCAACCATTTGGAAATAGTTTTCCGGGTTTTTGTTCATTTCCAACTCGCCCACTTCTATCAGTGGATATTCGTCATGGGGCCAAACTTTTGTCAAATCAAAAGGGTTGTAGCTTTGCTGTCCGGCTTCCTCCTCTGGCATAGCCTGAATGTACATCTTCCATTTAGGGTAGTTACCTTCTTCTATGGCGTTGTACAGCTCTTCCTGATATTTCTCACGGGTACTACCAATGATCTTTTCAGAGGTCTCATTGGTGTAGTTTTTGATGCCTTGCTGCGTTTTGAAGTGAAATTTCACCCAGTGACGCTTGCCGTCTTTGTTCCACATGCTAAAGGTGTGACTGCCATAGCCATTCATATGCATAGGGGAAACGGGAATACCACGGTCTGACATTAAAATGGTCACTTGGTGAACACTTTCTGGTTGGCCGGCCCAAAAATCGAACATAGCTTCTGGAGAGCGAAGATTGGTTTTCGGATGGCGCTTCTGTGTACGAATAAAATCTGGAAATTTATAGCCGTCTCGAATAAAGAAAACGGGGGTGTTATTGCCCACCATGTCCCAGTTTCCTTGCTGAGTATAGAATTTAAGGCTAAATCCTCGAACATCCCGCTCGGTATCTGCTGCACCTGATTCTCCCGCTACAGTTGACCAACGGCTGAGGACTTCGGTTTGTTTTCCTATCTCGGAAAACATATCCGCGCAAGTATAGTCGGTAATATCGTGGGTAACGGTAAATGTGCCTTGTGCTCCCCATCCTTTAGCGTGAACAACTCGCTCAGGAATTCTCTCACGGTTTTGGTGGGCTAGCTTTTCAATAAGTTGATAATCTTGCAAGAGTGCAGGGCCGCGCTCTCCTGCGGTTTTTGTGGTCTCATTACTTACTACAGGGGCACCTGCGGAGGTGGTTAACTGCGCTTTCTTAGCCATTTGTAAACTCCTTTGATTGCTTTTTTGCAAAGCCAAACTTCCATAAACACCATGCGTGTCTGACTCATGACTTGCTGTTGCTACGGGTTGCTGACCGAAAGGGTTTATAAACTTCTATATATATCTATAAAAACAAACAATCCTAATTTATTGATAAGTCTATTGAAGCGAGCACCACTCCTGTTTACTCTATTTTTACATTTCGAGAGCTATTTAATGTGTTAGGGAAGTTCATGAATTTTGCAGAGTTTGCGGCATCAAGAAAAAGCGTTCGCGGGTTTACAAAGCAACCCGTTGCCAAAGAAACGGTAGATAAAATAATTAATGCGGCCAAATGGGCGCCGTCTTCATACAACACGCAAACATGGAAAATACACGCAGTAACAGGTGAAGTGTTAGATAAGATTCGCGAGGGCAATACCAAAAATACACTGGAAGGTAAGCCCCACGTTCGAGACTTTCCCTACAAAGAAGACTACGAGGGCATTCATCGTCAGCGTCAAATTGATGTGGCTATACAATTGTTCGATGTAATGGGTATTTCCCGAGAGGACAAAGAAAAGCGCATGGATTGGATGATGCGCGGTTTCCGCCAGTTTGATGCACCGGTTTCTTTGGTGCTGACCTACGATAAGTCATTAGAGCCTGCGGGCATAACGCAATTTGGCTTGGGCTCTTTGGCCTACGGTATTGTTCTTGCTGCTTGGGATTTAGGGCTTGGCTGCGTAATAAATGGGCAGGGCATAATGCAGTCAGAAGTGGTACATAAGTACGCTAACATCCCTGATGATGAAGCCATTATGATTTGTATAGCACTGGGCTATCCAGACCCTGATTTTCCGGCAAACGACGTTCGTTCGACTCGCGCCGATAACGAAGAATTTGTGACTTATCACGGGTTTTAAACAGGGTACTTCCCCAATTTGATGATTTTTTCAAACGGCTTTTTATTTTTAGTGTAAGGCGCTAAAGCGTTAAGAACAGTGATTGAAGCAAGATGTGGCAGTGCCCTACAAAGTGTAAGATTGCGATGCGATAAGTGCTTCAATCTGTTTTTCGGGAACAGGTTTACTCCAATAGAAACCTTGTCCAACGTCACATCCCATTTCCTCTAATTTTTTGAGCGCTGCTTCATGTTCAATTCCTTCTGCAACAGTCACCATTCCCAAACTTTCCGCAATATTGATGATTGCTGAAACCAAGGGAACATCGTTTTCGTCTAGACCTAAAGTGTTAATAAAAATTCGGTCTATTTTAAGCTTGTGCGCATTGAATTTACGAAGGTAATTTAAATTGGAGTAACCCGTGCCAAAGTCGTCGATAGCAAATTGAACACCGAGATTTTTTATTTTTTCAAGCTGCTCAGGAATGCTTCCGTTTTCGTCAGCGAGAATTGATTCGGTGAACTCAAGTTCTAAAAATTTAGGATTAAGTTGTGTTAAATCAAGCGCGCGCTTTACGATGCTGGGAAGAGTTCCGTCTTTAAACTGCGCGAATGACAAGTTAACGGCTACCGATATTTCACTGTGGCCATTGCGATGCAGTTTAGCGCAAAAAAGGCATGCCTGAGTTAGTATCCATTCACCTAACGGGTTGATGAGCCCGCTACTTTCTGCCAATGGAATAAACTTATCGGGAAACACTAGTGACCCATCTTCTTGTGGCCAGCGCACTAATGCTTCAATCGAGCATATCTGGCCAGACTTTAAATCAATCAGGGGCTGGTAATACACATCAAATTGGTTGGCAAGTACAGCAGGTCGAAGCCGCTGAATCAGCGAAAACTTTTCATCGCTTTCTTCGTCAAACTTCACATCGTAAAATTCAAAGCGGTTTCTACCATTTCGCTTGGCCTCATACATGGCTACATCTGCTTTTCTGCATAGCTGTTTGAACTTGGCCCCGTCCTTTGGTGCTATTGCTACGCCAATTGAGGCTGAAACCACTATGTTAGTTTGAAATACTTCAAACTCAGAAGAGCACCAATCAATTAAACGCTCGCACAAGGTTTCTATGTGCTTGCGGTCGGTAATATTTGCAGCAAGCACAATAAACTCGTCACCACCGAATCGAATAAGACATTCATCGTCAGAAAGCTTCTCATTTATTAATTGCGAAATATGCTGTAAGAAACGGTCTCCAGCGGAGTGACCCAACGCGTCATTTACAGGTTTGAAATTATCTAAGTCAATAAAAGCTAGCGCCAATTGCAATCCATTAGCTTCGCTTTGCGCTAGTTTTTCGTTAAATAAGCGTTCTCCCAAAAGCCTATTGGGTAAGTTTGTAAGTGGGTCATGATGGGCTAAATACTGGATATGCTCTCTATTTTTCTTAACCTTTGTGTATTCAAGTTGCAGAGATGTCATGAGTCGACGAATATCCTGCACAAGTATGAACACACAGAAACCTGTGATCACAAAAATGATCATAATAAAAGTTAAATGAGACCACGTTAATTTAGGCGTGTTGGGCGTAATGACGCCTTCCATAACAAGCCATGTAAGGATAATACATTGAACTAATACGAGAGATAACACCGTGCCAAAGAGCCCAATGCCGCCGAGTAGAGCCGCAAAAATGATAATGGCTGGATAGCCAAGCATCGCGATATCGAAAGTGCCTGCACCTGTTGCTGATAGGGCAAACAGCATAGACGACAGTGCGACTAAAAGTAGGTAACTGCTGGCGACAACAAAATGTTTGTACGCAAGTATTGCGGCAGTGAACATTGCTGCTAACGCTACGAGCATTATATCGAAGGTGATGTCTCTAGCAGCGAATAATGAGATAAACAGCCCAAAGCATGTCACTGTACTTATTTGAGTAACGCGATGCCTTCTAATTTTTATCAGGTCATCTGTGTCTAAAGATGGGGAAAGTATTTTGCCAGCCTTCATTCGCTAAGTTTTTGAAGTAAGTGAATGTCAACTTTAAACTTAACCTTATAAAAAGCAAGTGTATATAAGTCTATGTATTACGCCGTAAATTAGAGCGAATAATGTATGGAGTTAAAGAAAGACAGTAAAACGTTCTGTTTTACTGTCTAAATTGGGGGCTACCTCTCGTCAGACGGCGCGTAGCGCTCCAACCAGTGTGCGTATGGCGCGGGCATTACCCAAGACGGTTTCTCAACGCCAAGCTGTTTTGCAGCAAAGTAAGTCCAATGTGGGTTGGTAAGGTGCATTCTGCCAACCATTACTACATCGAGCTGTTGGTTTTCGATAGTCTCGTTAGCAAGTTCTGGCGTGTCTACACCCCAAGCCGTTGCAACAGGGATATCAGCTTCGTCTCGAACGCGTTTTGCAACAGGTGCTAGGAAAGCTGGGCCCCAAGGAATATTCGCATCAGGCGTGTTAAAACCAACGCTAACACTTACAAAGTCAGCACCTATTTCTTTGAACTGTTTTATAAGCTCAATAGACTCGCTAAGTGTTTGCTCGTCTTCACCATCGTATTCAATAACGCCAAAGCGCACAGTCAACGGCAGGTTCTCTGGCCATACTTTACGCACAGCGCCGAGTGTCTCAAGCAAGAAGCGCCCGCGACCTTGTGCATCACCGCCGTATTCGTCGGTTCGCTTATTGGCGTGTTTCGAGAAAAAGCTTTGGGCTAAATAACCATGTGCGAAATGGAGTTCAAGCCATTCATACCCAGCTTCAAGAGCTCGCTCAGCGCCCTTAACGAAGTCAGCCTTAACGCGTTCAATGTCTGCTTTAGTCATCTCGGTAGGCGTTACTGGTAGGTGTGCGCCAAAGGCTTCTGCGGAAGGGCCAATAGGCTGCCAACCGTTTTCTTCACTTGGCTGAATATGGTCGTCGCCTTCCCAAGGTCGGTTAGCGCTAGCTTTTCGTCCTGCATGAGCAATTTGAATTCCAGCAACCGCGCCCTGGCTTTTAATGCGCTCTGCGATGTTCTTTAGGCCACTGACGTGTTCGTCTTTCCAAATGCCTAAGCAATTTGGCGTAATGCGACCTTCTGGCGAGACTGCTGTTGCCTCAACGATTACAAGGCCTGCGCCACCACGGGCGAACGACTGATAATTTGCTTCATGCCACTGGTTGGTAAAACCGTCTTCGGCCGAGTACTGACACATAGGGGGCACGGCAATACGATTGCGAAGGGTCACGTCTTTCAAAGAAAATTGTTCAAATAAAGCAGTCATATTTCACTCTTTCAATATTGAGAATGGCTAGCACCCAACCTAACATTGGGTGCTATTATTTTTAGGCATGTGCGCTTCTGGTCACATGAGGGATTGGACTTATGCCGCTAACGTTAGAATCTCGCGCGCTTTAGCAAGGTCGATGTCGCCATGCTCACCCAATGCGGTAAGGCCATTTCTCTCTAAGTTGTCGATAAGCCCATCAATTGCAGACTTTTCTATATCATAGTCTGATAGGCGGGTTTTCACCTGCATGGTTTCAAAAAAGTCCTGTACGGCTTTAATGGTCAAGTCGATGGCCTTTTCTTTGTCATCTTCTTTAATACCGAAAACGCGCTCGCCTAGTTGAAGTATTTTTTCCTGCTTTTTGTCGCGCTGAACAAACATAAGCGAAGGCAACACAATGGCTAAAGTTGCGGCGTGATCTAAACCATGTAGTGCTGTTAGTTCGTGGCCAATCATGTGAGTACCCCAGTCTTGTGGTACGCCTTTTCCAATAAGGCCGTTAAGCGCCATAGTTGCTGACCACATTACATTTGCACGAACGTCGTAGTCTTCAGGTGTTGCTAGGGCTTTAGGCCCTTCTTGAATTAAGGTTTGCAAAATACCTTCAGCAAAGCGGTCTTGAAGCGGCGCATTTACTGGGTAAGTTAAGTACTGTTCAATTACGTGAACAAAGGCGTCAACTACGCCGTTCGACACCTGACGAGGCGGCAGTGAATACGTGAACTCTGGATCGAGCACGGCGAAAACAGGTTGTACCGTTTCAGAAGAAAACGCGCGCTTCTGTGAGGTTTCTTTTCTATTTACTACTGAGTTACCGTTACTTTCAGAACCGGTCGCAGGTAATGTAAGTACCGCGCCGATAGGTAGCGGATTTTCAAACGCAGCACCTTTAACCAATATATCCCACGGATCGCCTTCAAAGTTGACTGCCGCGGCAACAAATTTTGCGCCGTCGATTACACTTCCGCCGCCCACAGCAAGAATAAAATTTACGTCATTTTCGCGGGCTACATCTACTGCTTTCATAAGTGTTTGAAACTCTGGGTTTGGTTCCACGCCCTGAAATTCAATAACGTCAGCGCCTTCAAGCGCGGTAGTTACCTTGTTGTAAATACCGTTTTTCTTAATTGAGCCACCACCGTATAAAAAGAGGACTTTAGCTTGTTCCGGCAAACGTGAAGACACTTCACTTAGTTGACCTTTGCCGAATAGGATTTCGGTTTGATTTTTAAATGTAAAATTAAGCATTGTATTGCCTGTCCTTAATTAGATTGTGAATTTAGCTGCTGTAAAAGCTTTTCAGCCAGCAGTTCATCGGAAAATGGGTTTTGTCCTGTAATCAGTTCACGGTCTACCACTACATTAGGCGCCCACATTTCTTTGTATTCCATCTTGCCACCCGCTTGTGCCATGGCGTCTGCTGGGTAGTACAACAAACTTGCATCATCTAAAGTGCTTTCAAAATACGCTTCTTCCGGTGTCGAGAAGATTGTCATTTTGTAGCCTTCATAAATCCAACTGTCAGATGTGGCCTGCTCACCTGATTTCAATGCTAGCTCAAACGCCTGTGGGTTAGATTGACCAGAAAGTAAGGCGATTGGGCCATGGCAGATTGCGGCAGTGGGTTTTCCTTCGTGGTGGAAGTGAGACAAAATCTCGCCTACCTGAGGGTTGTTTGCTAAATCGATAAGCGGTGCATGTCCACCGGGAATGAACACGCCCTCGTATTCACCAAGCCCTCGCGCAATAACCTCACTCAGTGAAAGCGTGTCATCAATACCCTCTAATGACGCGACAAACGATTGAATCTCTCGCATCTGTGCTTCGCCACCATCAAAATATTGAGGTATGACAGACTTCTTATCTACCGAAGGAGCGTTACCCTTTGGTGTCGCTAGAACGAGCTTATAGCCAGCATCCATTAATGCTTTTGCCGGCACGCCAAATTCATTTAGATAATAACCAGTAGGCTCTGTTTTACCTTCGGTAAGTTGCATTACATTTTCACTTGAAAGTAATACGAGAACTTCACCTTTTGAAGGTTCTGGCGGCGTCTCATTATTCGCAAATGCGAGCTGAGCGGAGCTCATAACTACTGTGAGCGATAAAATTGTTGATGCTTTTTTCATGGTAACTCCTGTCCCTCTTGAAAGTACGTGCATCTTAGACACCGAAGTTTGAATGCAGAAGTCAGATAAATTATTATGAGCCATCAAAAATCTGATGGGTGGATGGTCATGTCTTATTTAACTCAGCTCAAAACTTTCGTCGAGGTTTATCGCAGCGGCAACATAACGCGGGCAGCTTCCCGTTTGCATATGTCTCAACCTGCGGTAACAAGCCATATTCAAGCGATGGAAAATATCGTGGGGAAGGAGCTTTTTGTAAGAAAAGCCCGGGGAGTTGAGCCAACACCAATAGCAGATGATTTAGCACTTCAAGTGGCTAGTCATATCGATATGTTGGAGCAGAAAGTTGCTTCAATTCGAAGCCGGGCGTCAACAGATCACGGAACTCTGCATTTAGCAGGGCCCGCTGAATACTTGAGCTCAGTGGCGGGGCCTGCCCTTGCAAATTTACTTCAGGCAGATAAGGTCAACCTAGTCATACATACTGGAAATAAAAATAACACCTATGAGCTGCTAGAGAAGGACATTGCAGAGCTCGCTATTACAGCTTCTGAACCCACAGATGCCATGTACGAATACCAAAAATTAGATAAAGAGCGGTTGATCTTAGTAATGAACCGAGTACAGGGAAGGTTGCTTAAAGACAAAGAAATTACAGCTTCGCTGCTAAATCAGCACAAAATTGTTACCTATGATGAGCAATTACCGCTCATCCGCCGTTATTTTTCGGAAGTGTTTAACGCCCCGTGCGAATCGCCAGTGGCCGCGGTTTGCCCGGATATTCGGGCAATTAGCAATATTGTCAAAGCTGGTATCGGCTATTCCGTTCTACCCGATTATCTGTGTAAAGAAAGTATAGCAAAAGGTGAATTGATACCGCTTGGCTTAAAGGGGCCTGAAAATGAGATTTACCTTGTATGGAAGAAGGGAGCGCTCCGCAATCCAAGAGTAGACTTTGCAAAGGATGTAATCATGGCGTTTGCCAATATTAATCACTTCGCAAGTTATCCTGATTAATCAAGAAAGGGTAAGCGACGCATTGTTTTGCGTCGCTTTTTAATTGGTTTTTAGCCTCTCATTGTTTGAAACTGGCTTAAAACGTACCCACTATTTTTACGTCACCGCTTACCTTGCTTTCGTCAATAAAGCCGATAGTATTTGGGTTAGTGGCAACAAGCTGTAACATTTCTTCATCTGTCGCTATCATCTCAGGAGGAGTGCCTCTTCCTGTAAATACAAGCTTTGACCAAAATGCAGAGTATTGTGATTCTGATTTCCCCAGTACGTCATTATTGAAGGCATTTCGTGTGTCATTGCCTTGCTCGAACGTTAGCGGAATAGCTCGACTGCCATCTGGAAATGCCTTCATTTTTCCAAGATATATTTTTTTCACTGTATCGATGTCTACTCCAGAGTTATTGTTTGCGTTAACGATAACTGCGGTGCCAGCATATAGAGGAGCTGACAATAAAAAACACAGGGCTACAACTATTTTCATTGATGTTACCTTAATGCGCTTTTCGACAACGGGTGTTGTTCGATTGCGTCGTTGATAAACTAGGGCGATATACCACGAGTAAGTATAACCAAAATTCCGTACTTGTCGCATTAAGACAAAAGGTTAAATTAAAACGAGGAATATCAAATTCAGGATGGCAAAACCCAACCCCAAAGGCCCGGTGAGAACCGTTCAAATTTATTGTACGAAGTGCAAGTTTCAGTTGCTTAAGTACCGCAAAGGCGGAAAAGGGGCATTGGTAAAATGTTTTAAAGCGCGCATTGTCGAAAATTTCACTAAAAATGAAGGAATCTGCCCCTCATGCGAGAGTCAGTTCGCAAGAAGCACACTCATAAGAGGAGCTCCAGCACTGAAAATTGTGGGTGGAAAGGTAATTATGAAGTAGTTGGCTTTCGTACCACTTTGTAAATACTTGTATCATTTTAACTTTATATATTCTAATAATTTGCGCTGTTGTAAAAATGTTCTAGATTAAGAGTATGTGTAGTAAGTATATTTGCGATCTAGTATTTTAAGTAGGTCAAAATATTACGGGAAAACGATTTTTCAAGGGAGTGAAGGGCTGAATTCGTAAATTAGATGAGAAATTAGATGTCTATTCAAAGAAAGTTCCTGTTCTCCATTGCGGCAGTCATTGGGTTATTTGCCATTATTGTTGCTATTGTGACCGTGTTAACCACATCCGCTTCCATTTCTAATCAAGTCCAAGAGCAGAAAAACACTACCGCTGATAGGCTTGTGAATATACTCACCGTCACTGACGCTATCATGCTTGAACGTGTTAAAAGCAGTATGGCGCTTCTCAAACAACGAGGTGAGGCGTTAGGCGTGCCAAATCAAACCGACTATGTGACGGTAAAAGATACTCAGGCGCTCCAAATAAGGCTAGGTTCTTCAGCGCAGGCTAATTCTTTTGATTTGGTCGATGGGTTGACCAACGTTATGGGCGGAACAGCTACAATATTTAGTAAAACTGGCGATGACTATATAAGGGTTAGCACTAATGTAATTAAAAATGGTGAACGTGCAATAGGGACTAAGTTAGCGCCCCAAGGTAAAGCCATCAAGAAAATCAATCAGCAAGAAGCATATTATGGTGCCGTTGATATACTGGGTAGCCCCTATTTAACTGGTTATGAGCCCATGTTCAATGGTGCCGGTGACGTCATTGGTATCTGGTATGTAGGCTATTCCGCTGACTTAAACGTGCTTGAACAGGCCATCAAAAAAAGCCATGTTCTGGAAGACGGTTTCGTAGCACTTCGTGATGCAAAGGGTAATATTCGAATGCATTCTTCTCATGTAAATGACTCGCAAGTCACGAGTGCGCTATCTAACAATAGCGACTGGATTGTTACAGAAGTTCCGTTTTCGCCATGGGGGTACGACATTATACTTGCAGCTTCAGCCGCAGAGAAAAGTGCGATGGTGAGAAGCGAAGTGGTAGGGGTTATTTTCAAAATAGCCATCGCCAGTGCGTTTATTCTTATTACTATTTGGCTTTTGGTGAAACATATCGTCGGCAAGCCATTGGATGAGTTCATCGGGGTAGTAAACAACTTGTCTTCAGGGGACGGTGACCTTACCTTCCGTTTCCAAGCGTCTAGTAGCGATGAGTTTGGTACAATGGCTAGAGCGTTTAATGCGCTTCTAAGTCAGCTCCAAGACACCTTGCAAAGTGTTGATGAAGCTACCGAGCAAATGTTGGCTAAGTCGCAAACACTTAATGAAACCGCTATGCAATCTCAAAAGACTGTTTCACAGCTAGGAAGAGAGACAGAGTCAATTGATAACGCAATATCTCAGATGCAACAGAATACTGTAATGGTATCTTCTACCATTCAAAGTTCTAGTGAGGCTGCACATGCGGCCGATCAGGACACAAGAAACAGTGTTAATGTTTTGGCGCAGACCATCAGTGACATTCAGTCTCAAGCGAATGATGT
>Ga0115005_10002089_pt1 | contig 15915 bp, 13 predicted proteins | sample ArcOceMetagenome_FD_87163 | JGI IMG/M metagenome (GOLD analysis project Ga0115005, IMG submission 87163) | Marine eukaryotic phytoplankton communities from Arctic Ocean - Arctic Ocean - Greenland ARC118M Metagenome | ecosystem: Environmental > Aquatic > Marine > Oceanic | place: Arctic Ocean... | reverse complement strand
GTTTGCAAGCTTGTTGTTCGCGGCGCTCGTGGTGCCAGCCAAGTACCGTATGGACGGAGGACTAACTAATAAACAACCGTACAACCAGCAACTTTTGCCAGCAGTTCGTTCGTACAGAAGCAACTAGCAAAAAACAACAACATATCTAACTAGCGAGCAACCCTCTTGCCGTCCTCAGTTTACCATCTTACACGTGAGTAACTCAATCAACAATATGTTTCAAATAAATGGACTCTAGAGAAGAATCAAGTTGTCATGCTGGACTTCTGGCAATGGTTTCAGTTTGATGCAATTGCCTTGCCTTGTTGCCTTGCCTTCAATCTAGAGTCGAGTCGAGTGAACCGCGTCGGCTGGCCAGCTGCCTTCTTGAATGAATTTGAATAAATATTCCAGGAGAGCTGGATGGCTGGGTGGCTGGTTTAATCGACTGGTGCTTCCTTGCTTGGTTTAGTAGTCAGTCTATTGCTAGATTGATTACTATACTTAACAATCCAGAGTTTGGAAGCGACGGCTGTGGCGTCCTGTTGCTGACTCGAATTTGAAGTGGTTTTGGTTTTTGCTCAAACTATTCTATTTGAATTTATAGTTGGCAATTTCGAATGTGAATTCAATATCCAATATTCAAGGTCTCTTTCATTATTTGTCTGACTCACCAAACTTACTTTTATTTTATATTTGTCTCTTATTACAGTAAAGGCAGTTAGTTCACAGTGTACACTACAGTACTCGTATTGACTTATATTGTACCCAAGTGAAGTACAGTATTAATAAGTGCACAAAAGTACAGGCAGGCAAATAAACAAGCCAACAGTCTCAACAAACAGGTGACACACACTTACATTTACACCTACAGTACAGTACCGTACTCAGCAAATATAACTTGTAACATGCGTTGGCGCAAGGGAGTACAAGAACAGCAGAAGCAGAGTAAAACTTCTACCAACAAAATGGCATCATCCATGTCCAATCCCAGTACTAGTGCAAGGATTCATGATCAAAATATTGATATCGATACCACCGCTTCAGCATCTGCATCTGCAACTCCAATTGCAACTGCCTCTGCTGACTTTAACTCTACCATTGACATTCCTGACTTGGCATCCCACTTGGCATCATATGACAACACTGGACAATCACTTGCACATGAACAAATCAGGATACTCGCCATGGGTTCCGCCTTGGCTTCAGCATCGGCATCGGCAGACCAGCATCAACTCCAGCCAGAAAGTATGCATTCGGCAGATACAGATGATGCCGAACCTGATGTAGATACTGATACTGATGCAAGCGCTGATGCTGATGCTGATACTAATACTGATCATATTGATGCCAGTCAACAACATTTCGCTTCACGGGGAAGGGGACGAGGACGTACTTCCTCATTATTATCATCATCTCTGCCACAGCTAGATGTACACGTGCCCAGTGTCCATCCCCATGCACGACCAGTGTCAGTCTCGCAAACACATGGTACGCAGGCACAAGCACAAGCACACGCTCAGCCACTATCCAACCACTCCAATGGCAGTAGTGACAAAGATGATACCACCGCCGACCATGCCATTCAAATCCCAGACGATATCACCAATGATCCAAACTCATCCATTGTATGGTCCCCGCAAAACACACAATCTACCTGTGAATTCACACACACTATAACAAATTACTCCTCTAAACGAGAATCAGGATGTAAAAAGGCGGAATATTCAAATACCACCATTGACTCATTTGGGAACCGCTGGAGGTTGATTGTGTACGTTAATGGAAATGGAAGAGCGAGCAATCATCATCTCAGTTTGTTCCTTCAAGTCGCTGATGCGGATGATTTACCATTTGGATGGAAAAAGGCTGTGAGCTATGTGTTGACGCTTGAACATCCCAATGAGACGAATATGGGGTATGCCAAGCGGAATCCAGATAAAACGTTCAAGTTGTGTCCGAAAGCGATTGATTGGGGTTGGTCGCAGTTTATTACTTCGGATAGGATTCAGCAGGATGGGTATATACAAAGTGATTCATTGACGGTTAGGGCGAGTGTGACTGTCAAATCTTCTTCAATTAGTATTGATCCGGAAGATGCGGAGTTGTACCTCAAGTGTGCAGTGGAGGAGGGGAATGCAGAGGCTGTGGAGGCGTGTCTTGCGCAAGGTGCGAGTGTGAACTGTCAGTTTAAGGATGATTTGTATACTCCTTTGCATACGGCGTGTTCGTCAAGTGCCAGTGATGGGTCTTTGGATGTTTTGAATCTTCTTTTGAAGCGGGGGGCTGATGGGAATGCTTGTAATAAGTGGCGTGAAACGCCACTTTTGATTGCTGCGAATAATGGTCATAAAGCTGCGGTGGAGGCGTTGTTGAAGAGTGGTGCGGATCCAAGTATGTGTAGTGAAGCTGGTTGGAGTGCGCTGACTTTTGCCGCTCATAAGGTACGTGATTGATGATTGAGTGCGCTGTGTTTTTAATGTCGTTTGAAGTGAATTCAATCCAATCAGTCATGAAGTCTGTTGTATTGGAGATTTATAATTTGTGCTTCATTTATCCCATGGTTGGATATTCATATTCGACGTGCTCATGCTCACATGTTCATGTTTGATAGGGTTACGATCAAATTGTGGCATTGTTGCTAGATGCTGGAGCACCGAGAAACTGTAGAGTGATTGAAGATTTGAGCACACCGCTTCATAAAGCTTGTGCGGGAAATAAAGAAGGGCATCTTTCTGCTGTGAAACAACTACTAGATGCTAAGGCTGATGTGCATGCTTTGAATAAATGGAGAGAAACACCACTTCTCACCGCTGCGAATCATGGACAAGCAGCTGCAGTTGAAGCACTTCTTAATAAAGGTGCAGATCCTTGCAGGTGTACGGATACTGGTTGGTCACCATTAAGCATTGCAGCGTACAAAGGCCACGATGATGTCGTAGAGATGTTGCTGGAACAGGGCGCACCAACAGAAGAAGAAGATCCGACATTGAGCGCCTTGTTACAGGCAGCCACTAAAGGTCTTCCAAACACAGTTGAATTATTGCTAAGGCACGGAGCCGATCACACCGTCACCACAAAGAAGGGTGATACTGCATTGTCAATATTAGTAGAACAGAATCACATTGATGCCGCGGTCGAGATGGTTACAGAATACAAAGCAAGTGTGCCACGTTGTTCTCGTGATAGAAAGAAAGTGCAACGAGCTCGTTTACTAATCAATCTACAAATCAAGAAACAGCAGAAAGAAGAGGGTGCATATTGGAATGATGACAGCGATCAGGATGATTCTGACGAAGGGTCGAATTCAGCATTGCATGATCTTGACGGTATCAACAAAACATCAATGATGCCGTCTTCTAAAAAGAAGAAGAATGGAAAGAAATCCTTGAATGCAGAAGATAAAGCAAAAGCAGCAGCAGACGCGTTGCTGCTAGAACTAGAGCAAGAAGATGCAAAAGCGCAGCAAGAAGAAGCCTCGGCGATATCTAAACGAAACAAGAAGAAGAAGAAGAAAGAGCGAGAAAGACATCAAAAGCTTGAACAGGAGAGGGTGCGAAAAGAACAGGAAGAGAAAGTAGCTAAAGAACTCGCTGAACAGAAGCGGGTCAAGGAAGAAAAGGAAAAGAAGATTAAGGAAGCCAAAGCGAAGAAGCAAAAAGAGCTTGAAATGAAAGAGAATGCAGAGCGGCAAAGGAAAGCTGCAACTCGGCAAAAGGAAAAGAAGCGAATGGAAGATGAAAAACGCGAACAGGATAAACTAGAAAATGAGAGACTTGCGCAGGAAAAGCGAGTAGAAGAACTAAAGGAGAAAAAGCGATTGGACCAAGAAAAGAAGGCCAAAAAGAGTGCAGCGAAGAAGGTTGCGAAGAAAGAGGCTAACGCGCCCTTGTCTCAAAATGCAAGTCTCAGGGGTTGGGAGACTGGTAATGTCGAACTGTCATCAGAGGCGAGTTCCGCAAACGCATCAATGACAGGCAAACTGGCCAAGGTAACTGTGGAAGATGAGCTTGAGAATATGGCAAACGGTGTCGTTGAATTTTTAGACTTCGATGAAATGGCTATAAGGAGTGTGAGCAGTGTGAGCAATGGTACTTCGTTTTCAAAAGAAACTTCAGAAGTTTCAATTTCAGTCGAGCCACCTAAAGTAGCGCTCTATCGCCATGACAAGATGGCTGATCTTTTGCGAATGGAAACCTCTGGAATCAATGCGCAGGTTGTGCAAACAGTCATCTACAAATGGATAGTAAGAGCGTCATCTGATTCCAGACCTTTCTTAGACCCACTCATTCCGAGTTGGACGGATAAGGAAGCGCTGGTTGATTTTATTTCGCGCCAGCTCATTTCTGAGGATCGGAAGGCTGCTTCCAATGGAATCGCCACCAACATTGAAATGCTGAAGGACGCAGGGTCATATCTTGCCGAGATCTTTTTATCTGTGGCCAACGACGTTGATGAATTTCGTAATTATGAATTTCGCATTGGCGATGGTTCAGATTCTGCTCTCAACATAACTGCAAACGAGGCTGGAGAATCCACTATCGCCATCAATATTGAGGGTCAGCCAAAGATGTATATTCCTTTCCAAACATTTCGAATGCTCCGTACTCGTTTCGTCGGACCGGAGAAGTCATTTTTGGCTTCGGTGTTTTCAGTGATAAAAAGATATGAAACCTTCAAAATGATACTAATTCGAAGTGGATTGGATTATCAACTTTCAGGCGCAACACTTTCTGTGCTCAATAGAGACCTTGGAGTCACATATGAACTATGGACGGATCCTCTATCAGTCTTTGGTAGCAATACTTTTAGTGGAATCTTTCCTGATGTGGACCCATTGTTTGGTGGGTTAAGACCTTTTGCTGAGAAGAATAATCCTGTCGAAGAAATTATTTGCAGAGAGGGGGGCTCTGTTGCAGTGTTGCCTTCACTTGATAGCACAACCGCTTCATCCTTCATGAATCGTATTTTGGACATCCTTGAAGTGGGTCAGGGCAAAGGAGTGCCTCTTTCGTTTGTAGTCTTTTTGCCGATGAAATCGTTCAATCTTACGGCGTCACCAGTTTCTGGAAACTTGGAATTGCTAGATTCGAGATTGTTGCAATCGCACAGAGGATTCATTCGTCATTTCGAGACACTTCGTGCAGGACAACACTCTTTTCTGGAAGATAGCAGTGGTCAAGCTCAAGCTTGCAAAAATGACAGCATCATGCTCATTTTACAAAACGATAGCGGAAGTAGCCACTTTCGACTAAGCGAACAAGCTATTCTGAATGTTGTGCATTCCCTGTCACTGTCAGTCCCGGTCCCTTCAAGCAACGACGGGTTCGTCGAGAATTTTAGTGAACCTGTGTCAATACCTTCATCCCCAATTGCTCCTCATGAAAACATTCCTGGATTCGGAGCTGGTGATATGAGTGCTGTACGAAACAATGGGTCCGGAAAAAGTCGTTTCTTAGATTTTATTTTCAATCCCGAAGATGGTACTAATGCGGACGACGAAGAATTTGCAAACGCGAATTCGATGGTTGAAGGCCTGCTTAAAGACACTGCTTTCAGCGACCTCGGCATTTCCCCAGATGCCTTGAAGGATGCAACAGAAGATATTATGAGATGGTGACAAGCCACCTTGTATCTACACGGTAGAAGAGGATTGTTAGATAGATAAAATAACTCCCTTTCGTTCTTTCATTAGAAGGAAGTTGCAGTCCTCATTTTTACATGTTCAATGTACACGTTGTGGGAGCGTAGAGTTTCAAAGTGGTTACTTTGCGTCCTTATGTTTATAATAATTAACTGACTTTGAATTATAGTTCATTTCGACGGACAACGGCAGTCATCTAGTTCTTCTTTCTTCATGTTCTCAATCATTGATGTTTTCCTAACGTTTATCTTAATCTTCTTTCTTTTTCATGCCAGCCTCACGTTTAGCAGCAGCCTTCTTCTCCTTGCGCTCAGCTCTCCACTCTGGGCTTCTAAATCTTCCACCAAATTCCAAATTTCCAGCTGCATCGATTTTTGCTACAGGCTTAACCTTCTTGTCTTTCGTCTTGAAGACGTAACCCTTGAGGTTCACCATGTCCAACACATCGAAAGCCTTTTCGTTAAAAAATACCTCATCTCCCTTGAACAGTTTCTTTGCTCGACGGGTCTCTACCTCTCCATTGAGGTAGCACTCGCCTCCCTGAATAGCAGCTTTGGCTTTACCACCAGTATCAACTGCACCTGCTAGTTTCAAAAAGGTCTGGAGATCGATAAGCGGAGTCTGTGGTTGTTCAGATTGCGATGATGCGTATAATGGACCTCCTTGATGCACCTGCAACTTCCTTTGAGTATGAGTAGTCCTTGAAATTGGTGAGCCATTTTGTGTCGAAAATATTCCAAAACCAGATGCAACAGAGATGGAGGTTATGCAGACAATGCAAAGGAACAATATTGTTTTAGTCATGTGAGAAAATAGGAGTGTAGTGTACGTGTATTATACGGTCGATGCAATTCAATTTGCTTTTCGTCAATGAGTTTTCTATTGTTCGTCGCGGATCGCAGAGAAGAAATTGGTGGAGTGGTTGGTTGGATTGGAGGCAGTGCAGGGAGAGGAGCGAGCGAGTGACAAACATCAGTGACAACCCGAACATATCCGTACGACGGACGCACGCACATAGTGTCCTAAATTCAAAATTCAAATAGAAAGTGTAGATTTTATGAAATAAAATATAACTCTGTAGAATTATTACGTATCAAATAAGACAACAAAATGCATTAGATCTTCAGTTCGCCATTGAGAGTTTCAAAAGGATCAATTTGAAATTCCACACACTACAAAGAAAAGGGGCACTATTATTCAGGTCCAGGAAGTTTGTGATTGATTTTGATGTTTTACGTTTATAAACGAGACTCCCCCATCTCCGACACGGCTTAAAGAGGATATAACGGTTTATGCAACATTCTTCTATCTTGATGTATCTTCAACAGTCACAATCACAACTCTCATATTTATAACATAAAGTTAGTTGTCAGTTGTACAGCCAGCCAGCATTATGCGTTCAATTCAGATAACTTTACTGCTGGCGTTGTATCTCGTGGCTCTCGTCGTTGGTCAAGCCGAGAATGCCAAAATCCCAGCTGAATTGCTTGCCAAGGCACTGAACCACGCCTCTCAGTCAGACGACGACCTCGATGCTGAAACAACCATACGATCCCTCCGCTATGGCGACATCAACACACTGTACAAAGTTGCAACATCTATGAATAAAGCCGGTGATCGCATCAATTCAGTATTAATATGGCACAAACTTGCCGATGGAGATGTTCATCACATAATGTCAATGGTTTCGCTAGGTTTCACCTATTCCGAGGAGGACAAGCAGCAAGCCATAAAATACTTTGTTCAAGCTGGTGAAGATGGACCGCACCAATCCTCTTTGTACAATGCCGGGCGGCTGTTTGTTGAAACCAACGATTATATGCGGGGACTCGCATATATCAGAGCAGCAGCTACATTTGAAAGAGACAACTACAACAAAAATGCCGGAACGCAAATGACGCAAACAGCTACAGAGGCTTATCATGACTTGTCGAGAATGATGCTGGCAGTTGATATGAAGCTGCAGGATATAGTTCATGTCTTTCCATATGCGAGTATTGATGGATTTCCCAAGGAAGGTAGCAAGGAAGACAAATTATGGGTTCATGCTATGCAGAAGCTGGAGGAGTATGCCATGACCAAGAAGCAGCCGGCGATGCAGATGGCTAGAAAGGATCTGTACAAACTGCAGAATAGCAAAGGGTTGTCAAAATTGCAGGACTACTTGCTAAGAGGGGTACTTGCACAGACGTTAGACATGATAACGGATGAGTTATAAGCACGCGCGTTGAACCTCTTACGAAGATACAGTAGTACTGTATTTGCACGCCGGCATTAGACCATATCTGCTATCTGCAAGTGTCCTTTATAATGCTTCGAATAATAGATGCTTTCATAAACTTTGCAAGATTTCCAAATTTCCTCTTCAATATGTTGGTGAATTTGCTCATCCGATCACCAGTATTAATTGAAAGAATCAAACAATGGTTTGGTGCAAGCTACCGTACTGTACAGAATCGTTTTGGGAGAATGAGGAGCAAGAATTTTGATGTGGTGGCTACGAAAGAGGGGGGAAAGAGACGCAAAATCCTTACCTATTTTTCAATTTGATCTTACCCCTAATGTTCGTAGTACATACTGTTGTTTACGATGGTAAAGGTTGAAGGTGTCGTCGCAGAAGAACTTTTTATTTTCACGCTTTACGAGTAAAAAGGGTTTTCGGTGTCTTGAATCTATAATCTCACAAAGCCTGCAAGCCAGCCGCATCAGTTTTGAACATCGTTGTTTATCACACTATGCTCGCTGCACCGTACTCTACCGTCAGCCTTCAACAAAATTAACGATCCTTATATCATATTTGGGGAGAATCAATTCTTATGTACCTTGTGCTCTGGTGTCTATCAGGCTGGATGTTATTTTTGGGTACATCCACCTCACTTCTTAGACCTCGAACCCAAGCTACTTCCGATCGCTTATCCCATACTGGTACCATTTGTGATTAAACGAGAAAGACTTCGTACTCTGATACGGTGAAGTTCCTTCATCATTCCAAGAAGTGGGGAACACTAGTACTGCTTGGAAGCTGATACGCATTGCCAACATTGCACAAAGATTTAGTATTTGCATTTGCAATTGCATTTAAGAGAACACAGAGATCAAAACTGCTTCCAAAGGATAGACCAATACTTGAATTTTGAAGTACTGTCCATCCCGTCTTGTCACTCCTGACGGGCATCTTCACTGGACCAACACCTGCATGATCCTTTAAGCTAAACATAAATGACTCAACAGAGGACTTCCACACTGCACCACCACCCCATGCAACATCCGTGTATCCTCAAAAGATGTTACCACCACTGCTCTTTACAACCGTCACATTCGTACCCTTGCCGTCGCACATACGATGAATGTCAGAAGCATCCCATCCGTCACGTCATGCACGAAAGAAGAGCTTCGGTGTTGAGCTTTTCCCAGCACTTGCTAGCCATTCCATAATAATCCCAAGTGTAAGAATGAATCTTGTAAAGTCAGCAATCTCTCTCTCAACCTCGATGATATTCTTAGCACTAGCATTAGTAAAAAATTATGCCACCGCCACCTTGTCGATTATATCTTCTAACATAATAATTCCATGCATTATGCCAATTTTCGCATACATTACCGACACTATGACTGATATCGCTATCGTTCTCGCTATAGTCCCAAATGTAAGAATGATTTTTTAGCGACAGCAATCTTTCTATCAGCCTTGATGGAATTCTTAGCACTAGCAGTAGTATCCTTTTCAACAGATTCAGGGATATGGGCAGTTTCTTTGGCCAAGGATTTGGTGGTAAAAATCCCCATAGGTTTACTGGCGGCATCAAGCTAGTGCTTAGTAGTACCACGGGGCTCTCCTCTACCAAGCCGGCACTAGTACTGTTACCGGATATATTATCCACAGCATCAAAGTGATGTGCTCCCTGTCTTCCTATTTTATTAGAACAAATAGAAGGTGCATCATTCACACTTTTACCGTTTAATATCACTGGTCAGCAACCACAGATTGTGGATATGCCCAAGGATGCTGCAAAGGCTGATGCAAAGGGATTCAACCTATTGGGATCTCCATATTCAATATGTCCAATGAAATGGTGGATTTGTGGAGTGAAGACTTTATTCCTACTAGTAGCATGACATAATAGGAGGAATATGATGCGCAACCTAGCACCAAGGACAAGATTTTCACTTTCAAGGATTTGGATTCAAGAGCGAGTTTCAGCACTTCAGCACTGCAATGTTCCCTCCAAGTACTCGGTTAACCCTCCATTGGGGCATTGGTGCAGTGTGATAAGATGCGCCTACAACCAAACACAGCAAGGACAGACACCAAAGCGCAAACTTACCCCAGATCAGATAGAGTGTCTAGAAGAGATTGGGTTCAAATGGAAACTCGCTAATGTCCCGGAGACATTTGAGCAACGCTGTCGTGATCTTGAAGCATTCAAGAGCGAGTTTCGGCACTGCAATGTTCCCTCCAAGTACTCGGCGAATCCTTCATTGGGGTATTGGTGCAATAAGACGAGATGTGCCTACAACCAAATACAGCAAGGACAGACGCCATCGAGAAATCTCACTCGATATCAGATAGAGCGTCTGGAAGAGATTGGGTTCAAATGGAAACTCGCTAATGTCCCGGAGACATTTGAGTAACGCTGTCGTGATCTTGAAGCATTCAAGAGCGAGTTTGGGCATTGTAATGTTAGCCGCCGTAAGTACTCGGGGAGTCCTTCATTATGGAAATGGTGCAGTAACATGCGATACTCCCACAACCAAATACAGCAAGGACAGACGCCAATGCACACTCTCACTCAAGATCAGATAGAGCGTCTGGAAGAGATTGGGTTCAAATGGAAAATCAGGGAGACATTTGAGCAACGCTGTCGTGATCTCGAAGCATTCAAGAGGGATTTTGGGCACTGCCATGTTTCAAAGGAAAAGGACTCACTCGGCGAATCCTTCATTGGGGAATTGGTGCAATAAGACGAGATTCGCCTACAACCAAATACAGCAAGGACAGACGCCTTCGAGAAATCTCGCCCAAGATCAGATAGAGCGTCTAGAAGAGATTGGCTTCAAATGGAAACTCAAATGATTATGGCAAGACATTTGTGCAACGCTGTCATGATCTTGAAGAGCGTCTAGTAAAATAGATTAGCATCAAATTGAAAGCTAAGAGAGAACCAAATCATGCTGGTTTTCTAATTTTTGCATCCCCTAGCCATAGGTAGTAGAATACTATCCAACAATCTCAGAGGAATCTTTGTAAATATAAGTAAAGACAATCATATTCCAGGCATAATCAGCTAACAGGTGCTGTATGAAACGATCAGGAGAATTGCAACTATCATACTTATAAAGAAACAATTCGGTAGAGGTCCCTCAGGGGTGAAGATATCACAAATGCACAACCGAAGAAGCTTTGTTTTTTATTTGAAAATATATCTTCCGATGCCTGGAACTATATTGAATATCTTAGACTTCCTGATGCCTGGAGGTGTAAATACGATTGCTATCAATTCTGTCTGTTAAAACGTGGGGTAGCGAGCCTGCGAAAAAGGAGAAACGAGTTACTGATTCGAATTCTGAAAGCAATCTTCACATTGGTTCGAGTCAGTGTGAAACAAGAGATCTTCAGCCCTACACGTAATAGGTCGTTTCTTTTCTTTGTACCAGGCAATGTACTGTAACGTTGCGCTGTCATTTCATCAAAATTCGTCTTCCTGAACGACTTCAAGCACTGATAAAGTATTGGATTTTTTGCAGTGTTCTCCTTTCAGCCTTACCCTACTACCAGCTAGTAAACAATCTGATAACTGATAACTGATATTTGTCCATTGTTACTCGACTTGGAAGAAAGGTGTTTCGTTTAGCCAGCAATGCCAACTTATCTTGGTGCGTGCGTGCAAAACTTGGGTTTTCTTATTGAAATGAAATAGAAGAATGGTTCCTTTCGATCCTGCCAAGGGTGGGAGGCTGGCAGGCTGGCAGGTCTAATAAAATAAGGGGAAATAATAACAGAGGAAATCTTATAACAACTAATAACATTGACTTTATATGAATACGAAATATATGCTTTTATTGCAAACTTGCAGGAGAGAAGTTGAAAGTATTACTAGCCATCTGAAATTCATGGGTGCAACCTTTACAGTGTAAATTCTGAAAATAGTATTGATTTATTCTTCAGATTTTCAAATGCATTCGTCCTTGTTTACATTAAAACAAATTCTCTCGCTCTTTGCTGTCTGAACGTCAGCTCTTGGGTTGCCAATTGCCGCCTTGAAACAAAAGCAATTCATACCAACACAATCATGCAAGCGCATAGTCCTGAAATGCAGGACAGACAGGAAATTAACAAATAAACGAAAATAAAGTTAAGTTACGCTACCAGTTGAATATACTGACCGTTTTCTATACGTTTGATATTATAGAATTCCCGACCTCAGGATTCTAACATGATATTCAAGACATGATGGTCTGTAGTACGAAGCTGTCTCGTTTTCTCAAGCGTTTCGTGGCAGTCTACAACCTTACCAAAACAAGGATCTATGCCAGAGGAGGTCAGGACTTGATGGTCAAGCTTGAAATGACCAGCAACTTGCTGTTGATCAGTGTTATCAACCATGTTAAGATACAAACCAGACGAGTTCCTGGCAAACGCGACGGTCCACTCTTTGTGAGAGAAGTCTTCACTGTATTCTGGATAGCGAACAGTTGAGAGGCCGAACCTTTCAAACTCCTCTCTCCTGGACTTGGTTGAAGCATGAACGGCAGCACCTGTATTCAGGGAGAAGGTGCAGTTAACCCAAAGTTTGTGATACGCTTGATCGAGAAAGACTTTTACGGTATGTGGCATCTATTGTGTTGGTGCAAGTTCGATTGTAAATGTCATGCTCTTTGTCAGCCCCGGAAGTTGAACTGTGAATTTGACTCTACGATGACCTTCACCGTAACGTTCAAGAACGGACTGGTTAGCCTCTGTTTACACGGTGTCTACCAGGTAATTGATCTGTCGTTGAATCAACGTGTTTCGTCTTTTCAATAATGGTAAGGCTTCGCGAATTCTTTCGTTTTCAGTTGCGACAAGGGTAGCAGTCGTATTTTCTATCTTATCCCTTAGCGTGAGAATTGAACGAGATAGGTCTTTATTGCTCCTAACGAGAGCATCGTTTTCTTCAGTTAGTCGGCGACTTCGAAGAACATTATTCTCCAGCGTTGAGAGTTTCCTGGAAGTCCTCGTTTGTTGGACGCCGGGAAGACGAAGGAAACTATGAATACTAGAAGCGGGAGAACTAACCATAGTTGCGGCTAATAATAATAACAGAACCGACGCTACAATGGTCCTCGTGGAACTTGCGTCGAACCTTGTGTAGGGTTTCTTTCCAATATCAGCGCTATCCTCAAATCCATCAACAACATATCCTGAAGAATTTTCCCTCATTGAAGGGTTTACGAAAAGCGCTTCCTTCTTGCGAAGGTGGGAGGAGGAGGAGGTTTTATTCTCTTTCTTTGAGCTTCGATCGGATAGCAGGAACATTCATTTGGCGCCTATCAACATCCAAAATGCTCTGCAGGAAGAGAAATGCCTCACATTCATATTTTGATCGGATTTTTAGTTTTGTGGAACAATTTCCAAATTATTGTAACTGAAAATAATGCGAGCTGAATACAGGCCCTTTTCTAGGCTGTTAAAAAATGACCCCACAACGGGGGTACGACGGACGGTACGACGCCTCGCACAACAAGAACAAAATGAAGCATTCTCCTGCATCACCTTTTGCGACTTGCGACTTCACAACTGTTCCTGTTCGTCTTCACTGTTCTCAAATTAAATCATATCAAGTAGTTTCTTCACAGTTCACCGACAAATATCCAAACATGCTTTCCTTGTTCAAAATAACTGCTCTTTCTCTCTGTACAGTCTCCGCATCAGCCCTTCACATTGATAAAAGGATTTCCACCTTGGAACAAGAAATAGTAAGCAGGCTGCTGGCAGATGCAGTACCGGAGTCGTGCAAGACGACGTTTCTAGGAGATGCAGCAGGATCTTTATCCAGTGGTCTTAATGCCACCCTTTTTGGTTACCTTGAAGTAAATGTAGACATGCCCAAGATCTGCCCTGATCTCAGCTCCTGCGACATCTCAAATACCGATTTTGCAAACGACTTTAGACAAGGTTGCGTAGATGGAGGAAACAAGGTTTTCGATGGATATAGGATCTCCATCTGCCAGGATACAATTGGTGATCTGAAGGAGTTGCTACCACTTTTACCACTCGACCTCGATATGACAACCATTGATGAAATTGAAGGCATATTTGATAGTCTTGAGGAGATTGAGATTACTGGTATCCCTGTCTGTCTTGATTCAACTTGCCCTGCCGACATCGACATTATGGCTGAACTTTCATCTGCACTTGATTTACTTGCAGCTTTGATAGGATTTGGGACTACTGCCGATGGGGTTGACTCTGATACTTTCGATAAGGTCATTGAAATTGCTGAACGACTTTTGGAAGGAAAAGAGTGCAGTTCCTCTCCCAGCAACGTTAAATGGTCTGCCTTGGCTGGAGCACTTGCGCTTGGAGCGGTTTTCTTCACATTGTAAAGAGGACATGAATAATTGCTGCTGCTTGATAAGTGTGGTGAGAATGCTTGCATTCATTACGAAATCATTCATCTTCCTGCTGTGCAATTGAATATCAATACGATGTCTTCAAGTGGATATTAGACAACAGAGAGGCGTACCGTTTATCTCATTTGATTGCGTTGGTGTCAAATAAATGGAGCTCACAATCAGATGCCGTCGGCAGCATCCAGGTCAAAACACTATAGAGATATTGAAATTGCACTGCAGGTTTTTCCCATCGTTCATACATAATTATGAATTACTTCGAATTGATTATTTGGATGACATTTCGAATTCACGAGGTTGAAGAAGCCTTGCAACGGCATAAAAACAAAAGCAAAGATCAAATTTGAAATTCAATTATTACAATGTTAGTTTCTCCTGAACCTGATTGAGCTTTTTGTAGTGCTTGTTGGCATTTCAACTCCTGCAATTCCATCCAATACACGATACGTCTTTTGGATCTCTAACCCTTCTACAATTCTATTCCCTGCTTCGTCCATAGCTCTTCTATAACGTCGTTGTACACGAACAGCTCTCTGCACTTTATTATCTCCAAATATGCCTCCAGCCGATGATGTGATGCGATACAACTCCGTAAAACCGAAACCTTGTTCACTCGGCATTTCAACTTTGCGCTGAACCACGACTATGTCGACACTAGATGCATCTTTGTCATAAGATAATAGGTCAGGATCTGCAATGTTCCACCGCGCTGTACAAGATTTACGCGACTCCATCTCAAACCCTCGATCGAGGACAACCCCCGAAAAGACTTGTCCTTCAAACTCATAAGTGTTCTGTACACGTAATTCTTCAGATGGCGAGAGAAACCGCGTTTCAAAAGATTCAATCTGCATGTCCTTGATGGACCCACCAGTTCCTCCTAGATTTTTCCAAGCAAGCTCTGCTTGTCCTGCATCGCCCTCTATAGATGTAACGACACGTCGACATTTCCACAAACCAGCCATGGATTCAGGGAAAATCACGTCTTTTCCTTTGATGGTAGTGCTTGAGGTGATATCAAATCCACCTCCAATACCTTCAATTCTTGCGACAGCTCCACCGCTTCCCTGAATCCCTGGTGGTGGGGATGCGCTTGCGATCAACGGAGCACCAATCGAGGAGGATAGCAAGAAGCTACCAACGACGGTTCGTCGGTTCATTACTGTTTGAGGAGTGAGGGCATTTGTCTGTACTGCGAGGAGACAAATACAAAAAGTAGGATAAATTCCATTAGCCATTGGTAGTATCAAATGAATGCTTTTGCAATAATGTAATTATAATATGTACGTAATACTCTCGTACACTGCTCTACTATCTAGCTTACTAGCTGAGTTGCATTGCAGGCGTTGGGTCGACAGCGGTTTTGGTTTTTTAGGTTGGGCGCATACTAAAACATCTTACTCATATAGTAATGTAGGTTATAAACATTAAGTGCATCATGCGTCATCATTCAATATTGAAGATTCTACATCCCGCTCGATTTTGGAAGGGCAATTGTTCAACGTTTACCGTTATAGCCTCGCCAATAGGCCTTTATACATGGCGGGAAATACCGCACCAATAATACAATATCTTATAATTTTACTTTTATGTCAAACAAGACTCCTACGTTACCTTGTACTAAGTATGTTTCCCTACCCGTCTACTGATACGTTATCACTAATCATTCGTGTCCCTGC
>Ga0115005_10002088_pt1 | contig 15920 bp, 8 predicted proteins | sample ArcOceMetagenome_FD_87163 | JGI IMG/M metagenome (GOLD analysis project Ga0115005, IMG submission 87163) | Marine eukaryotic phytoplankton communities from Arctic Ocean - Arctic Ocean - Greenland ARC118M Metagenome | ecosystem: Environmental > Aquatic > Marine > Oceanic | place: Arctic Ocean... | reverse complement strand
TGGTTTCCAACTGCTTGGCATGGTTTTCTTCAATCTCGGCACACTTTTCTGAAAAGGATTTGACTTCGTCGCCTAATCTGCTCACTTCTTCTTCTTGAGCAGATTGCACATTGGCAAGTTTTGTTTCGTACTCTGCTTTGAGGGTGACTACTTTTTCACTTTCGGATGCAGATGCCCTTTCCTCCCCTTCTTTCAGTGCCTCTTGTACCCTCTCTTCAGTTTCAGCGCGCAGGTTGTTAACCTCTTCAGCGGCCTTGGTTGTATACATTTCTTCCAGTTCATTCCTTAGGGTTTGTATTGCAGCCTCATGCGCAGCTTCTAGCTCGCCCATGGCCTTTTTCGATTCTTCTTCGTGAGCAGTGGCAGTATTTTCAGAGATTTCAGCAGAAACATTGTCTAGGGAGGCAGAATGCTCGGCTTGAAGTCTCTCAATCTCTTCGGCATGCAGCTGTCCAAGTTTTTCGATCACTTCTTGTTGCGACGATTGCGTCTCTGCTACCATAGACGCAATCTTTGCTTCGTAGCTCTCGATAATGTCGTTCTCCATTTTTTGTTTAATATCATCGACATCAACAGCGGCATCATTTCTGATAGTTTCAAGTGATTCTTGGTGTTGTTTTTGAATGGACTCAATTTCAGTTTTATGGCTCTCTTCAATCTCCTGTAGACGGCCATTTAGCGAAGTGGAATCAGCCATAACTCTATCGAGCTCCTCTTGGTGAGTTGAGCTCATGATTGTCATTTTGGCCTCGAGTTCTTCCGTGATATTTGCTAGTTGTTCACTCTCTGCAGCAGATGCAGCTGCTTCCGACTTTTGATATGCTTCCTGAACACGCTCATCGGCATCGACACGAATCTTTTCCAGAGCCGCAGAAGCTTCGGATGCAGCTTCTTTCATTTCCTCCTCCTTTTGATGCTCTAATTCGTTTCTGATCCCTTCGAGAACCTGTTGTTGTTCCTCGTGTAACTCTTCTCGAAGTTTGGCTAGCTCGTCAGCATGCATTTTAGCAACCTGTTCATCGCTGTCTGCAGACAATTGCTCCAGCGCAGAGGCGTGCTCCTTTCTCAAAGCTTCAAGGTCATCGGAATGAGTTTCTGCCATTTCTTCTAGCAACCTCTCACGATCGGCATCCCTCTCCTCACTGATACTCGCAATATTTGCATCATATGTGATTTTCATCTGAATCATCTTCTCCTTCACCTTTTTATTAAATTCATTCTTTTGCTCCTCTGCTTCAGATTGGGCATTTTGCAATGCTTCTGCATGCGCTGCTGCTAGAACATCGACTTGCCTCTTGTGGCCAGTTTCGAGTTCTTCCAATTGCTCTGCTGTAGAGGAAGCTTCTGAACGCAAGTTTGCAATCTCTTCATTATGCAAAGAATTGATCTTATCCAATTTCTGTTCGAATTCTGCCTGGACTGCAACGACGCTTTCATTGTCAGTTGCAGAAGCAGTCTCTTCGCATGTTGCAATCGCCTCTTTGATTTTCTGTTCAGCTTCAAGGCGCACTTGTTCGATATCTGCAGATGCTTTCTCATTGACTTGCTGCAATTCCATTTCTTTGATTTGAGTCAATTCCTGACGAAGTTCATCTAATGCTTTCGAATGAAGTTCATCCAGCTCTTCCTTAACGTTGGAAATCCCAGATTCATCTGACTCTTTTTCACTTATGGCAGCCACATGTTCTGCCTTCAAATTTTCAATCTCTTCAGCATGAGACTTTTCCAACTCTTTTAGAGCAGATTGATCTACCTTGCCAGCAGAACTTTCTTCAACAGCCTTGATTTTTCCTTCGTAAGTAGCCTTCATTGAAATCATTTTTTCTTTTACCATTTCTTTGAGTTTATTGATGGATGATGCCTTTTCCTTTGCAGCATCTTCTTGAATTTTCTTAATGTATTCTTCTTGGCTCCCTGCAATCAATTGCACTTGACTGGCATGATCAATTTCAGATTGTTCCATCTGCTTTGACATTGAGGATATTTCTGCTTTTGCCTGTTCCAACTCATCTTGATGAACAGAAGGCAGCGCTTCCGATGAACGCTTGGCACGTAATTCCTCCATCTCTTTCAAGTGCTTCAATTCGCAGCTTTCCACGGCAACTTTCACGGCCTGGTCAATCGCTTCTTTCACATCAACACCCTCTGCGCCTGCCACACTAGATGCCATCAATTCAGCTTTCACCTTTTCAACTTCCAACTGCTTTTCAGCTTCCGCGGCCTGCTTCACCTTTTCAACTTCAGCCTGACACTGCATGGAAATGACCTTGTACTCATTCTGAAGTAGTTGCAAAGCCATCTGATTCCTCTCATCCGCAGACCTCCATGCCAACTGGATAACTCCAATCTCGTCCATTTTATTATCATTTTGATCATCCTCACCATTAGCATCATTCTCGGCCTTCTTTGCCGCATTCTGAGCATTCAACGTGGCTGCTTTTTGAGCGGCTTCTTCTAAATCCACTTCAGTGAGCACTTCCTTCTTCATAATGGCGAGAAGACGAGATTTATCGCTCTCTGCCGATTTCACTCTATCCGTGAGCTGTCCTCTAAGTGTAGCTAATGCCTTGACGCGTTTATTCATCTTTTGAAGTATGTCCATGAGTTCTTCCTTTGATACTGAGTTAGGGTCCCTAGAAGCAAGAGATGCATTTGCATTCGCATTTGCATTTGCATTCGCATCACTAGGTCCATTCTCTGATATTGCTGGAACAGCATCTCCATTTGCCGCCGCCTCTTCTTTTTGGTTGGAAGCAGTTTCAGTTCCATTTGTAGTTGCAGTCGTGTTGTCCTCCTGCTCTTTTTTGCCACTCTCCTGAAATTGATTCATGCCTTGAAAATCTTCTACTTTCTTGGCTGCTTCTTTTGCCTTGGCATTCAATTCTTCTGCCTGTTGTCGTATCGACTGACCTAGATTTTTAAAGCCACCGAATGCACCAAAGCCTCCGAATGCCTATGATTGTTTTCATGGTGGATGCAAATGTAATGTTAGCAAAGACGATGGACGATATCATACACTGGAGAACACGTGTAAGAAAAAACACGAAAGAAACCTACCTTGTTGTTCTCACCCTCCGATGACATTGCGGAATATTTTTTCTGATACTCGCTTCAGATTCTCACAAGGGATCACAGTTCCAGCAAGAATAATGTTTTGAATAGAGCAGACTAAGTCTTTATGCTTCCACTCGCAAGTACCTGGATGTGGTGTATATTGTATATCTTTCAAAGAAGAAGCAATTAGTGTTGGAGTTTGGAGTTTGGCCTCCAAAATGACCAAATCGGAGATTTTTTCTACCGTTTTTTTCCAAACTGTTCCACTTCAAATGGGGGGTATTACTTGTTGTATGAGAAATCATTCCACCCCGCATTGTTTTCCGGAATTGGCGAACTGCATTCAAGAGCCTATATAGCCTAAATAACGAGTATATAATACTTCAGTAATGAGGATGTATATATACGCCGGAGGCTGGATCCCAACGCCGCCGAAAAAAGCCAAACTACCAACTCTCGAACAGCAGATCAGCAGAGCCATCTTCATCATCGTGGCCACATTCACTTCTTGTGAAAGCTACAACACCAGATCTAATCATGGCAGCCCACCAAGACGCAAGATTCATTCCTGTTAGGAAAAAGTTTGATCAGCTCAGTGTTATTAAGGACTACGCTGTTCATCCACGTCTTGACTACCGGTACGTTAGTCTAGTTCAATGACAACATGGAGGACGAAAAAGATTTTGCACCAAAGTTCGGGAAGCCAGCCCTCCGATCCTTTCAGGTCTTGATGAAGAACAATGCGATGCGCAATGCGAATAAATGTATATGAATGAATCAATACTTCTTGGATGGATCAAGAGATAAATGCATGCTGTATACCCATCTTTATATAGATGGATTGTTGCAGATCGCATTCTTTTTACAGCAAGATGAAACCACACGTAAATCTGTCCACGAAACGAAAACGTATTTCTCACTTTTAATAATTTCTCTTTCCCACAGTACCATCTCTGGAGTAAACGGACCCCTTGTCATCCTTGACAATGTAAAGCTTCCTAAATACGCTGAAATTGTAAATCTTAAGCTTGGAGATGGATCCACTCGTTCAGGACAGGTACTTGAGGTAGCTGGATCTCGTGCTGTTGTACAGGTGTTCGAGGGAACTTCTGGAATTGATAACCGTAAGACTCAGTGCGAATTCACTGGTGATGTACTCAAAATGGGAGTTTCCGAGGAAATGCTTGGTCGTTCCTTCAATGGATCCGGAAAGGTCATTGACAATGCACCTAAGGTACTTGCTGAGGCATACCTTGATATCAATGGTCAGCCTATCAACCCTTCTTCTCGTGATTACCCTAAGGCTATGATCCAGACTGGTATTTCTGCTATTGATGTTATGAACTCTGTTGCTCGTGGGCAAAAGATTCCTATTTTCTCTGCTGCTGGTCTTCCCCATAATGAGGTAGCTGCCCAGATTGCACGTCAGGCTTCCCTTGTTACGCAGAAGGATACCATTGATGGACACGAGGAGAACTTCGCTATTGTATTCGGTGCCATGGGAGTTAACATGGAAACCGCTCGTTTCTTCCGTCATGATTTCGAGGAGAGTGGAGCTATGCAGCGTACTGCTCTTTTCCTTAACTTGGCAAATGATCCTACCATTGAGCGTATCATTACCCCTCGTCTAGCTCTTACCACCGCAGAGTACCTCGCTTACGAGCGCGATCTTCACGTACTCGTTATTCTTACCGATATGTCTTCCTACGCAGATGCTCTCCGTGAGGTTTCTGCTGCGCGTGAGGAAGTTCCTGGACGTCGTGGATACCCCGGTTATATGTACACAGATCTTTCCACCATTTACGAGCGTGCTGGACGTGTTGTTGGACGTAACGGATCTATTACCCAGCTTCCTATTCTTACGATGCCTAACGATGATATCACACATCCTATCCCTGATCTTACTGGATACATTACTGAGGGACAGATTTACCTCGACCGTCAGCTCCACACCAAGGGTATTTTCCCACCAATTAACGTACTTCCTTCACTTTCTCGTCTAATGAAGTCTGCTATTGGAGAGGGTATGACTCGTTCCGATCACGGATCTGTTTCCAACCAGCTTTATGCTTCTTATGCTATGGGTAAGGATGTTATGGCAATGAAGGCTGTTGTCGGAGAGGAAGCTCTTTCCATGGAGGATCACCTCTACCTTTCCTTCCTCGAGCGTTTCGAGGGCAAGTTCATTGCTCAGGGACCTTACGAGGCTCGTACTATCTTCGAGTCTTTAGATATTGCATGGAGTATCCTTCGCGCATTCCCCAAGGAGTTGTTGAAGAAGATCCCCAAGAAGACTCTCGACGAATTCTACGCAAGAAGGTCTGCTGCAAGAGAAGATATGAACAAGGCCGATGGATCCGCTTAAGCTTGATTCACTGGTGCGTTGATTGTAATATGAGAAACACTCGGAGGCTGGTCTTAATGTAACTTTTCAATTTTTGAGATTACTGCCCTGTTTTGCTTACACGGTTGTGGTAATTGGGTTACGATAGACATAAGAGACGTACTGCTATTTGTATGATAGTTGGTCGCAAGGAATCACCGACTTGTTGCAATGCTCAACAATTCAACACTATTAATTACAAAATTTTATGCTTTACTGACATGACTAATAATGACATTGGAATTTCCGAAATTGAACTTTTACGTTTTTTTCAGGACAGCTATGTGTATGTTTAATGGCAGCATGGTGGGTGACCTTGTAGTGCTGGAATGGGTCAGAGCAAATGGCTGTCCTTGGAATGAATTGGCATGCTTACGTGCTGCCTTGAGGGGTCACCTCGCAGTGTTGAAGTGGCTCAGAGCGAATGGCTGTCCTTGGAATAAATGGACATGCTCACGTGCTGCCTTGAATGGCCACCTTGTAGTGTTGAAGTGGCTCAGGGCGAATGACTGCCCTTGGGACGGAGAAACATACAGACTTGCGCTACAGAATGGGGATCCAAAAATGATTCGTTATTTGGACGATCAAGGTTGCCCCAAGCGATAGCTTGGTTGCCCTCTCCCCTTGTTTGATGATTGTGATTATTAGTAAACTATCTGATAACGTGTTTTTGATTGTATAATCTATAAACGTTATTGCTTTGGACTTGTTGTTTGTTTCTCCTCTCGTATCAGCTCCTGTTTCTGATTTGAGAGCAGTGTTATCATTTCGACTTTCTTTTTGGTCGTGGACCGGACTCGAATGGAGTTGCATATTAGTTCATTCGGTTGGTTTACAATGGTGACGATCGAATGAAACGATATATACTATTTCAAGGTTCGCCTTACTGAACTATAATATAGTTCTCATTCGCTAACAACAATTCCTTTTGATCGACTTTGGATCTCTAGTTGCGAGCCGCAATAAGAAAACGGGAGGAGGTGCCAACATAGAATCATCAAGGCAAGAAGATCAATCAAATTGCCCTTTACCTCTAGAGTGGTGTGTCTAGGAGAGATCTCAGTGCTCTGCGTACCCTACTGCATTGCGGTTCCTCGTGCTACAAAGTTTGATGCCTTCTCGCTTGGTCAAGGCGCCTACTCTAGATAATTATTGACATGACCTCATAACAACTATTTGAATGCAATATGTGTAATGATACATGCAACACATCAATTGAAGCGGAAATCTGGCAGTTTATTCAAAAAGACAGCACTATAATGCCGTGTATGTCAGAAGGCCTATTGCCTTTGTACAATCATTCAGCAATATGAAATTTAATTTCATGCCTCGGGAGTAAAAAAGACAAGGGAAAACCTTTCTCCTCGATAGTGATTTGTCCAATGTCGTAACCCCCACCCATCAAACTCTAGCGGTTGGTATCTTATTTCGTGCGGCACACCTTCAACACAAATTTCTCCTTCAGTATAGTCTCCAAGTCCTACAATCATTGACAGGCTTTGTCCAAGCCCTCTACCTGAATCAACGTGTGGTGTAAATTGTGCGTTAAAATTGACTGCGCAATGCGAGGACGAGATTCTACCACTTTTCTCCACACTAACGCTCCCGTCTGTGTTTGCCCGTTTTATCAGCTGATTTGTAAGCATTTTTTCAAGGTCAAAGACTGCCTCAACTAAATTGGGAAAGTGGTGATTTGCAAGTGGCAAATCGAAGCTTCCATTCTGCATCTTTGGGTTGACAACAGTAAATGATCCGAACTTTTCTTTGTTCTCTTCTTCATGACCTTTGGTTTGACCACGGATGATTTTGGATCGTGCAGTTGACGTATCAGGCCACGTTCTTGATTGGACAATTTTTCTGAGCAATTTGAGAACTTGTGAATAATGTACTGGTGGAGCCGGAAGGATTAATGCGTTGTTCAAATCAGTGTCAACTGTAGGAGAATGCCCAGTTGCTTTGCTCACCTGAAGCAGGATTTGAGGTGCACTTTGTGTTTCGACTTCATGTAACCATGCCATCTCTTTCATTTTTTCATCTCTAGTGCCCTTGTTCAACAGCAACTGATTACTCAACCATCTGCAAGCTGAATTTGTGATCATGCCAGGTTTACTGTCGTGCTGTAAAATATCAATCCCACCTTCATCAAAGTGAAATCTGATGCCATTTAAGTAGAGCCTCCCAGATGGAGCTAGGACCGTATTCATGACAGATTCAGCACTTGTAGCTGAATCAAAGATGTCGTCCGGAAGCCAGCCATGATTGACAGCCAGAGCTGTCCCAACAATACGACGTACTTGCTGTGGAACGAAGTCGTCACCTCTAAACTCCAAGACTACAACTATCTCATTGTCATGTGGAACCTTCAAAAAGTTACAAATCCGAGCCCTATCCAATACTCTCCAGACGGGTTCATGATTTGGACTTGCTTGTCCCTTTAATTCTGGGTCTGCAAAATTGTGCCATGCGCGGCGCTCCCTGTTTGTCACGGTCCCCAACTTTCTACTAGCAACTTTCGAAATGTCTCTCTTGGAGTTTTGCCACTGTCCATTGTTGGTTGACAGCTCAGGTAATTGTGACTGATTTTGCAACAACGACCTTCTACGAACGCGGCGATTGGGCACAGACAAACTTTCTGCTTTCTTCAGAGCGCTGCGCAATATTTTCAATGAATCTGTTGGTGGCTCGCCCTTGAACGCTGCACCAGTCGTTCTGTTCTGAATCATTTGGTCGTTTTCAATTACTGGGTAATCCTGGTTCTCCGCCAACCACCATTGCTCCAGGTCCTTCCCATCTTTTAACCAGGCCAGGGGCATGAGATAGTGATAAATCCGTTGCGTTGCGCTCTTCTCTGCATGGAAATGTCTTTCTCCTCCTCCCAAGTATTCAACATCCAATAATTCAATTTCTAACACCCCATTCAGTTCTTCAAGGTGATGTTTTGTTCTCTCCGAAAGATGCGACATAATATCATAATCCTGCTGACCACCACCCGCACCATTCTGGAACCAAGAGTATGGCCCCACGAAACTAATGGTGACAATGTCACCTGCTGCAGCGCACCCCTTCTCTTGCGAGAGGGAACTATGCCGCTGCATCGCCACACTCGATTGGCTCATCCTCACACTATTCAAGACGGAATCTTTGAAATTATCATTGCTTGAACCCACATCCTGTTCTCGAGAGTTTATCGTACTAGTATTAGTACTAGTAATACTTTCAATGTACTCTGATAAAGCTTTCTTGACGGCATCTTGCAGTTGCACGCCTGCAATTTCTGCCTCGGGCTTATTCAGTAGATCTTCTTCTTGCACCCTTGAATAATATCCAATCTTGAACACGATTGCATGCCGTATAGTGTTGCTATTTCTTCTCGCCGTCGATCCCATACTATTACCATGAATGGATTCCTCCTCGCCGGACGAGGAGGAGCAGATGGAAATGTGTCGAAAAAGAGCATTCCGAGATGAAAATTTCTGTGAACAAAATGTACATTCATGCGGTAGATCCTGTGTTATTTCATCATTTTTATTGGAACTATCATTGGTGTTGATGTGAACATTGGCAGTAGCAGTAGTTGCACATTCTTGATTGTTGCCAGAAGAATGAGTATTTTTGGCACTCAATAATGAGTGCTGGGCCCTAGTATGTGTACGTGTAGTAGAAGACCATTTGTGAAGATATGAAGCGATGGAAGGTTGAAAAGCTGCTGCTGATGCTGCTGCCTGAAATACAAATAAGAAAGAGATTGTTTTCATTCTGCACTAGAGTATTTTTTAAATTTGTTATTGCATCGTCGATAATATGATGTTTGTTGTCCTACCGTACAACACTCTGCTGCATGATGTTTGTGTGGTTTGCAAAAAAGTGGCCTGCAAGCGATGTCCATCATTGGGTTAGGATATCAATATTTTTAATACACGCACTTTCCCGCACCCCCAAGGTTTCCCCTTCTTGAAAAAGAATTTCCACTTCAACAAAAATTCTGTTCCATTTTGAACTGTCATTGCAAAGACATCAAGAGCGCCAAGATTCTTCTGCCAAAAAAACAAAACGCACTCCTAATTAATACAGTACCAGTAAGCACTCACTAAGCCCTGACTCGCCTACCCTTCTCATAGCACAGATTGAAGATATCCTTACCACAACATCACACCATCTTCACACCATTCCAAAGCCTTGCCATGCCTGAAAATTGCGTCATTTGCCTCGAGGAATTGTGCTCATCGTCTGCCTCCATAGGAACAATCGTTCCATGCGGCCATGTCGTCCATCGCACGTGCTTCCGAGACTTCACCATTGCTCACACCAACAATATCACTTGCAGTTCCAATACGAGGCTGCCACGTTGTCCCATATGCAAGCAAAAATCAAAGAAATTCATTCCCCTATTTCTTAGCTTTGACCAACCTCCACTTTGCCAAACTACCACTGAAACTGCCACCGCGACTGCAACTGCAACGGAGAATATGCAATCTCTCTCCTTGCAGAATTCCAGTCTACGCTCCAAAATAAACCAACTTACTTCTCTTTCCAAGGACCAATCTGACATTCTTCTGGACTTACTTCCAAAAGTCGATCTACTAGAGGATGAGCTCCAAGCGACGCACGTCGAAAAGGAACAATTGAACAAACAGGTTCATAGTCTAGAGGCTGAGAATGTAGAACTCATTACTGATTGGAACGAGGTGGAGATCAAACTGGAGGTACTCAAGAATGAAAATTGTATCCTGAAGAGACAGTTGAAAGATAGTAAGCAAAAAATAATGTCCTTTACTGACAAGGAGGTTGCAGCGGAACAACGATTTCAGAAGCAAAAGAAGAAAAGGAAGAGGGTCGAGATGGAAAAGGCTGAAACAGAACAAGTACTGGAAATACAAAGGTTTGAGGCTCGGAAGTTGAAGAAGGAGAAGCATATTTTGGAAGCGGATCTCATGGATACCATGGGAGAATTGGAGAGTTTGAAAAAGAGAGTGAAGAAAATGAAAAAGCGGTACATCGCCAATGGAAGTTTGAGATCTGGAAAGGAGAATAGGAATGCCAGAGAGCTCAAAGTTCACCGAGGCGGGATTTTGCTCAAGGAGAAAGTGAAGAATCGTAGAATCAGTCATCATAGAGTACTTTGAATCTGTTCAAACAAAGAGCTTCAAGGGAGGGAAACCAATTTTTCAAATGAGATGTTCCTTACGTCCGCGAATTTTCTTTCAGAAACTGTCAATAAAATGGAAAATAGAAATGATTACACGTACTGTAGAACAAATTCAAAATCTATTTTTGAATATATAGAGAGAGCAAATTACGCATCCGCCTCGTTCTTAATTGTATCATTGTCAATGTTGATCATGTGTCCCCGTTCAATAAATGAATCACTGCTAGTATTACTGCCATCAGAACAGTATTGAGAAAGGCGTTTTATCCTCAATGATTCTATGTTCTATGCCCTCTTTCGACTGTTACAGTTCACACTGAATAATTCAGCATTCACGCGAGGGATAATTTGTCGACCGATCCGTTGAAGGGTATGTACCCACAATAGTATGATAGTATGTACCATCATAATCACTGACAGTATTATTTTTACTCGTAGCTCACTTTTTCAAGGCGGTTTAGAGACGTTATTTGAACCACCCAAAACCCAAAGCCAAACGCCAACATTCCTCGCCACCAGCAGTGCGACGTGCAACCTTTCTGAGCTCGACGCTCGACACACTAAAAGTACAAGTACAATCGCGCCTTCACCTCCACACAACACTGAATCATGTTTCGAGTCTACCAACAAGTTCTGACATCGTCTGTATCCAGATCTGGTAGGGCATCATTTTCTACAAGAGTTCGTCGGAGAAGGCAAGTCTCATCACGTTTTTCTCAATCATATCAAGATGAAGAAAGCGCTAAGCGCACCGTGAGCCAAGTAAACGACATGATTGATCAAAGACCGATGCCTGGCCCTGGGTCAGGAATATTTGTTGCAAAAGATAAACATGGGAATGAATTGCCAATGGATGAATACCTCAAATTTGCCTCCTTAAGTCCATGGGTACCTGCACCAGATCCCGTTGCCCTACGAGCTCTTGACGTTGCCAAAGCATCTTCGGAGGATGTACACTACGAACTAGGCTCCGGCGACGGAAGAATGAATTTTCACGCTATCGATTCAACTTATAATGTGAAGAAAAGTGTAGGAATTGACATTGATGCGTCGCTCATTGAACAGTCCAATCTACGGAAAGCAAGGATTCACCCTTCGCCGGAACATTTGGAATTTATTTGCGCTGACTTACTGGAAGTCCGTAACCCTCAAACGGCCGAGTTATGGAATAAGATCCAAAAAGAGTGTACAGTGTTAACAATGTATTTTGTCGAAGATGCGCTGCTCAAGATCAAACCATTGTTGGAACAGAGACTTGTTGGTTCCAAATGTAAGGTTGTTACGATTGGATACGAAATGAAGGGATGGGAGCCAATTTGGGCCGAAGTCATTTTGGGTTTGACTGTCCATTTGTATGATATGAATAATCTTGATCAGCTGTACAATCGTACCGAAAAATTCGATGCAATATCAATGGAAGCAGACGAGGAGCTCAACTTAATGTCCAAATTAAAGCTCAAAGAGATGGAAGACTTCGATAATGGAGATAATAATCCATTCAAAGAGAATTTTCCAAAGCCCTCTTCCCTTGATGAGGATGATGCTGACTTTGACTTGGATTTTGATGAGACTATTGAGTACGACGACGAAGGAAACATGATCGAAAAGTGATTCGATAATAGAATTATTATTTATATAAGGAGGGATGCCGGTAATCGTACTATGCTCTAATCATACTTGTTGTAGCAATACATTACAGGAGGACCGCCAGGTGAAAATATAAAAGGCGTCAGTTTGTTTAGTAGAGCTATCTGTACCGGTACCATCGTCAGACGTTTTCCCAGCGTTTTCCCTTAGTTTAAATATGTGACAGAATAGAAGAGCGTTAACTGGACGGTAGATTTACATGACATTTCTCTAGTTTTTTCTGTTGAACGGCATTTTTCCAAATTTTTCATCTCATCGTCGATCGTCGATCTTAACAGCGCGCACGGAGAACTCCTTTATGAACTAAGAAATAGAAAAAGAACGGCACATCCTATTTCAAATCTGCAAGAAACGCATTCAATATAAAGCAGCATGTCCGGAGCTCTAGCATCGATTAAGAGCAAGGCCTCGTCGGGTATGAACAGAGCTGCAACTGCAGTTGGAATCCAGAGAACTAACACGGAAGACTCAAACCCAATGGATGAACTAGCGGAGTTTTGCCCACAGCTTACCTATCAGCAGAGAATGATCGGCTTCTGCACTTGTTTCGTCCTTGGATATTTTATAACCTTCGCGTCATTCAGATTCTTTGTAGATCTCATTGAAGGAAACCCGGTGCCGTTTGTAGTCCTCTACTGTAAGTTGAAGGTGTTTGACATTGAATCGTGGGACGTGCATAAAACTTATCCAGATTATTGTTTTCATGGAGCCCAGCAATTCACTCACTAAATGCTATCATTTCGATTTCCTTTTACACGACAGCGCTTGGAAATCTAATTTCTCTATTCTGTAAGTGCTCAAATTGATTTCGTTTTAAAATTCCCCTAGTAGGATTTAGACTAACCTATCCCAACTATTATTTATTCGATAGCGTCAATGTTCCTTTGTGGTCCAAAGAAGCAATTCAAGAATATGTTTGATAAGAAACGAAAGGTGGTCACAATTGTGTATCTTTCTACACTGTTCACATCAATCGTGATCTGTTTCATCACGTTCAACCAAGACATCAAACTAGCCGTTCTTGTGTTGCTCCTTATGGTTCAAGTTTGTGCAAGTATTTGGTACTCACTTTCGTACATTCCCTTCGCGCGAAGAGCCGTGAAGAAATGCTTTAAGAACTCTATTGGAGATGACGCTGCTTAAAAATCTGCTTAAAAATCTAAAAGAATTTTAATGTAGAATGTCACTTCCGTTAAAATATTTAAAAATGTATGTTCTTGTCAACTCTTTTCTTCATTACGATACAGGTAGTAGTTCATTTCTTGCAATATATTTCATAAACAATCATCTCAAAGTTGGATCTCTGTAACTCTCCATTTCGACATGACTGCAGCAATTGCTCGGGCTTCAACGCTGTTTTTGCTTAGGTTGCATAGGGCACGTCTGACTTCCTGAGCCCGAATGTCGAAATTGAATGCTGCAGCAGGAATTTTGTTAGAGGCGGGATCCGTTCTATTGTTGCGGAGGAGAATAATATTGCGGCGAGGAGTATCCAGAACCAACGATACAGATGGGAGTTCTCCAAACTGGCAGGGCGGTACAGAGAACATTTCATGACGATCTTCTCCGTTCATGATATGAATGATTGGTTTTTTGTCTTCCGTGGCATCTGGATCAGACACACAGGATTGGAGTGTACTGTATACACCTTTGCAGGTGTTTTCAGATGTAGGCGCATTGACCCCCACAATTGCACCTGTCAAAGGAATCGCCAAGTTTCCATCGTCCTGAGCATACGCTTCAGATAGAATTTTCCTTGCAATTGGATGAGACGGGCATCGCATACCAATAAAGTTCTTTTTATCACCTCCATCAGGAATGTGCAATTCCCTTTCAGAGCAAAGGAATGAATCGGGCACAACTGGGACCGATGGAGAAGCCAATTGCACGATATCAGGAGAAGAATCTTCATTGTCCTCAGAGGATAGGGACGTAATGGAGGATAGACTTTCCATTGAATCATGACCATTGATGCGTGTGATGGTCCTTCCTTGTTCGTCTCTATTCTTTAGCCTTCTAGTTCTTACTGGAGCAAAGATGGTAACAGTTCCAGGCCAAAAGGCTGATGAAAGACGATTTAGAACTTCGTGGCTTTCACTGAAAGTGATTTTTATATGGGTTGTTTCGGTACTAGAAGTAGATTTCGCAGACTTCTCAGAATCGCTACTAGATGATCTTTGTCTGTAAACGAAAGACTTGCGACAGCTAAAAGCTACAAAATTGTATGCTCCGATAGGATGGTACAAATACACGGATGGGGGTGCGCCAGTTGGTTCCATCGACCTAATTGAGCTCACTACGAAGAAATAATGAAAATGAAATTGCAAAATAATTAGTCAAAAAGAAATAGTCCAACACGGCGAACATGAACTGATCAATTTGTACTTACTTGTGTCCCAGGCTTGTCGACAAGTATCTTGTCCAGTCCTAGTAGATGATGATGTTGGCTTTTGGAATGGAACGAAGCGAAGAAGGGAGTAATGTGTTTCAGTGGGAATTGATACAATTCCAGAAATAGCAGAGGATGAAGAGCGAACCCGCATGATTCTGGCTGCCTCACTGATTCCTTTGTGTGTTGGACTGATGATTCGGATGTCAAATGTACTGTTGTTGATGGCGCCGGAATCGTTGTCGTAGCAAGGGATAGAACTAATATCATGATTAGCAACATTTGTTCTTTTCACCGTAGGACAAATCAAACTTGACTCATATGTATCAAAGGAATTTTTGCGCTTCCTGTCAGTGGCTCTGTTGTCCAATCCTGGACCACTATGTGGTATTGTTGAGCACATATTTCCTTCCGATGTTGTAGTACTTGTCTTGTTGTTGCTGCTATCTGCCGTTTTAGAGATCTTTTTGTTTGTAAGATGCGAAGTGTAAAATCATAGAAGAGAACAGGTGTGAGTGTAAGGTTTCCTATTGGCTTAGAGGGCAGCAACATGACTTTTTTTCAGCATCTGTTTTCCAAACTTGATGATGACGAACACCACTGCAAACAGAAGGCAGAGGAACAGCTTCCATTAGATGCAAATCTCCTCACCATTTTCATCATTGCATTACAAAACTAACAGTGATCTTTCATTCACATCTATGCAAACACATTTCGATCTTTCGGGGATCAGCACTTTAGCTTGTGGTAGACAGACGAACACAATAAAAGCCTTGCCCGCAATAAGTATTCATTGGCGCGAAAAGCTAGAAATATAGCAGTCCGTCAAACCAAGTCATTGGTCGGTTCAAAAAATGCCAATTTATCCAATTCCACCAACGACGAAGAAGCATCAAGCATCACGAAATCAAACGAAATCAACGAAGGGACCAAGACGGGTGTTGGAGGAGTACTTACGTTAAAGAATATTGGAGAATGAGTTCTTTGAACTAAACTTGTCCTTCTTGATAACTTTGACGATGAAAATTTGTTTTTCCCAATGGTTCCTTGGGCATCTAGTAGGACGAGAGGAAGCTTTCTATTGCTTGTGTTCTTGTGCTCGAAGCGTTTCTGCTTCATTTTGGACTTCGAACGTTTTCGTCCAGGAAACAATGGTATATTCGACATCTTAGTTCCCAAATTTAATGATTTGTCGTGTGATATTTTGCTGTCGCTTTTCCTCTTGTACGTTTTGCAGCTGGAAAACATCGTGGATGCTTCATTGGAGGTCTTAATGTGTCTTGAAATCCCAGTTTCATTTG
>Ga0115005_10002086_pt1 | contig 15925 bp, 16 predicted proteins | sample ArcOceMetagenome_FD_87163 | JGI IMG/M metagenome (GOLD analysis project Ga0115005, IMG submission 87163) | Marine eukaryotic phytoplankton communities from Arctic Ocean - Arctic Ocean - Greenland ARC118M Metagenome | ecosystem: Environmental > Aquatic > Marine > Oceanic | place: Arctic Ocean... | reverse complement strand
AGGGGAGCCTGAACTCCTACCTCTCCCTCGAAAGCGTTGAGGGTGGTGGAGGTCTGTGCAACCTGGGAAGGTGCGAAAGCAGCAGCAGAGGTAAGAAGGGTGGCGAGGATAAGCTTCATTTTGATTGAGATGTGTTATTCGAAGGAATTATGAGAGGAACAAAGATGCTTGAGTTTCGTTCTTCCTCGTTCAAAAAGTGAGCTCAACTTCAAGTTTAAAGATCGTGGGGGTGAAACTATTTACCCCAGTATTTCGAGACCCGGAGTTCCAATGAAATTACTTGACACCACCACTGGACACCAAAAAGACAAACGTGTGCGTCCTGGTGCGCGTGCGACGTGTTTGACTAGTGGCTGGAATCTATCTGTGTTGAACCCATCACCTTTCTCAACAACAACTTCAAAACTACTGTGAAGCAGAGCTATTCGATCCTAAGCATCATGAGATTTCACCAAGCAGTACTCCTTCTTTCCTGCCTTGTGGGAACAAATGCTTTTTCCGCTTCTTTCGGAAGATTTACATCGAAAAAAATTGCCTTCACCCATCTAGAAGCTGTTGAATGTAGGTATTGGTAGTTTGACTGTTCAATCTTCTCGTAGTATGTCCATTGGCACAATATTCACATCCTCAATCTCATAAACAAATTACAGCTACAGGATCTGGATTCGGAGCGAGTAAATCACCAAAGAAGAAAAAAAGCAAGCAGAAGAAGAATCCTTTGGCAGCCCACGATGAAGTAGCAGAGGGTGGTGTAGCTGCTGCTGAGGCTGCTGCTGCTGAGGCTGCTGCAAAGAAGGCAGAGGAAGAGCGTGTTGCCGCCGAGGCAGTAGCAAAGAAGGCAGAGGCAGATAGTATTGCTGCTGAGGTTGCATCAGCTAAAAAGGCTGAGGAGGAGCGTGTTGCCGCCGAGGCAGTAGCAAAGAAGGCAGAGGAAGAGCGTATTGCTGCTGAGGCTGCATCAGCTAAAAAGGCTGAGGAGGAGCGTGTTGCTGCCGAGGCAGTGGCAAAGAAGGCAGAGGAGGAGCGTGTTGCTGCTGAGGCTGCATCAGCTAAAAAGGCTGAGGAGGAGCGTGTTGCTGCCGAGGCAGTGGCAAAGAAGGCTGAGGAGGAACGTGTTGCTGCAGAGGCCGCCAAGAAGGCTGAGGAGGAGCGTATTGCTGCAGAGGCAGCAGCAGCTAAGAAGGCAGAAGAGGAACGTGTTGCTGCAGAGGTAGCAGCAGCTAAGAAGGCAGAGGAGGAACGTGTTGCTGCAGAGGCAGCAGCAGCTAAGAAGGCTGAGGAGGAGCGTGTTGCTGCAGAGGCCGCCAAGAAGGCTGAGGAGGAACGTATTGCTGCAGAGGCAGCAGCAGCTAAGAAGGCAGAAGAGGAGCGTGTTGCTGCAGAGGCAGCAGCAGCTAAGAAGGCAGAGGAGGAACGTGTTGCTGCAGAGGCAGCAGCAGCTAAGAAAGCAGAAGAGGAACGTGTTGCTGCCGAAGCAGCTAAAAAGGCTGAGGAGGAACGTATTGCAACTGAAGCAGCCAGAAAAGCAGAGGAGGAGCGCATCGCAGCTGAAGCAGCCGAGAAAGCTAGACTTCGTGAAATTGCAGGTAAGTTCAAGGGCTATGAAAGAGGTGCTGTTGACAAATGAAGAAACCAGATCCCTTACAATAGTATCATTTTTGTCAATAGCCGCAGCAGAACAAAAGCAAAGGGCAATTCTTAATACTAGACTTGAGATGGAGACCGCGGAAAGAGAAAGAATTCAAGCTATCCTACAAGCGGAAGCTGATAGAAAAGCAGCAATTGTTGAAGCACGCCAACAGCCAAAGACTCCTGAGGTAGAGAAGGCATTGGCTGAAAAATATGCTGCCTTGGAAGCTGGGGAGCGTGCCTTTGCTATTCTCATCGATTTGGGAATTGTTGATATTTCCCCAGATCCTGATAGCAAAGATTACGATTCATCAAGCGACGACCAGTTTGCATTGTAAGAGACAGAAGTTTTTTAAATTGAGTCAACTTATTTTGTCGAATCTACTATATTAGTTGGTCGAACAAGTTGACATTGTCTGAAGGAATCTCAGAGCCCTGATTATTTCATTATCAACCATTACGACCCGCATATGATCGAGCTTTGCCTCACAAGTGTAAAGACTTTTTTGCCGCCAAATCTACAGCTACAAAGCATCAATTAAAGTAAAGAGGATAGAGCTCATTCTTACAGTACATTGGATTCAAATACTAATGACTTTGTGCTTTCTTCGGAAAGGAATGCATATCAATTCCTTATTCCCATCTTTAGCATCTTCACGAGCAGTCGTGGAATACACTTCGTATATTTGGTGATTGATATATTCTAGAACCTTGACACATTTCCTATATTTCACATTCCTCGTCATCGCATTCCAAATATTTCTTTCGTCTTCCGAATAGCTTTGGCGTTCTAGACTTGCGACCTTTCTTTTTCTTCGAAAAGGATGTTGATCCTGCGGAGCGAAGTGATGTATCGTGAGGATGGTGTTCCTTTTTAGGAGTAATGGACTAACGGTACCGGTATGACAAAAAGACGGCGAATGACAAACATTGAATAAAAGAGGCGTGAGTCGAGTCCAGTATCAGTATTGCAAACAACATAGTACGTGTAATGTCAATCAAAGTGCACTTACAGGATCATCTCTCTTGGTGGTATTGGTACCTTCATCCGCCACCTGCGACCAATATTTCGCATCCTGATTCTTCCATTCCGAATGATCTGATTGGGTAGAAGACTCAGTTGATCCTCCCGACAACTGACTTCTCGGCCTTGCCATTTGCACTGGATACCTTGGCCCAGGCCCATCCTCCTCCTCTCCAACCTTGTCAAAACTCGAACTCGGCTTCACCACATGTGCTTTGCGCAAGCTCTGATGATCCTCAATGATATCTTGAATCCTGGCAACATCTTCACTAGCATCACTGCTCTCCGCTGTACTATTCAAACTAGGCGGAGCATCAGCATCACATTCTTCCAACTCATCAATCTCAGCTCCAGATATATCAAACCCCTCTTCTCGTGGTATCCCAATCTTACGCTGAAGAATCATTTCAGCCTTGGCCATTTCATCCAAGGTATGTGCACTAATGGCCGAGATCCCATCATCATAATTATCCGAAACGCCACTCTCTGAATCTTCCGAAGTAGATCGATTCATGCCATTCCCAACTTCACACAATCGATATGGGGTCCCTCCAACCCTGATGTTCTCCCTATGCTGCTGCTGCCGCTGCTTCTGCTTCATCGAACTCGACCCCATTCTCTGCGGACTCTTGGCCTTATTCACAACATCGCCTCCCTTCATCTGAAACCTCATTCCAGCCTCTTCCCTCGCTTTGGAATGCATCTCCTTCATGTGTCTCCTTTGCGAAACCCGTTCCTTTTCTTCCCGTTCTCTAGTGAGTAGTACGGCCCTTGCCGCCCTGCCATGGTCGTCTTCGTAGAATTGTGCATAAAAGCATTCATCTCTGCTAGTCGATTTTTGCAAATTGTGTAGAGCGCTCTTGGCTTTCTTGCCCAATTTCGTGGGTTGTCTACTATTCGCCGCAGATGCAATTGTGTTCAGGTTATTGTTGTTGTTATTCGTGTTTGAGGAAGTGTTGTTGTTGGTGTTGTTGGCAGCTGCACTCTGGAAATTCCCAGTGCAGGAGGCAAAGAGTGTATTAAAGACGTGTTGAAAGGATCTACTCGTATCTTCGTTGCTTTCTCTGGTCGAGCTGGATGAGGATTTGGATAAGGTTCGTTGTGTTTGTGTCTGTTTAGGATCTGGATCAATGGGTGTAGAGGAGGCGTTCTTTTTTATATGTGTGATTGCAATGTTGACCTTGGACTTGATTTGTCCAGCGAGGTCTTTGAGTTGTGTTTCTGCAATTACCATTGTGTCTGGATTATGATAGACTAGACTAGACTGACTATGATGTGTGTATTGAGGTTGTACGTATAATTAGTGTCTGATAAGTGAAGAGAGAAGCCGCCAATCGAATGAATAAACGAATGAAGCAATCGATGGAAGACGCTAGATTATGTCTGGAACGGATACTTGCGATTTAGTTTCAAGAGGGGGGTGCACCGTATTATATCAATACCAAATCTTTTGCTTGCCTTTACGAGTAGAATTCGTTCTTGCTGATTGATGGATGTTATTCGATTTGATTTGATTCGATTCAAATCAACTGGTGCAATAGAAGTATCTCTTCAAGTTTCAAATATGAACGATATTGTAACGATGCAAATTTGGATCACGGTTCGTGTTCGTTGCCGTAGTTGGAATTAGACCTCTCTTTGCTTTCTCTCTCTTTAGGAGGTTTGATGAGGACGAACAGGTGCATTCAAATTTTCGTTACAAGAATCAGAATTGCCGGGATTAAGCGGGAACAGGCTCTTTCACTCTTTTCAAGACTACACACGACACACATACCAACGAATCTTGTGTCACTTGTCGGCTTGGGTATTTGTGTTTTCGACACATCTGATTTCTGATTTTTTGTGAAACGACGAAGGCCAGCAACCACCAGCGAAGAAGTTGATGAAAGTCCAAGGTCTCATTTTTAGTCGACAATTTTGAAAACATTGTTGTACGTTTACTAGCATGCGATTCTAGCTAGTAGTGAGCGTTACATTAGCTAAATTATCAATCAATACAGAGTACTGTACAATGATACCGGCACAACCATTAATATCTACACCAACCTCGTCTGCCTACAAAGACGCATATAATCGACACAGGAGACGACCACAAGAACCAAATTACATTGGAGACATTGATGATCTAGTGGACTTTAGCAACCCGTTTTCTGATTCAAGGATCGTCCCTCTGCATCTTCCTTGTCCAAATGACAATGATAATGATAATCATCCTAAACGTAATAATGATAATGTTGGTACACGTTCGTGCAGTCATGATACAACAGACTATAATCACAACGACAGCGGCAACCACAACGGCAACCACCATCACGCAAGATACAAAGGACCCACCTTTGGTATAACCACTCATCCAGGATTCATCTACATACCCCACGCTCTGTCCAAAAGGATGCAATTGGATATTTCTCATCAGGCCCTCACGCAATTTTGCAATGTTCCTCATAGGACCAATATAGACCTTGTGCCAATGAAAAAGAATGAAATTGTAAATGGTCCAGATGAATCCATGTGGAATCTATGGAAACTAGATCATGGTTATGCCGCGAATGACCATGCCAATGTGAATGCAAATGCTAATGTTAATGCTAATGAGAATGGCTTTGCCAATGGCAGTATTGATACGTGTAACCTCGAAACAAAACAAAAGGATCTGAATCAAAACATTAAATGGAAATTTAAACGGTACATGTATAAATCATTCGAGAAATTATCATGGGCTACAACTGGATACCATTACGATTGGACGAAACGATCTTACAAGGAAGATAAGAAATCACCCATGCCGCCCTCCATGACTGCTCTGGGGTCTCTATTTGCAGATTGCGATACTTCTCAATCAAAAAACAAATCGCAATCATTTACAACATCAGCATCTATTGTCAATTATTATTCCAAAAATTCAAATATGGGAGGTCATCGTGATGATTTGGAATTGGACTTTAACAAACCCGTGGTATCCATAAGTCTTGGTCTTCCAGCTGTATTCTTATTGGGTGGTAAGATCAAGGAGAATGAACCAGTGATTGGAATACTTGTGAGGCCTGGGGATGTCATGTTACTAGCGGGGGATAGCAGGCTTTGCTATCATGGCATGGCGAGGGTGATTCCGAAGGATGTCGTTTTGCCGGAGGTAGACGTGGCGCTAGAGGAACATACTTCGACGTTTCAAATAGACACTTGTGGTGATGATTGCTTTGGGGGAGATACTAATAATTATAATGGTGGTGATGTTGGTGATGGAGATCGTACTCGTACATATACTCTGGTGGAAAGAGATTTGACCACTCCCGAGTCTGATGTTGATGCAGTTTGTGAGTTTCTTTCCGAGCATCGTATAAATATCAATTTGAGACAAGTTCTGCCTCATGGGGTTGATAGGATACCATGATAACCATCACTATCGATAGAAGACACAATGCCAAGCTTCACGAACTACTATTGAGCATTATTCGATGTATGATAATAATAGAACGAATGAATTACGCGATGGGCAGTTTCAGTTAAATGTGTCTTTTTAAAGTTCTTCGTGTGCGTACGTATCTTTCACCGCTTTAATCACAGTGTGCAAGTCAACTGATACCGCCATGTAGTAATTGTAAATAGTGTCCCATTCACGATCAGGAATATCGCCTTGCTTATTGAGCAATCGAGCTGCTGCATCATGGATACGACTCAACTCCTCTTTTAGAAATTCTAGTCCACTCTCTTCTGTCACCTCAGGATAAAGCTCATCATCATCGTCAACATTGCGTTGGTCCCAATGCACGGTAAGGCCGGCATCCTCATTGTGAATTTCAAACCAAATGTCTTGATCCATATAAACATAACGGTGAGGATAGTCCTCTACAAATCCAAAGTCTTTCAAAATCTCGCTTGTTCCAAAAATATCTGCTATGCTCATGCAATCAACACACTTGTCGTATGTTGCATAGATTTGATCGCCGGCATTGATATCCTTTGAAGCTCTTACTTTGAGACCTTCTCTTTCGTACATGGAATCGTTTTCTGTATTGATGCGACCATTATCGTGATTCACCTGCATCGAAACAATGGAATAGAATGAGAAGGGTTTGCGATTGCATATGCCAAAGTTCTGCAGTGCACCTTGACCCCAGAAATTTAATATACACATCTAACATACCATGTCCCAGATTGGAATGAGTGAAACATCGAAACATCTCTGAATTGTCATTTCTACCATATGTTCCTCGAAAGGATCATCTCCAATGCAGTTGTTTTGTTTAAAATTTTGGTCGATCCAGTCAACAACTTGATGTCCCTTGGGAAAGAATTGCTTCAAAACATGCTTGCCAGGCTCGGACCAATTTGCAGGAAGCTGACCGCGCTCCTGTGTTTTGAGATAGGCAATATAAGGCGCATAATTCGATTCCTCACCAAGCTTCATCTCTTTCATCAATTTATGTGAAAGATTACAAAGATTTTTGTGGTACGGTTCTTCCCACCCTTCGTCAATGTTCATATCTTCAGCACTGTGAATCTGAATGTAACACTCAGTGGGGATAATCATCAAGCTTTCCTTTGCATCTATGTTTTCTTTCGCATAAACGCCATAAGGTGAAGAAATGTCATGTGGAACCATTCTCCTTATTTCTAGTTTTTGATTGAAGGAACCTCCCTCGGATTGCACCCATGTTATGACATCTTCTACAACATTTGCTCGCGCTCCAATAACAAGAATGTGGAGCAGTGTGGTCTTCAGCATAGATAGCATCGTTTTCACGTACTGAAGTTTAATATGGATAACGGTATTCTGCAGTACATTGAACATACACGGGTGCGCGAGCGAGCGGGTCACGCCACGGCGCCACGACCACCATGCATGTCCGAAATTCATTTATTTCGCGCCACGACTCTTTTGCAAAGATGTGTTTCAACATAGAATGTATGTGTACTTTTAAAAATCAGCATCGAAAGGTATACCCATTAGTCCAATCTTTTTCGCAAATACAGATTGTGCTGAAAGGAAAAGTCTTGTCCATAGTTGAAACGTTTACTGTGCAAATTTCCAAATTTGGACAATAACGAAATAATATCGAAAAGTCGTGTGGCAACACATCATTTTGCTGCAAGTCAATCGATTATTGTTGATAATATGCACAAGATCGTTGGGTAGCTACTGCATAAGACAGAAATGTTACCTTGATTGCCCCATTCTAATTTGTAAACCGTGCCGGTAGTTATTTGTTTATAAAACCTTGAAGTTCCCAATGCAAAGATGTTTCATCGTACAGCAACGATTCATTTAATAATGTATGTCCCTCATCTGAATCAATTCACAACATAGCCGCGTCATACCCAACCTATCGTCCTCAATGCATGGTTATCTCCGCCTTTGAGCAAATAATCCTAAATCAACCTTTGAGGGAGAACCCGGTACTGTGATAATAATTCTTTACTCGTCCTTGGGAATTGCAGGTGTAGACTGAAACAATTTCATGACCTGAACAAAACTAGATCCAACAACTAAGAATACAAACATACCCACCATGTAAGGGTTGAGCTTCCTTTCCTCTTCTTCGTCAGTGGACTTTTTCGCGGTCACATTTCCCCTCTTTGTGATATTCTTATCGAATTTACTGCTTCTATTGCGGAGATTACGTGGGGCAGGCTTTGACAATAAAAATGGAGGTGAGGAAACTGCTAATCGGTAAACACGAAGGAATCCCATGTTGGTAGACTAAAATGGCAGGTACTAAACATAAGGTAGAGACGAACTCTAAAATGAAGACCTGCTCAGACAACAAGTATCCTTCATTTCGAATCTTTGCGCCAATTGCTCTCCTTAGAAGAAACTCACCATTTTTGGCTATAGATTCAAAGATGCAGATGAGGAGATTTTAGCTACTCACTTTCAAGTTGAGTAATGGATGTGCAGTGTTCAGCAGCGTTCGACGTTCGACATTCAGCGTTCGACCAATTCGACGGAGGAGCGAGGAGTGGTGTTGCGAGTTGCTCACTTTTATGCATTGAGGCCCTTCATTCTTTTAACTCCTGCGACCGTTATACTGTGGAGGGGTGGGAAAAGATGGATAGGACTACTTAAATCCCAGGCGCATCCGTGTCGGACTCGTAGGGATTTGGAAAAAGTCACAGCCCGAGACCGTCTGTCCTTCTACAACGGTCTAGACTATTCAAACAGAAACTTCAGAATTATTTTATAAAATATTGCTACTGGTTACTGGTACACACAATCTTGAAATCGCCGGATACCAATCACAATGTATTTTTGGTTTGGACTCTTCTGGACACGATATAGCTTATGGCCTATGCTAACTGGTTCGGTGCTCCAAGCAAGAGCAAATTATGTCTTGCCATTGTTATCTGGAAGAGTGTGATTTGGCTCGAACAAAGTAAAGTCGCTTATGGTAGATGATGCAAGTCTCTTCATCCCAATTGTACCTGCAAGTCATAAAAACAATTGATATTAGGTTCGCATAGATTGTTCTTAGCGCTAAAGAATAGCGCAAGACTATTATTGGAGTTCTTTAGGCAGTGGTTTGCGATTAGTAAAAGTGCTCTCCCGTCGGCATTGTTGATCAGAACAGCAGAACAAGAGTAGCTCCACCTCCCACTCCACCATTTCATTTTGGCGTGGTTATTGCTGAGATCTCTTAAGTGTTCATCGCGGAAGGTTTCATCTTGATTGCGAAAGCTGTTATCATCGAGCGATGTAGGATCTCAGCATTTGTAGTCAGTGACGCATCCTGCAGGACTCCAGTTACAATCACCGAGCTTCCTACCTCTAGCATCGTCGTCGACAGGATTTGTTTTGTAAATGTCTAATTTGTCGATACTAAAACGAAAGTTATCAATAGCTTCTTTTGGCGCATCTCCAGCGTAATGATAACCAGGAATAGACGTGGCCATCCTCTACTCGGTCTTGAATGTCGGCGTCAAAAGAGCCATGCTTGTTAAATGCGTTGATTTTGACTGCAACAGGAATACTGAGATTTCTGAGCAAAACACTGATACCTTCAACATACTTTGAGTTGACAACTACAGACCAAGTGAATCATCCCTCTAAAGTTAGTTAAAAAACGCCATCCTCGAAAGACTCATTTTTGCTATTGTTTTGCTGGCTCAGCCTTATGCTTGGCTTTTCCCCGACAAACTTATTAAAAAGGACGTCCAGTTCCAATACAGATTATATTGAATTGGAATATTTATCAGCTCTTATTCGTACGTTTTGATGGTGCAAGACAGGACCACCCAGCTTGTGGTTCCGTAGGGGATCAGGGGTCTTGCGCACGTCTAATGCAGTTTCAATTCTTTCAGTTGAAAACTTGTTGCATTATTATAATACATGTAGCAATCACGTAGTCTAAAATAAAAGTACGTAAATAATGATTATTCATTATTATCATCACAAGTTGGCTCAATGTACGCAGTCCTCTGCACATGAGGTATGTTGGTAAAGTGGATAAAAAATTCACCGTCTTCATCACCGACACAACTTTCATAGTCTGCGTCAACTGAAGTACTCCGACTCATGGAACCATACCGGTATTCAAAATCGTCCCCAATTTCACCTTGATCATCTGAATAGTCTCCAGTTTCACTATCATCGTCCAAAAAGAATTCAGACAAACCTATAGATCCAAGGCTGTCTTCATCGTCGACATCCTCGTCATCGTCCTTTGAGTTCAGTCCGCGGAAAATCTTTTTTGCAAAGTGAATCTGTCGAAGTGTTTTAAGAAAAATCACCCCCTTCATATTTCTATAAAATAGAACATACTTGGGGACGTACTTGATACTGAGCTGTAGAAGCCTCTTGCCTCCTATTCCTACTCTCTTTGAGTTGTGTGCAAGTTTTCCAAAGGCTTTGACGTGTCGTCCTTTAAGAATACGCTGGAGTAGAGAAAGGTCAGATGTGATGTAATAGAATTATAATAATATTGGTGACATGCGCGGCGCAACCATGACGCAGGATTCAAAATCAAAATCAAACTTACCGTTACCTTCACAACAGCCTTGCTCCGGAAGAACCACTTGACAACAAAATTTCTACTCTTTTGTTTTTGAATGATTGGCCTAAGAAACATCCTTTCCCAAGGAAGAAGACTCAACGCATCAATGGCAAACCAAGTCGTCAAATACCGTCCCCAAACCTCCCTTCCAGTCTTCATAACTGTCCCATCAGCGGTCCGGTGCTCGGTAAAGAAGTTCAACAATAGGTCAACAAAGAACCATACATTGGTGAAGAGAACAAACCAGTCCCATTCGTAAGTAGACCTGTCACGGATATAAATGTGTCCTACATATGCCGACACAAAGGTAAGCGCAATAGTTGCTACATCCCACATAATCTTCAGTCTATGATTCGAGGGAATGACAATGATAAGAGATTTGCGTTGTTCTTTTGCAGCTTTGCGCATCGCTTTGCGTCGTAAACGATAGTCTAGATATTTCTCATATTTTGCCTTGGCCTGCTCCTTCTTCTTCTTGATAACGGCTCTTGCTTGTCTTGATTTATTGTGAATATATTTTGGTACTGGTGACTGAGGGTCAAGAGCTATCCTTCGTCGCTTTGGGGTAACCTTCTTTTGTGGATGCAATGAATTGTTCATGGTCAAGGTTTTGTGCATCCCCTCTTGACGATGTCCTTGGCTATGTTCACTATATACGGCATCGACCGAACATTCGTCTTCCTGTTCATTCAAATGTTCAAACCCAAGGCCAATTTTACTCTTGGGGCCCACGGGTCCAAATGAATCAGTGGAGTCCTCCTCTGTAAAGTCAGTGGCATAATCCGCCTCGAATTCATCTGCTGTATGCCAGTGATCATAGAGTACCGAATGGAAGGAACTATCGTGACTTCCATTCGAATTGAGCGATACGTTCGAAGGTACTGCATGTTTCTCCTCGTTGCGAATATAGTCACTTGGCAGAGACCTAACGTCAGATTCTGCATCCTCTGTTTCGCCACTAGTGGCTTCAAGCGGAATAGAACCTTGCTTATCTTCTTGTTGTTGAGATAAGCTTGTGTGTGTCATGGTATCGTCTGCTTCAGTGGAACCAGCTGAAGTGGCGCTTATGCTGGGAGCAATAGTTTCAAAGGATTCTTCACTGGCGTGTGATTCAGCGCACAGCAGATTGCAATGAAGAATGTCTCCGCGATAAGTGTTGTTCTTGTTGTCAATTTGATTCAAGTCCTGTATTGTCCTTCTTGTTTGTTCTGACTGCATTTTGGAAAGTTCGGTGCAAGTTCAGTGTTCGGATTGGATCACGAAGAAGCAATGCAAAGGGAAGCCGTTTTTGGTTTTGGTTTTAAACCTCGGTTTGATTGGCTTGTATGACAAAAAGGGAAACGGTCAATCGTTTGTGAGCAAGCAAGCAATTTCTGTACCAGTGCGGATGGAGGAGTGGCAAAATTTGTCTTCTTGGAGGGGTATAATAAAAAAGGCCTCTGGTACGACTCGTCCGTTGAAATATTTGAAATAATGCCTCCACTTTTTGCATCATTTGGAAAACGTCGTGCAGTCTAGTGTGAAGTGTGACTGGCATGAATCGTAAAAGTCGTCATACTTTTGGGAAGTAGAGTCCATCAGAATTTTGATGTCAGAATTTCGAAAAGAGCATCGAGACAGAGCAGTTTGAAGTTGTAAGGTAAGAATAAGGTAGTGAGTGCTTTGTGTAGATTTTATATGTATTACAGCAGTTATAACAGCACATCGCGCAACTACAAGCTGCAAGGGAACAGCCACATACTCAAAGATTCTGACTACACGTACTATCATGCATGAAAATATGAATCTGTAACGGAAGTATATGCTCCAATATTCAATTATCAACATAACGAGCATCAGGAGGGATTGATTACAGTGCTAAACATACTCACACGACTAATCTCAATTTAAATTTCGAGCGAAAGAACGTTGAGCAAAAGGATTCTTCTTTTGAATTGCCATGTGGCATGTGGCTGAAAGTAGTATTCTCATCCACATCAACTCCCGATGAAATTGCAGCTTGGTCAATCAGAAATTTCATTGAATTGTTTGCAGCGCTGTGAGAAAGCTCCAAATGAGATTCACGGATGTTCAAATAATATTGCATTCAAATATAGTAGTGTACCCTTGTATTATTGGGGATTGCTAGATTTGAGAATCTGTGATGTTTTCAAATTAACTAAATTATTTTCGAATAACAGAATAACCCTAGCTAGTGTACTTACACTTAACACCTGTGCTTTATGAAATGCATACAGTAACGCGGGTATGCATAGCTTTGGTCCGCGTTTCGTGACAATGACTTCATCTAACACAATGTGTCCGTAGTCCGTTCACCAGTACAAATAATCTCGTTTCTCGTTTCTGTGAACCTTGTTCACTCCTCTATTTTATAGAGAGTTGTTATAACTGGTCCTTGTCAAAGCCCGGGATGAAGGAAAATTTCTCCACGCTCCTGAAAGACAGTTTGCAAAGCTTCTTTCCGAAGAGCGCCCAAAACATCACAGCAATACCTAATCACTGTGAAATGGAGTGCATCGTCATCTTCCATCGCTTGTGCAATATAATCAAATCCAGGTTGTGGAGGATTCTCGGATGGTGAGTTTGGCCGTCTCTTTTCATACATGATTTCCTGCTCAATGATTTCAATGAGATCTATTGCAGTTTGCGCCCAAAATGCAAAATGATGCAGAATCTCCTTCTCCCCTCTCACTTGGATCTTTGCATGTCTCTGATTGCTAAATTTGGGATAAGCAATTTCGTCCATCAAGTCTGCTACATCCTGTTCCAAAGTGCATGGATACTCCGATAGTGCACTAGTAACAACAATGAGCAAGAGCTGCATTGTAGCCTTTTCATTTCGTATGTTGATTGGATTCCGAATATCTCTACAAGTTCTAAAGAATGCCGCATGCTGCATAGTAAGGAACGTTGCATTATCTGGGTTTGCAGCTGTGTATCCACGCAATGCCCGGCTCAAATAAAGGGAACAGCCAGAGTCGCCAAATGGCAAAGTTGGGGCGGTTGCCATTGCTCGTAATTCATCTACATCCGCAGCCAGCACTCGTAGCATGCTGAACAGTATTCTTGTGTTTTCATTATTGGAGACGCATACCCTTACGCGTCGAACTAATGGAATTGATTCTTCACTTCCAATGCTACCATTGGATCTTGCAGCATTGGATTCGTTGATAGCTCCCGCTACTACCTCAAGGGCTCGGGCTGCGTGCGTTTCGTTCCCCATGGAAGCTGCCGCAGCAGCAGCTAAAACTGCTGTTAGAGCTTGACTGGAATGCCCAAGACCACCACTTCCATTATTTCCGTCGTTATCTCCCCTCATCCAAAACTCGTACCTGGAATCGAAAAGAGGGTCATCTTCCTGAACTGACAGTTCAATTGGTACTTCGTTTGGACAGAATCCGTCCGTCTCCGTATTGTCCTCTACAGCAAAACCGTAATTCAGCAGAAAGCGATGATTGCATTTTTGGCCATACGAGTCAAACACCTGCGAACCAGCCGTGATTGGTTCAAGTCTGCCCAAAACAAATGTATTCAGCGTAAGAGTGGGTGCTAAAACTGCAGAAAAGGCATAGAACGATCACCCAAGATATACTTACGTTGTGATTGTAAACGCTTGTAGCTCATCGTCGAAGCTCCATTTGGTTTCTCTCGGTCGGTGATGGTTCAACATGTCCGCGTGGGGTACAAGTGCACTCGTCCGATGACCATCGATCTGCAGTCCAAAGTTTCTACTGCACACACACATTCTTGCCCATTTAAATTCTTCAAGTGTGGCAATATCTTGAAGTTTTGGAGCTACTTGACAGATAGCATAATAGTCATCTGTAATAGCATCAATACGATCACTGATTTGAGTCAAAAGATATGAACCTTTTAAAGATTCCAATTCGTCATCATTCCAAAAAACAGGTATATTGCTCAGTGTTTTCGGGAGGATATCATAATAAGGCTTGAAGAATGACTTGTCAACATTCGCTTTCAGATCCCATAGAAGAAAAATCATGAGGAAAATATGTTTCGGCGCATCCAAGTCGAGATCCGACCGTAGAATTATTTGCCCTATTTCTGTGGCTTGGCCCATTTCAACAGTGATGAGGCACTTTTTGGGTATAGCGATACAAATGGTATCTGTCGGAATACCGTTTTTTGCATGCACTCCTCTCATTTCACTTTCTTCCGATATGTTACTTTCAAACTGTTCAGTGCTTGTGTTGGGTTCCTTTTTTTCTTCGGTTACAGAAGATGTATGCATCTCGTCATCGTGCGGTTGGTTTCGGCTGCTATCGCCATCGTAGGAACGAAGTTCGAGCTACAAAGAAAAAGAGGTAATGCATGGTGGAGATTAGAATAGACTCGATCAAAATGATAGCTCGAACGAATGGAATATAGTTAGAGCTACAATCAATTCCGGTATGTGTAGTCCAGAGGCCGTCATTAATATGGATGGATTTCTATCAGCACATGGCATAGAACAATATCACGTTTCAATCATAATGGAGCTCTCGTGTTCAGTACTATGCACAAAAGATGATTCGCGTGTGTTCCATTCAGCTAGCTTTGTGTAATAAGACTTACCTGGCTGAACTCGGCACCACTTTGCACCAGCCATTCCTCAAATATCTGGTACTTGTCGCGTTTCTTGAACGAATTTCGAGTTGACATCCCTGATATCTCAAATTGGAGAGTGGTGAGAGTAATGATACTGTAGGTAGTAACTGATTGTTTGGTTGTACGACTCGACTGGTGTGCAAATGGTATTCATTGAGGGTGACAGGATAGCTCCAACTCAGCTCTAGCTAGCTAGCGCTTTGTCTTAGTCTTGTCCATGGGTCATTTTAGAACCCCATCAAGAAATGAGGCGAGCAAACTTGAAATTTGTTGTTACGCATTTAACGGATAAAACGCCATTGATAACGGATATTAGGCCATTGCTAACGGATATTACGTTATCTATGATACAATCCCAGACCACACGATAAAACCTTCTACCATTTTTTTCATCGCCTTTCAAGCAACCCAATCTATTGTATATGAATATGCAGTAGGTTTATAATGCTGCGATGTTTTTGCTTATCGATTATTGATTATAAAAAAGATACATCTTTTTGGAAAAAGAACTCCCAAACCGCCATCGAGATATCAAAATTCGGGGCGCATCACAGCATCTCACAAAGCTAAACTCTCAAAAAAACTCTTACCTATCAAACCGAAACAAGCGAGTGTTGCTGGCCTTGCTGGTTGCTGATATCAGAATTCAAACTCTCTGATTTTACACGAATCT
>Ga0115005_10002085_pt1 | contig 15927 bp, 23 predicted proteins | sample ArcOceMetagenome_FD_87163 | JGI IMG/M metagenome (GOLD analysis project Ga0115005, IMG submission 87163) | Marine eukaryotic phytoplankton communities from Arctic Ocean - Arctic Ocean - Greenland ARC118M Metagenome | ecosystem: Environmental > Aquatic > Marine > Oceanic | place: Arctic Ocean... | reverse complement strand
TTTTTTTATTTAAATTCGTTTTTTTTCTAGATTTTATTAACTTTTTTTTATTTGAATTCATTTTTTTTCTAAATTTTATTAAGTTTTTTTCTTATTGGTTTTATTTCAATAGAATTCTTTAACTGGTATAAACAAGTAATTAATGACAAACCTATAGCAGATTCTGCTGCTGCTATAGTTAAAATAAAAATTACGAAAATATGACCAGTAATATCGTCTAAATATATTGATAAAGCAGCGAAATTTAAGTTGATAGATAATAATAGAATTTCAATAGATAACATTATCATTATAATGTTTTTTCGGTTTATAACTATGCCAATCAAGCCTATCGTAAACAGTGTCGAAGTTAGTGCTATGAGATAATTTAATTCTAAAAACATTAGATAAACTGGGATTTGAACCCAGAACCAGTGGATTAAAAGTCCAATGCTCTGCCATTTGAGCTACATATCTAAAAAACTTTAAAGTGCGAATAATAAAAGAAACGCAATCATTAAAGCAAATAGAGCAATAGCTTCTGTTAAAGCGAAACCTAAAATTGCCATTTTGAATAATTCATCTTTTATTGAAGGATTTCTTGAAATAGCGTTTAATAATGATCCAAAAACGTTACCAATTCCAACACCTGCTCCAGCTAGGCCCATAGTGGCAAGACCGGCACCTATACATTTTGCTGCTTGTAGTAGCATAGTCACAGAAATATCTGCAACTTGCTACTCGGTTTTGTCAAAGCAGCTTTTATTTTGTTTTAGTCAACCAAAGTAATTTTTTGTAACAAATTGTTGTTTTTATAGGTAATTTGGATTTACACGAAATTAAACTTGATATTAATAATTTCAAATTCGAACCACATATTTCAAATAAAACACAGCCTTTAGAAATTTTAGCACCCCAGTGTGTTAATTTTCCTTTACCTTTACCCATTCTAACACCAACAGATTTAGAAGTTATAGGTGTGTAAGTAAATATTTTTATCCAAATTTTCGATCTACGGTTTGTTTTTTTTGCAATAACCTGTCTTACAGATTCTATTTGGTTTGACGTCAAAGTTCCTGACTCTAAAGCTTTCAATCCCACACTACCAAATTTTAACAAGTTTGATTTCAATTCAAATTTTTTTAATTTACCTTTTCTTATTTTTTTAAATTTTAAATTTTTAGGCCCGTTTTTCATTTTGTTTTAAGACGCATTCTCGTAACGAAATATTTAATGATTTTTACCGTAAAGACGGAGTGATTCTGCGAAAGTGGGTAGAAATAAAAATTAGCAGAAAAAGTGCTAACCCAGGACTGGGTTTTAACACAGCAAAAAACGTCCTACAAGGGGGTACCCTTGCCCGTGACTTTCGGGGATCCACGATTTGTAAAAAATCACAGTCGGACACTGGAATAGACACAAACTTTGCAAGAATCGGTAAGAATGTAAATTTATTTCAAAATTATGAACATAAAATTTTATACTAAAAAGTTACCCAAGTTTTCACGCCAAAAGTTCCTTTTTTTGAAAAACATGTGGATTCTTCATACTGTAGGTTGTTGTTTATTTTCAATTTTGAAACATTTTTTCCTGTGATAAAAACCTTTGAGAATGCTCTAGGTTTTCTACCTAAATTACCTTTTATATGTATTTTTACTCCTTTAATTTTATTATTAGATATTAAAAAATATCTAACATTGTTAACTAAAAATTTCAAAAAAAAATTAAAAAATTTAGGATTTTTAAGTCTTGACAATTCTTTGCTGATGTATTCAGATATCAAAAACGATAATTGATTTTTATTTTTTAACGAATTATTATACATTAAATTTATTCCTTGTTCAAAATAATTATTGTTTCTGAACTTTTTCAAATTTAGTATGTTCGAAGTTATTGTTTTTTTTAAAACGTTTTCTATGTGGTTATTATTATTATTTGTTATTTTTAGTGTTAGAAATACGTTAATTTTATTTTGTAAAAATTTACTTATACTGGTTAGAAGTCTTTTTGTGAATAGATTTATAAAAGTTTGTTGGTTTAAATTTTTTGATTGAATTTTCAACAGTTTATTAAAATTCAGATAATACAATCTTTTTTGATTATTGTTCTTAAAATTTTCAAAACGTTTCTTCAAATAAATAAAGAATTTTGAGCTATTTTTTATTATTTTACCAGACGTATTCTTTTTTTTTACAAAAAGTTTTAGTTTTTTAAAATAATTCAAATACTTCTTAAAATATTTAATGTTTATTGCTCCTATTTTATATCTTTTTCTTATTTGCAACAAATCGAAGGCAATTGAAGATTTTGACGGAATCTTTTTGTAAAAATTACTTATAAAATTGCAAATAAATTTTTTAATTGAAATTTTTTGCTGTTTTGTGTTGTTTAATAGCAAATATTTGAATTTCAAAAAATCAATGTCATAAACTAAAAACAAATGTAATGCATTTTTTTTATAATAAAGTTTACAATTTAGTAATTTTAAACCGTATTTTTTAAAAAATAAATCGATGTATTTTCTTATTTCCAAATCATTGTAAGAGAAAATTGTTGATTCTTGTGGCTTTTTTTCTAAATATTTCGAGGCCCAGCTATTTTTTATCCCCAAACGGAAAATGATCGGATTGGTTTTTTGGCTCATTTTTTTAATTTTTTATGTAAAAGTTTATATCTTGTTAAAGAAAATTCTCCTATTTTATAACCGATCATTTTTGAAGTAATAGTTAATTCATGATATTCTTTACCATTGTAAACATTTAAAGTTTTATTAATTAAATTACGAGTTATTTTTATATACCTCGGAGTTATATTTTTTACTTTTTTAAAAACCATTTTTACGAGAATTCATAGATTTGCCCCAAGGAGTTTTACGTTTTCCTGATTTTTTATTTTCACCGCCACCGTGTGGGTGGTCTACAGGATTCATTGCAACGCCTCTAACAGTAGGTCTTTTACCTAACCATCGAGATCTACCTGCCTTACCTAATTGAGTTAAAAAGGTAAGTTCATTTGATACAATACCAATTGTACCAATAGATTCTAAAGGTAAATGTTTTTTTTTGCCTGAACTTAATAAAACTTCTACATGATTTTTGGTTTTTTCTATAATTACTGAATAAGTTCCTGCTGATCTTGAAATTTTGGCTACAATGCTTTTTTTAAATGAAATATTGTGAATACAACAACCTACAGGAATATTCCCTAATTGCATACTGTGGCCTGTTTTTCTTTCAGCCTCTGACCCAGATTTTATAATATTACCAACAGACAAATCTTTGGGTGCTATTACATAAAAAAACTTATTTTGTTGGTAACAAAAAATCGAAGCTATGTCTGAGTTTCTGTTAGGGTCGTATTCTATACTAAAAACAATGCCTACAAAAGTTTTTTTTTCAAAAATTATTTTTCGATATCTTCTTTTTTGGCCACCCCCTTTATGCCTAACGGTGATTTTACCTTCATTATTTCTGCCAAAATTTTTTTTGTTTTTTTTTAATTGTGCTTTTAAACTTGGTTTTTTATTTAATTTTATAGATTTGAATAATTGTGATTCCATTTTTATGAATTTAAATCCGAGGTATGTCTCACGAAAACTGCTATGTACGTATTTTGCCCAGTACTGGCATGGAAGTTCAGTACGTAGTCCCGTTCAATATTTATACATTGCATATTTATGAGTTTAAAAATAATAAATAATTTTTTTGCAAGTATTCAGCTAAAAAAGAAGCACAAAAAAGTTGTGCGGAGTTCAACTAACAAAATAAATAAAACAGAATTTCGAAAAAAAAAAATTAAATTAAATTATTATTTAATTAAGTTTATCATAAACATATCGTTTATCAAATCAAATATATTTTTGCATATAATGGATTGTTCAGGTAAATCTAAATATTTAAAATCATCAAAAGCTATAAATAATAAACTAAAAAGTTTAAGTATTCAAAATTTAGAAAATTTTTACAAAATAATAGTATCTGAACTAGACTTTTTAAAAAATGCACCTGTAGCGATTCATTTCAATAACATTGAATTTAATTACCCATGGTTAACAGAAAAAATTTCAAAAAAATTGTTTCTAACAGTTTTGAAATTTTATAACAAACATTCGCATAACGGTTGCCGTAAAAAAAAATTAAAAAGAAAAAAATTTTCAAAAAAGAAATTGCTGAGTGGTTTAAGGCGGCAGACTGTAAATCTGTTGAAATTTTTCATCATAGGTTCGAATCCTATTTTCTTTAATTCGAAATATAACGCAGTCTGGTAGCGTGCTTGCTTTGGGAGCAGGAAGTCATGTGTTCAAATCACATTATTTCGAATTTAATCTTGTATCTTAAAATTTTGTTTAAGTTTTAAGATACAAGATTGTGCTAAAAATTGTTTACTTTGCAAATAATTTAGAAAATATAAATTTTTTATTTTAGAAACTGAATAAAATTTATTGTTTAATTTAAAAGCTAGAATAAACATAAATAAAGAGTGGAAACTAGATATTAGGGTTGTCTTTGTTATAAATTTACTTTTATTTAATTTTGTTAAAAATACTGAACCACTTACTAAATGTCTTGTGAAATATTTTGTTGAATTTTCGAAACTTTTTTTGAAAGTTTTATTTACTATTTTTAAAGAACTAATGTTTAAATTTTTTAATATTTTTTTCATGTCTAATAATTTTTTTGAACTTTTATGTGAACTTTCGCAAAAAAACAAGAATTTATTTTTTATAAGATAATTTTTTATGTTGTAAAGTTTATGTAGTTTTGTATTTATTTTCATTGTGTATTGGGCTTAGTAGGACTCGAACCTACGACTAAACTGTTATGAGCAGAACGTTATACCAACTAAACTATAAGCCCTTCTTTAATTATGAGAATAAATTTAAATCAAATATTGTTACTTTTGTTCTGTATATTATTTTTTTTCAGCGACTTTTTTTTGCTAAAAAAAAAGATGATTGCATTAATAAAAACTTTTAGTGGAATTCTTTCGAAATTAAAAACAAATTTTAACAAGAAAAAAAGGACTTGAACCTTTGACTCCTGGTTTTGGAAACCAGTGCTCTACCACTGAACTATTTTCTTTAATGAAAAACTTTTTAATAGAAATTAAAAATAGAATTCTTTTAATAATATTTGTTTGGTTATATTCTTTAATTATTTGTTATTATTATAAAGAAATTTTATACTTTTTTTTAATTAACAAATTGACTTTAGAAAAAAATAATTTCTATTTTATTTATAACAATGTTACGGAACTTTTTTTAGTCTATTTTCAATTGATACAATTTTTCAGTGTACAAATTGTTTTTTTATTGGGCTTTTATAATTTTTTTACATTTTTAGTGCCTGCATTATACCGAACAGAATTCTTTTTTTTAAAAAAATTATTAATTTTGTTAATAATAAACTGGTTTGTTAATTTTTTAATAATACTTTTCGTCATATTCCCATTAACTTGGGGATTTTTCGAAGGTTTTCAAGGACTGTTCTTAACAAATTCTGTATACTTTGAAATAAAAATAAGTGAATATTTCGAATTTTTTAAAAAAATTTTCATTTTCATAGAATTCTACTTTTCGATTATTCTTATAATAATTTTTTTACTTAAAGATTTCTATTACGATAAAGTTTACACCAAAAAATTCCGGAAAGTTAATTACTTTTTATTTTCCCTTCTTTTCACTTTACTGAATCCATTTGATATCATAAGTCAAATTATTCTGTGTTTTTTTTTATTTGGTTTTTACGAAATCTCAGTTTTCTTACATTTCTTAAAGAATTCGAAAACATTTGTTGATTCCAACAATTCAAAGATTAAATTAAAATATGTATCTTGCGTAATGTCTGGAATTTAAACTTTAATGTGCATTATTTCGAAACCTATAAAAGTGAGTAAAAATGGAAATTGACTGAAATAAATGGCAGTCTAGGGTTGGGTTTTTACATAGCGAAAAACGTGCTGCAAGGGTACTCCCTTGCTCGTGACTTTTGAGGATCCACGACTCGCAAAAAGCTACAATCGAGCACTGGAATAAGTGCAAACTCTGCAAGAATCTCTAAAAATAAGAATTAAATCTCAAAACTTATGAAAATCAAAGAATTATTTGCAGTAATTAAAAGATAAGATAGGATTCGAACCTACGATATTTAAAAATATAATAGTTTTCAAAACTAACGCTTTAAACCAACTCAGCCACTTATCTAAATAAAACCTGCGAATGAAAGGATTCGAACCTTTAACTTTAATTTTGGCAAAATTACACTCTAGCCTTTGAGTTACACACGCGCTCGTACTTTATAAATCCTAAAATTTAAATATTTTATTATAGATATTAATTCATTTTTTGAACAATTTGTTTTAAAAGTAACCGTTATTTGAGGGGCCTCTTTTTTGGAATCAAAAAGAATACTTTTAAAAATTTCATAAAAGTCACTTATTTTTTTATACAAACTTAATTTTGGTATTAAACCAAGATTACTTTTTAAAATACTGTTAAAGATGTTTTTATTGTAGGATTTTTTTGGAAACAAAGGTACTAATTGACTCATGAGCTTAAAAACATTTTTTTTTGAGACGATTAATTTAAATCCTATCAATTGGCCCTCAACGACAACAGTAGAGAATCTTTGTTTTATTATTGAATTTTTTCCATAAGTGATTATACTCAAAAGCAACAAAATTTTTGCTATATCTTTTAAATGGAAATCTTGAGTCTTAACAAACACAAGAACTTTTTGAAATTCTGGTAATTTTTTTAATAAACTATAATTGTTCCTATTGATTAAAATATATTTTACATTAATATAAAAAAAATAGTTTAAGATTAACATTAGATCAGACAAGATGCAATACTTACAAATTTAATAAATTTTTTTTTTAGTTGTTTTGGCATAAACCCAGTTATTCTTGTTCCCACTGGATTTTTTTGTTTATCTAAAAAAACTACAGAATTCTCATGAAATTTGCAATAAAATCCGTTTTTTTTTCTTAAAGACGACTTCGTTCTGATCACCAAAGCTTTAAAAATATCTTTTTTTTTTAATTTAGATAATTTTTTGGGGTTATTTTCTCTAAGTTTTTTAATTGAAACTACAACAATATCACCAATTTTCGCTACTTTTTTTTTACCACCTAAAACTTTAATACATTTAGCTAATTTTGCGCCTGAATTATCGGCAACTTTTACTAAACTCTCTTGTTGAATCATGATTTTTATTTAAAACAGAAACATTTATAGCTCAATAGGATTAGAGCATTGGATTTCGGTACCAAAAGCTATAGGTTCAAGTCCTATTAAATGTGTGAATAAATTTTTTTTACTAACCCCACCTATAAAATGTTAAAATATTTTGGAATATTATTACTTTTTCTTGGCTTTGGTTTTTTGTAGTCACAGACTCGCTACTTAACTTGCTTGTAGAAACTAATTCAGTTTCTAGACTTTTAAAAAAAATATTTCTTTTGTTATAAGATGATTGGATAATAAATTTTATACTAAAAGAGACTCTTTGTTTATTGTTCAGAATAAAAAAAGGTTTGAATTTTATTAATTTTATTTTTTTTATTCTAACTTTACTGGTTTGTAATTGAAAAGTGGGTAATGAATAGTTCAATGCTAAATTAACAATATTTTTAAAATTTTTTTTATTATTTTTTGTTAAATTTTTCAAACTATTTTTTAACAAACGTTCACTAGAACATTTGTTACCTCTATTCATTATATAATTAACTATTTTTTTTTTTAATAACCTAGACATAACTTTAAAATTTTTACAAATATTCCCTTAATTTTTTAGAATTTTTAGCACCATATTTTGATCTAGAAGTAATTCGGTTTTTTACCCCTAATAAATCTAATTTACTCCTTATTAAATGATATTTTACTCCGGGTAAATCTTTCACACGACCACCTTTTATCATAACAGTGGAATACTCTTGTAAATTGTGACCTTCACCAGGTATGTACGCGTAAATTTTTTTATTATTAGTTAATTTTAATCTAACAAGTTTTCTCAAAGCAGAATTTGGTTTTTTTGGGGCTCGTATTACTAACTTTAAACACATACCTTTTTTTTGGGGGCATTTTTCAAGAGCCGGGGTTTTAATTTTTTTTATTTTATTTAATCTTCTTTTTTTACAAAGTTGTCTTGTAGTAGGCATTATTGTAGCTTTTTACCAAAGAAGGGACTCGAACCCTTAATCTTCTATAGGAAGAATTAAAACCTAAACCTAACATGTTTACCAATTCCATCACTTTGGCAGTTTTTTTTTGTTTTAAAGTTTAAAAAAATGAAAACTTTTATTAAACTAGTAGCGTACTCGTTATTGGACTTGAACCAATAATCTTAAATAGAATTAGATTTTAAGTCTAACGTGTCTACCTATTTCACCAAACGAGCTTAAAATTATTTTGGAAATAACAGGACTTGAACCTGTAATTTATGTTTGCAAAACATAGATTTTACCTTTTAAATTATATCCCCTAAGAATTTTGATTTTTTGTTGAGAAAAATTGCTTTTTTTAATAAGAATCGGGTAAACTATTGAAACTTATTAATAGCCCGCCTGTAAACAAAAAATAACCAATAACTAATGGTAATAAACATTTCCAACCTAAACTCATAAGTTGATCGTACCTGAATCTTGGAAAAAGCGCTCTATTAAAAATAAAATACAATACTCCTAAACAAATTTTTAAACTTAGTAAAATAGGTTCTGGTAAAAAAAATAATATATCAAAAAACCAACCGCCAAAAAATAGAATCGCACCAAATGTGCTCATTAATAGCATATTAGCATATTCTCCTAAAAAAAATTGAGCAAATGGCATACTGGAATACTCAACATTATAACCTGAAACTAATTCAGATTCTGCTTCAGGTAAATCAAAAGGATGCCTGTTCGTTTCAGCTAATATTGAAATGTAAAAAATAATAAAAATTGGAAAAAGGGGTACTATAAACCAAATTAATTTTTGCATTAATATTATTTTTGACAAATTATAAGAACCTGCAGAAATAATAACAATTAAACAGGTAAAACCTATTGAAATTTCGTACGAAATCATTTGGGCTGCTGATCTAATAGAACCTAAATAAGAATATTTTGAATTACTAGACCAACCGGCAAATAACAAACTGTAAACATTCAAAGCTGAAATGGCAAATATATAAAGAATTCCTAAACTGATGTCGCACAAAAACAAACCTTCACCAAAAGGAATCACACCCCAACTGATTATACTTAAAAATAAAGCCATAAAGGGTGCTATTAAAAAAAGTTGTTCATTTGAATTATTGGGTATAATAGTCTCTTTGGCAAATAATTTGGCTCCATCTGCTAAAGGTTGTAATAATCCCCCAAAACCAACAACATTGGGCCCTCTTCGCATTTGAATAGCTCCCATAATTTTTCTTTCAGCAATTGTAAAATATGCAACAGAAATTAAAAGTGGTACGATAATAATTAAAGTTTTTAAAAAAATCAATAACATTTTACTAAACAGGACTCAAACCAATGTTTACTACCAACTAGATTTTTGAAAACCAGAGATTTTACCATTACGAATTAATTTTAAATAAATATGTCTGGAAAACATTGTAAATTTATTGAACCTTTTTTTATTATAAGATTCAACACATCTATCAGATGTGGCGATAACTGAACCTATTCCAGATAAATTTTTCAATTTTAGAAAAGCTTTATGTCGAATAAGTTCGAATAAATGTCGATTGTTAAGTATGGACTTTAGAATAAAATATTTTTTATTTAATGTTTTTAAAACTAAACGTAAATTCTTATCTTTGCTAAATAATTTTTTCATTTCCAATCCAACGAATTTGTATACCAAACATAAAAAAAACCAATACCAAGTTCAAAAATAAAATCAATTACCGACCAAAATCCTAACAGACTTAAGTTAGATATGGATAAGCACCATGGAATTAGAAATAGCATTTCTATATCAAAAATAACAAAAAGTATAGCGATTAAAAAAAAACGTATATTAAAAATATGCCTACTATTATCATAAGGTTCATAACCACACTCATAAGTAGATAATTTTTCTGAGTCCGGATCTTCTAGAACAACAATATATGAAAATAAAACTAAAATAATCGCTAATTTTAAAGAAACTAATAATAACATCAAAAGATTTAAATAATCAAACAACATAATTTTTAAAAAACTCATGATATTTTTTTACTATTAAGTGTCAACTTATTAATAAAATTACTGTTAAAATCTGAATTTTTTTGCGTTTTTTGCATTTGTATGTGTTCTTTGGCCTCTGACAGGTAAACCTTGGCTTTTTCTAAAACTTTTAACTAATTTTATTTCTAATGACTTTTTAAATAATTCGAATCGAAATTTACTCAAATCGCTGGCTAACAAAAGATTTAAAGAAGTTATTGTTTTTACTAGCTCATCTATTTGAAGATTTGATAAACTTTTAACTTTTAAATTATCTGAGAAACCGAGCTTTCTAATAATTTTGTTTGAATTTGTTTTACCTAAACCAAAAATTGACTTTAAATTTAATTTGACATTTCTATTTTTTGATAATTGCATTTCAAATAAATAAACCATTTTTTAAAGGTATATCAATTCTACTAAAGAATAAACACTTATATGCATCGAATTTAAAAAAATACCAGGATATATTCCTGACAACAGGCTACCTAAAATTAAGGGTAAAAAAGTAACAAATTCCCTGAAACTTAAGTCTAGAAATTTTTCAGTATATTGTAACTTCAAATTACCATAAGAAATCCTATTAAACAACCACAACGAATAACCGCCACCTATAACCATACTTGTAGCACATAAGAAAGTGATACCTGTACTTACTTTAAATGAACCTGCGAAAATCAAAAATTCACCAACAAAGCTACTGGTCCCTGGAAAACCTATATTCGCAATACTAAAAAATAAAAAAATAAAAACATATAATGGCATAACTACAATTAGACCCCCATAATATTTAACAAGTCTTGTCTTATAACGATCATACACAACCCCTATTACTAAAAACAAACCGCTAGCAACAAACCCGTGGCTTAAACTTTGAAATATAGCGCCCTCTAGACCTACGACGTTAAAACTAAAAATGCCTAAAACTACTAAATTCATGTGGGCAATAGACGTATAAGCAATAATTCTTTTAAAATCTGTTTGTCTGATCGCTGTAAATGAAGTGTAAATCACACCAATGACTACAATGGTATAAACTAAAGGAGCAAAAAAAAAAGATGCATCTGGAAAAAGTGTTAATAAAAATCTGATGAATCCGTAACTACCCAATTTTAACAGAACGCCTGCTAAAATTACTGAACCAGAAGTAGGAGCTTCAACATGTGCTTCAGGTAACCATAAATGTAAGGGAACCATAGGAATTTTACTCGCGAATGATAAAAAAAAAGAGCCCCATAAAAATTTCTGTTCTAAATGTGTGAAAGGGCAAACTAGTAAAGTTTCATAATCTGTGGTTCCTACTTGGCTAAACATGTAAATAATAGCTACTAACATAATTACAGAACCTACCAAAGTGTACAAAAAAAAATAATAAGCAGCTAAAGTTTTTCTTTCTCGAGACCCGAAAATTCCTATAATCAAAAACATTGGTATTAAGACACTTTCAAAAAAAACATAAAAGAATAATAGATCTAAAACACAAAAAACGTTAATTAATAAAAAATCCAAAAATAAAAAAGCTATTAAAAATTCTTTCAAATTAGAATTTATACTATTCCAACTGGCTAAAATACAGATAGGCACAAGTAAAGTTGTTAATAATAAAAAAAAAATTGAAATACCATCAACTCCAATAACAAAATTTAAATTAAACAATGGAAATATTAAGATTTTCTGATAAAATTGAAAATTAGGTTCGATTTTGTCAAAGAACCCCCACAACACTAAAAATCCTACGAAAGAACCACAACTAAAATTTAAAGCTAAAAGTTTTATAATTCTTTTTTCATTCTTATTACAAAAAAGTATTAAAAAAATACCAATAATTGGTAATATTAAAATATAAATTAAAATTTTTTTAACGAAAAGCATTCCCACATTCTAAAGGATTTGAACCTATAACCGTCAGTTTAGAAAACTGCTACTCTATCCATTGAGCTAAGAATATACAACTTACCTTGACAAAGAAGGGATTTGAACCCTTGACTTTTGGTTTATGATTCCAACGTTCTAAGCCAACTGAACTACTTTGCCCGAATTTCGTGATATGTAATTTTTTTTATTTTTGAAAAATATTTACTGGATTCTCAAATAAAATCATTTTATGAATGACCAAATACAACAATGTGGGATTAAAAAACAAAAATACTAAAGAAAATACGAAAAAACAAAAAATTAGAATACTTTTTGAATTAAAATGATAAAGTTTACCTACTAAAACATTTTCAAAATAAAGTATTTTAATCAATCTGACATAATAAAAAGTAGAAATTACGCTACATAAAATGATTAAAACAGCTAATAGATATAATTTTTCCAATATCAAGGTTAAAAAAACACCAAATTTTGCCATGAACCCTAATAGAGGTGGTATACCAGCAAGTGAAAAGAAGGCTACACTTAAGCCGAAAGCTAAGAATTTGTTAGATTTTCCTAATAAAACGAAATCTCCGATATCTTTAGATAACTTAGCCTTATAATTTTTTTCAACTTTTTTTAATGATAAAACAACATACCAAACGATAAAATTTGATAAAATATACGAAATTAAATAGAAATAAAGCATTTCAAGCCCTAACGTTGAGAAAGTGCTGAACGATAAAAGAGCGTACCCCATATGACTAATAGAACTATAAGCTAATAATGTTTTTATTTTTTTTTGACGTAAACCGCCGAAAGAACCAAAAAAAACACTTAAAAACCCTACAACAATATTATAAAAAACCCAGAAAGTTCCGTAATAAATATAAAAAGTGTAACAAAATCGAGATAAAAAGACAAAAAAGCTAAATTTTGTCAATGTACTAAAAAAAAACGTTGAAATTGACGGCGCACCTTCATAAACATCTAGAGACCATAAATGAAAAGGCGCTAATGCTAATTTAATAAAAATACTGAATATTATAAAAATCATACCAATTTCTAAAAAAAAATTATAATAATTGTAACAAAAAATTTCATTATTTAATGAGACAGGGAATAAAATATCAAGATAGAAATAAAGTCTGAATAAATTTGCCTCGAAAAATTCTGGAAAAAAAAATGAGAAGTAAAAAGCAAAAGGATTTTTTTCATAATAGTAATCGTAAATTTCTAACGAATCTATATACCCCACTGTTGTCAAAAACAAATTAGGAATAACGTAGAATTCATTAATAGGGTTGGTTGCTATAAACTTTAAATCTGTTATTGTTATAGTGCCTGTATAAGCGTAAATAAAAGAACTCCCTAACAAGAAGAATGATGATGATATAGCACCTACGACTAAATATTTGATGCCAGACTCTAATGAATGTGAAGATATTTTTCTGAAAGATGCCAATAAATAAGAACATAAACTTACAAGCTCTATCGACAAAAAAATAGTTAAAAAATCGTTTGCTGTGCACAAAAGTATCAACCCTAATACAGCAAACATTAACAATAGCAAATATTCAAATGAAGTAATTTTGTAATCCTTTAAAAAGTCTGATATGATAAAAAAAAATAAAAAAGAGAAGAAACAAACTATGAATTTACTAAAATTCGACAATAAACTTACATCTATAAACTTGTTAAATCCAAAAAAAACATTTTGATAAACGTTGACAAACAAAATGTCTTTATAAATCAAAAAACAGGTAAGTAACAGGATAAAACTGATAACCTCACTCGCAACTTTTTGAATTAAAATTTTATAAATATTGGAAGTTAATAAGATAAAAACAACTAAAATATAAAGTGACATAATACCAATAAAATACTCAGAAAATATACAAAAAAATTTTAAACTAGTAAAACTGAACTTTTCAAAAACCATGTTTATTTATAAAAAAAATTTGAATTTATAGAAATTTGTTTAAAAGTTGCTTGATCAATAATTTTGGAACTTCTATAAGAATTTGTTAAATAAACAACCCCTAATAAAACTGCCAACAAAACAAAACCTACTAATAAAAATTGAACAACGAACACATCATATAAAATAGAACTGTAAATTTGGATATCATGTTTCGAATAAACAAATTCTTGCCAATTTATAAAAACAAAATCTATTTTGTCAACAATATGAAAAAAATATTTGACTGAAAAAACTAAATCATCCAACACATGGGTTGTTTTATCGATTAGATGTTGACTAAAGCTAATTTGAGAACATTTTGTAAAATTAAAATTTAAAGTTAGTAAAAATAATAAAAAAAAAATCCCGAAAATGATAAAGAATGTGAATGCGTTCGATTTTTTTTCACGTAAATTTTTGATTTTTAAATCTAGTAACATTACTACAAATAAAAAAAGAACTGCTATTGCGCCTACGTATACGACGATAAAAATTAAAGCTAAAAACTCACAACCTAACGACAATAAAAAAGTTGATGAAAACAAAAAACTCAAAACTAGCCACAACAAAGAATACACTGGATTAGTTGAAAAAACAACAAAACTTGAACTAATAATAATTCCGATGCTTAAAAAGAAGTACAAATTTAAAATCAAAGACATAAAAACATTAATTTAACTACCATCTTGGATATAAATACAAATTAGAATAACAAAAACGTAAGTTTGTATTAAAGCAACACCTAACTCTAAACCAAATAAGACTACTAGAGTGATCATTGGTATAACAGAACCAAAAGAGATATAATTTTCTAGACTTAGCATACCCCAAGAGAAACCTGCGATAACCTTTAAAAGAGTGTGTCCCGCCATTAAATTAATGAAAAGTCGAACCCCTAAACTCACAGGTTTTGCAATATAGGAAACGAATTCAATAGGAACTAAAACAAGAGCAAGAAAAAAAGAAGTATTGGCTGGTAAAAACAGTCCGAACGTTTTAAAACCGTACTTTTTAATGGTAATAATGTTTATACCTATAAAAATTGAAAATGACAATAGAAAAGTTACAAATAAATGACTCGTCGACGTAAAAGTGTAAGGTATTAAACCAATAATATTACTAAATAAAATAAAATTAAAAACTAATGAAATGAACGGGAAATATTTCTCATTGTCTGTTGTGATTATATCTGAAATTAATTGAGCAACTATGCTGGAATTTAACTCGAACAACCTTTGCCAGCAATTAGAAATGAAAAAAAAAGAACTTTTTTGCAAATAGTTGTGTGAAAAACTATTAAAAAATATAATGCCGGTAACAACAATAAGAGATAAAATATTTATAATTAGAAAATTTGTTATTGAAAAATCTAAACCGAATATTTTTAAAGTAAATAAAGATAAAATTTGAAATTGTTCTAAAGGTGCTAATAAAATCATATACTATATAGGAGTGGTGTGAATCGAACACACAAAAATTTAGGGCATGAGCCTAACCGGCAACCTTTACCGAGCACTCCAAAAAACACATTTTTTAAAAATTGTGATTTCTAATTTTAATATTCCAAAGGGTGACATTTTTTAAGTCGAAATTGCCAAAAGCTTAATTACCTAAAAAAAAGAATTTAATTTCTAAAAATTTTTGGTTTTAATTTTTGAAGATTTCCGCAAAGTTTGTGTTTATTCCAATGTCCGACTGTAACTTTTTGAATTTTGGATCGGTGACGGTGACGTCTGGGAGAGATTCATCCTGAGCTTTGATAATGGCAATGATGCTGCTTTTAAAATCATCGTCATGTTCTTTTGATTCACCGTTGCTGAGGTCGATTGTTAATTGTCCCTTCATTTTTTAAATTTAATTTCTTTAATTAATTTTTAATAATAAAACACTTTTTTATCTTTTATCTTTAGTTAAGGGGTTTTGGGGTTTTGGGG
>Ga0115005_10002084_pt1 | contig 15935 bp, 8 predicted proteins | sample ArcOceMetagenome_FD_87163 | JGI IMG/M metagenome (GOLD analysis project Ga0115005, IMG submission 87163) | Marine eukaryotic phytoplankton communities from Arctic Ocean - Arctic Ocean - Greenland ARC118M Metagenome | ecosystem: Environmental > Aquatic > Marine > Oceanic | place: Arctic Ocean... | reverse complement strand
TTAACGGAGGAGATAGAAACAGGAGACAATAGAGAAAGCATCCGATTAGAAGAAAGTAGAACTCGAAATGCCTACATTGAAGTAATTGAAGGTTTACCGTATAGTCAGATTGTTGGCTTTGAATTTTCTAAAGATGCTAATGGAGAGATCATGTTAGATGATGAAGGTCTGCCAATAAGAGGAGATTTAGTTCCATTAGGAACTGGAGTTCACCCTACTTCTATTGGAATCAGCAATACCTTTACTTATAAAAATATGTCTCTTAGTTTTTTGATTGACTCTAAGTCAGGAGGTTATATTTATGCTGCGACTAATGCTTTTGGTTATACCAGAGGATTACATAAAAATACTTTAGAAGGAAGAGAAACTGGAATTGGGGCAGTTGCTGCTGAAAATGTGGAAGACTACTATTCAAGAATTGCTGGCATTTCTTCGCAATTTGTACAGAAAGCAGACTTTATTAAATTAAGAGAATTAGTATTCTCTTACAACTTACCTAAATCTAAACTTGGAAACCTTCCTTTCGAATCCATTAACATTGGGATTGCAGGAAGAAATCTTTGGTTGATTGACAGTAGTGTAGATAATATTGATCCAGAGTCAACTTACTCTTCTGGTAATGGACAAGGTTTGGAAATGTTTGGAGTACCTCAAACTAGGTCAATTCAATTCAACCTTGGTGTTAAGTTTTAATTTTTTTTTATAAAATATCAGCAAGTAAAATTACTACTGATAAAAAATAAATGATACATGAAATTTTCAAAATATATTTTATTAATCGTTGCACTTATGATGTTTCAGACATCATGTGATGATGGATTTGATGAACTAAATGTTGATCCAACATCCTCTCCTGACATCAATCCTCAATTTCAATTTACTCGGGTACAATTAAATACCTCAGGTGGTAGATATGAAAATTGGCGAGCAGGTTTAATTTATTCTTCCATGATGATGCAGCATTTTGCCGCACTATGTGGATATTGGTCTGGAGATAAGTATACTTATAACGCAGGTTATTCTTCTTCTTTATTTGATCAAGCATATACTGGACAAGTTAAAGATATGCAAGACTTAGTCAATACTTTAGAAACGGCTGAAGATAGCGATCCAACTATGCTGGGTATGGCAAAAATATGGCGAGTAGTCATCTTCCATCGGTTAACTGATATGTACGGTGACATTCCATACTCTGAAGCAGGGAAAGGATTTTTGGAAGGAATTGATTATCCAAAATATGATGCACAAGAGGCAATCTATGCTGACATGCTAAAAGAATTGGAAGATGGAATTAATCTTCTTGGTGGTTCTGGAGGTTTTGGAAGTGGAGATTTAATCTATGGTGGAGATATCAACCAATGGAAAAAATTCGGAAACTCTTTAATGTTACGTTTGGCGATGCGACTTTCTGAAGCAGACGCTGCAACCGCACAAGCTTGGACAGCTAAGGCAATTACTGGCGGAGTGATGGAAAGTAATGCTGATAATGCTTATATCCAACATACCAATGGTCCAGCAGGAATTAATAAAAATGGGATTGGGGAAGTATTAGATAAAGCTGCTGGATTCGGAGATGATTGTCCTCGATTAAGTAAAACTATGGTGGACTGGATGCTAAGTACTGGTGATGGACGAATAGATATCTTTGGAGTTATACCTGCCAACGGTGGTGTTCACAATGGATTACCAAATGGGTTGGATTCAGAAACTATCCTAACTCATCATCCGTCAGACACGACTACCGCTTATTTTAGTTCTTTCAATCCTTTATTGGTACAAGTATCTTCTCCAATGGTTTTCCAAACTTATGCGGAAACTCAATTGTTGATTGCTGAAGCAATTAAACGAGGATGGGCTTCTGGTGATGCGGAAACTTTTTATAATAATGGAGTAAGAGGTGGAATGCAACAATGGGAAATCTATGATGCTACCTTAGCAGTAGATGACGCTACAGTTAATGACTACCTAGCCGCTAATCCTTATGCTGATTCTTTTGAGCAAATTGGATGGCAATACTGGGCTGCTACGTTCTTAAATGAATATGAGACCTATGCTAACTGGAGAAGAACTGGAACACCAACACTTACTCCTGTGAATTATGCAGGAAATGTAACCGGTGGACAAATTCCTTCTCGAATGATGTACGGTCAAGGTGAGATTGGATTAAATCCAAATTTAGATGCAGCATTATCCCGTCAAGGGATGACTACTGATTTCGTCAATATGTTGACTGTTCCAGTTTGGTGGGATAAATAAAATCCTAAAAAATATTGAAAATAAATTCCTATGAGGTTTTGAAAGCAAAACCTTGTAGGAAAATTTTTTATACAGTTTCAACAAATAGTTGAGTTTTAACCGCACAGATGAATTTAAAATTCATCTGTGTTTTTTAAAATTATTATGAAAAAAGTATCTCTTGTACTTCACCTCTTTTGTGCATTATTTTTATTTAATAGCTGCGGAGAAAATAATATTAATCGCATTCCTATTAAAAATAATGTTCCTTCCCTAACTCAATATGTAAATCCTTTTATGGGGACGGCTAACCATGGCCATGTTTATCCTGGGGCGACAGTTCCTTTTGGGATGGTGCAATTGAGTCCTGATAATGGAACGCAAGCTTGGGATTGGTGCTCAGGTTATAATTGGATCTCTGATACCATTGTAGGTTTTAGTCATACACATTTGAGTGGAACGGGGATTGGAGATTTGTATGATATTTCCATGATGCCGACACAAGAGAATATTGATTTTTCAAAAAGGATAACTCCTAAGGAAAACGTATACGCTGCTAAATTTTCTCACGAAAACGAAAATGCCTCTCCAGGTTTTTACCAAGTAAAATTAGATAATGGAATTGAAGTAAATTTAACTGCTTCAGAAAGAGTAGGCTTTCATAGCTACAATTTTCCGAAGGGAAAAAATGCCACACTCCTACTTGATTTAAGTTTTGCGATGAATTGGGATAGCCCCACGGAAACTTATTTAAATTTTGATTTAGAAAAAAAACTAATCACAGGCTATCGATTTTCTACCGGATGGGCAAAAAATCAACGGGTGTTTTTTGCTGCTGAGTTTTCTGATCCGATTCAAAATTATAAAATTGCGGACAGCACTTCTACCCTAACTAAAACTGAAAACTATCAAGGAAAATATTTACGAACTCAATTAGAGTTTGGAGCTATCGAAAACTTAAAAATAAAAGTTGGTCTTTCAACTGCCAATGAAGCTGGAGCAATCGCTTCGTTAAAAGAGATTCCAAATTGGGATTTTGAACAAACAAAAAAAGCAGCCAATGATCTTTGGGAAAAAGAATTATCGAAAATCGTAATTCAAACTCCTGATGAAGATTTGAAGAAAATATTCTATACTTCTTTATATCGCACTTGCCTCGCTCCCGTAAAAATGTCAGATAATAATGGAAATTATAAAGGTGTAGATAATAAAATTCACACCGCCAAAGGATTCACTAAATATGGAATCTTTTCCCTTTGGGATACTTTCCGTGCAGCAAATCCTTTGTACACCATTACCCAAAAAGATAAAGTCAATGATTTTGTAAAGTCATTGTTATCACATTATGAAGAATATGGATTGCTCCCCGTTTGGTCTTTGTTAGGAAATGAAACTAATACGATGACGGGGTATCACGCCATCCCAGTTATTGTTGATGCTTATCTGAAAGGATATCGAGACTTTGATGCAGAATTGGCATTTGAAGCGATGAAAAAAAGTGCTAGCCAAGATATTCGAGGAACAAATTTTTATCGAGAATATGGTTATATCCCTTATGACAAAGCAGGGCAATCCGTTACTCGAACTTTAGAGTATGCCTTTGATGATTGGTGTATCGCACAAATGGCTAAAGCACTTGGGAAAGAAAAAGATTACCAAGAATTTTCCAAAAGAGCTAAAAGTTACGAGGCAATGTTTGATGCATCTACCGGATTTATGAGAGCAAAATATACTGATGGGAAATGGAAAACACCTTTCGATCCACAATTTTCAGATCATAACTTTGATGTAGCAGAATATACGGAAGGCAATGCTTGGCAACACTCGTGGTTCACGCCACACGCCCCAAATGAATTGATTCAATTGCACGGTGGAAAGGATAATTTTGTAAAAAAACTAGATTCCCTTTTTGTGGTAGACTCTACCATCGAAGGAGAAAATGCTTCTCCAGATATCTCAGGATTGATCGGGCAATATGCTCATGGAAATGAACCGAGTCACCATATCGCCTACTTCTATAATTTTGCAGGTCAACCTCACAAAACACAAGCAATCGTTAGAGAAATTTTAGCCACTCAATATAATTCTGGCCCAACTGGACTTTGTGGAAATGAGGATTGTGGACAAATGTCTGCATGGTATGTATTCAGCTCAATGGGTTTTTATCCATTTAATCCTGCTGCTGGAAAATATGTTTTCGGAAGTCCTCTATTTGAAAAGATAGAGATTCCAGTAAAAAATAACAAGACATTTACATTAATTGCGAATAACGTTTCTGCTGAAAACAAGTACATTAAATCAGTCAAATGGAATGGGGAGGATTATGATAAATTCTACTTGACCCATGAAGATTTGATGAGTGGCGGAGTTTTAGAATTGGAAATGGTCAATCAACCTAATTACTAACTCATGTTACATATCATAAGTTTTCTTTACTTAAAAAAAGTGCCATTTATAGAGAATTTAAAATTGGAAGGAAAACCATGAGAAATAAGGAGCGGGCGAGGATCGGCGAAAAATGAGGGTGCGGGAGCTTGCCTTGCGCTAAGCTATTTTTTCGTCTAGGGTTTTTGGTCCTTTTTTGCCAATGCAAAAAGGACAATGCTAAATTCATCCACCAAGATTCAAAATGTAAAACAAAGCAAATTTAGTTTATTGTGCGTAACATCAGTATGTAAAACAAAAAAACAATGACAAGAACATTTTTACCATTTTTCCTAATCATCATTTTTTCATTCCTGAGTTGTGAAAACAATTCAGAAACCACTTCAACCTCTACGCCAGTCACCACAATTGATGACACTTTTGCCATAGAAAAAAAAGCGATGGCTGAAAAAGTCAAAGCAGAATTTCTCCATGCATGGAGTGGCTATAAAAAATATGCATGGGGCGATGACTCGCTCAAACCACTTTCCAAAAAAGGATCAAACTGGTACGCACACTCTATGGTGATGACTCCGATAGATGCATTTGATACCATGATATTAATGGACTTAAATAAAGAAGCAGAAGAGTGTAAAAATTTAATCTTCGAAAAATTGTCTTTCGATCACGACATGGAAGTTCAAGTTTTTGAAATTGTAATTAGATTGTTAGGAGGATTGATTAGTGCTTACCAATTGGATGGCGATAAAAGATTTCTCGACTTAGCCACTCAACTAGGCGATAAATTATTACCTGCCTTTAACTCTCCAACTGGAATGCCTTATCGGATGGTTAATTTAAAAACGGGTAAAACGAGCGACTACCTAAATAACCCTGCGGAGGTCGGAACACTCCAATTAGAATTTGCCATGCTAAGTAAATTAACGGGCAATCCAATTTATAAAGAAAAAGCAGATGCAGCGATCAAATATATTTTTGACAAAAGATCCCCAAAGACTGACCTAGTAGGAATGGTCATCGATGTCAACAAGGGAACTTGGTACAACAAGGAAAGCCACATCAGCGGAATGATTGATTCTTACTATGAATATTTACTGAAGATGGGAATCCTTTTCGAAGATGATGAGTACACAAAAATGTACGACACGAGCATCGCTGCTGTCAATAAATATTGTTTGGATAAAACTGAAAACGGCTGGTGGTACAGCCATGTTAAGATGGATACTGGCGAAAAAATCAGAACTCAATTTGGAGCATTAGATGCTTTTATGCCTGCGATGCTGGCACTAGGTGGAGATTTAGAAACAGCAAAAAAGGTACAAGAGTCTTGTTTTAAATTATGGACTGACCATGGTATCGAGCCGGAACAGTATGATTATGCGAAAGGAGAAATCCTAAATGGCTCTTATGTTTTGAGACCAGAGAACATTGAATCTGCTGCATATCTTTTTCATCATACGGGTGATAAAAAATATTTTGAAATGGGAAAAACCATGTTTGAAAGTATTATCAAACATTGCAAAACGGATGAAGCCTATGCTGAAATTAAAGACGTCAGAACCATGGAAAAGCAGGATGATATGCAAAGTTTTTTCTTAGCAGAAACTATGAAATATGCTTACTTACTTTTTAGTGATCAAAAGAAATTAGATTTTAAAAATACTATATTTAATACCGAAGCACATCCGATGCAAAAAACATGGTAAGCGTAATAATGAAAATTGAATGGTTGAAAAATTTTGATCCACCATTCTTGACTTCTTTAAAAGTTGTCATTTAACATTATACCAAAGACTTCCCTTGTTTTTTATCAAATATAATTCTTAATGATGGGGACTAATAAAACCAACCAGACAGATTTTCAAAAAAGAAAACACCAAGTTGAAAAAGAACATTTAGAATTGATGGTTCGCCACAATCCTAAGATTGAAAAAAATCATAATGGTATTTTCTATCGGCATAAGTATCCTGTACTTACACCGCTCCATACTCCAATATTTTGGCGGTATGATTTAAACTTTGAAACCAATCCTCACTTTATGGAACGGTTGGAAATCAATTCAGTTTTCAATGCTGGAGCGATGGAATGGAATGGAAAAGTATTGTTATTTCCACGGGTGGAAAGTAATGATGTCAAATCATTTTTTGGAATAGCAGAAAGTAGCAATGGCGTGGATAATTTTAAATTCTGGGATTACCCCATCGTCATGCCACAAACGGAAGACCCCGAAGAAAATGTATACGACATCCGTATAGTCCAACATGAAGATGGATGGATTTACGGTATTTTCTGCGCCGAACGAAAAGACCAAACCAAACCTCACGATACTTCTGCAGCTATTGCTAAAAACGGATTGGCAAGGACCAAAGATTTAATCAATTGGGAACGGCTTCCTGATATTATAACGAAATCACCGCAACAAAGAAATTGTGTTTTACATCCAGAATTTGTCGACGGAAAATATGCTTTCTATACTCGCCCCATGGATGGATTTTTAGAGACAATTGGAGAAGGCGGCATTGGTTGGGGAATTTGTGAAGACATTAATTTTCCAAAACTAGAAAATGAAATTATCATTGAGTCTAAAAAATACCACACGATCAAAGAGGTGAAAAATGGATTAGGTCCAGCGCCTTTAAAAACGGAGGTTGGTTGGCTGCATTTAGCTCATGGAGTTAGAAGAACGGCTGCAGGATTAAGATATGTTTTGTATCTTTTCCTTTGTGATTTGGATGAGCCATGGAAAGTGATTCGACAACCTAATCGTCACTTTTTGGCTCCCATGGGAATCGAAAGAGTCGGCGATGTTTCCAATGTTGTTTTTAGTAACGGTTGGGTACTTCGAGAAAATGGAGAAGTCTTAATTTATTATGCCTCATCGGATACTCGAACACATGTAGCGACAACCACACTTCCAAGATTAGTAGATTATATTTTAAATACTCCGGAAGATGCTGGAAATTCTTACGATTGTGTCCAACAAAGAATTGACTTCATTAATCGTAATAAACAAATAATAAATAAAGAGTAGAATAATGGTAGTAATTTAATTTCAGTTGAAGAAATGAGTATTGTTTTAGAATAAAGAAGATCTAAAATTGGAAGGAAAACCATGAGTAGTAAGGAGCGGGCGAGGACCCTGCGTTGCTTGATTCGGTGAATCAAATAGCGATTGGAAAATAAAAATGAGGGTGCGGGAGCTTGCCTTGGGTTAAGCTATTTTTTCGTCTAGAATTTTTTGGTTCTTTTTTTTTCAATAAAAAAAAGAACAATGCTCCATTTTTCTACTAACTTCAATATGTAAAATGAGTTCTAAAAGTAGCATAAAGAAAGTTCAATTCTTTTCTTTTTACAAACCTAAAGGTAACATCAGTTATCAAGACAAGAAATCAAATTATGCGTATTAAAAAATCAACCATATTATCCCCTTTATTACTAATTAGTTGTTTTTCAATTGTACTGTTATTAATTTTCCCAAGTAGCTGCAAAACAGATCAAGTAATCTCCTCCGCCTCTATCACTAAAGCAATTCCTGATAAAATAGATTTTAATTTCCATGTCAAACCCATCTTATCTGACCGTTGCTTCACTTGTCACGGTCCCGATGGAAATGCTCGAAAAGAAAATTTACGCTTCGATACCAAGGAAGGAGCGTTTGCTGCTTTAGGAAAAAGTAAAGACCACTTTGCCATTGTTCCAAATGATGTTGAGAATAGCACTTTGATCAATAGAATTTTTTCAGTAGATCCGGAAGAAATTATGCCGCCGCCTGAGTCCAATTTGACTTTGACTAATTATGAAAAAGAGATTTTAAAAAAATGGATCGAGCAAGGAGCAGAATGGAAAGAGCATTGGTCATTTTTACCAGTAAAAAATTCCGAGGTTCCAGCAGTTTCCGAAGGGAATATAAATAATCCGATTGATAATTTTGTTTTGGCAAAACTCAATGCTCAAAACTTAAAATCAATGGGCATGGCAACCAAAGCACAACTCATTCGAAGAGTGACTTTTGCTTTGACTGGTCTACCTCCTACCCTAGTAGAGATTGATAATTTCGAAAAAGATGCCAGTCCTAAGGCTTATGAAAAAGTTGTAGATAGATTGTTACAAACTGATGCCTATGCTGAAACGATGGCAACGAATTGGTTGGACTTAGCACGCTACGCAGATTCTCATGGTTACCAAGATGACTTGGAACGAATCATGTTTCCTTGGAGAGATTGGGTGATTCATGCCTTCAAAAAAAATATGCCTTACGATCAGTTCGTTACTTGGCAATTGGCGGGAGACCTTTTACCTAATCCTACACGGGAACAAATTATCGCAACTGCATTCAATCGGAATCACAAAATCACGCAAGAAGGTGGTGTCATCCCTGAAGAATATAGAGTTGAATATGTCTCAGATAGAACTCAAACTTTTGGAACAGCTTTCTTAGGGTTGACTTTTGAATGTGCGAAATGCCATGACCATAAATATGATGCGATCAAACAAAAAGATTATTTCAGCCTCTTTAGTTTTTTCAATAATGTTCCCGAACAAGGATTGATTGAACCTTACGGCGCAATCCCAAAACCATATATCAAGATTACGCAAAAAGAAATTGAGGAAACTTTAACCTTTATCAATAACCTCGATACCCTGAAAGAAATCCCATTGATGGTGATGGAGGAAATGCCTAAAAAAAGGCAAGCATATATTCTTAATCGAGGTGCGTACGATAAACCAACCATACCTGTCAACCCAGAAATGCCAAGCTCAATATTAGCATTTGATGAAAAATTTTCTAAAGATAGACTAGGACTTTCTAACTGGCTTTTTTCCAAAAATAATCCTCTCACAGCGAGAGTAACCGTTAACCGACTATGGCAACAATGCTTTGGGAAAGGAATAGTGGCGACTCCTGATGATTTTGGAAACCAAGGTTCGTTGCCGACACATCCTGAATTGTTGGATTGGCTAGCAACTGAGCTAATGGATAATAATTGGGATTTAAAAGCTTCGCTAAAAACCATGGTGATGTCAGCTACCTATCAACAGTCTTCCAAAGTAACCGAAGAATTATTGGAAATTGATCCTGAAAATAATTTCTTAGCAAGAGTATCTCGCGAACGACTTTCAGCAGAAATGATTCGAGATCATGCACTCGCTACAAGTGGGTTGTTGGATAAAACTGTGGGTGGGCCAAGTGTCAAACCTTATCAACCGGATGGACTTTGGGCAGAAACTGTTGGAGGCGGTGGCGGAAGTTTAGCAAAATATATTCAAGATAAAGGGTCAAAAATATATCGACGGAGTATTTATACTTTTTGGAAAAGAACTGTTCCACCGCCAAGTATGATGACCTTTGATTCTTCAACTAGAGACGTATGTGCCGTAAGGCGATCTACGACAAGTACACCGCTTCAAGCATTGGTGATGCTCAATGATCCCCAAATTGTAGAAGCCTCCAGAGTACTCGCGTATCAATGTATTGAAAAAGAAAACGGCCTAGGAGAAAGGATCGGGATGATGTTTAGATTAGCTACATCCAGAGAAATTAATTCTGATGAACTCAATAATTTATTGACATTTTTTAAAGAAGAAAAAAGTAAATTCGAGAAATCTCCAAAGGATGCAAAAGCATTATTGCAAATTGGAGAATACCCGCAAAGAAATTTATTAGAAGATCCAGAAATGGCAGCTTATACAATTATAGCCAATGTGATTTTTAATTTGGATGAGACGATTACAAAAGGATAAATCACCATCCTCAACTCACAAGGTGACTCCAAGTCACCTTGTGAGTAAAGACCGAGTTCGCGACAATACTCCAGCATTGGTGTGTATACTAAGAAGCTTCTGGCTTCAAGTCAGCTTGTGAACAAAGAAGCCTTAAAAATTCTAATTAGAAAAAAATTCCATCATGAGTAAAATAATCAAAGAAAGAGAACATCAAATGAACCGCCGAGCGTTCTTTTCCAAATCCTCCACAGGAATTGGAGTAGCAGCACTTTCCAGTATGCTAGGAGGATGCAATTTGTTTGACCAATCCGAAGGCGGAATTTTAACTCAAAAAAATAACCTCCAAGGAATTTTAGATGCGCCACATTTTGCTCCAAAAGCAAAACGAGTCATCTACCTTTTCCAAAGCGGTGGGCCATCTCAATTAGAACTGTTTGATTATAAACCAATGCTCAATCAAAGGCGAGGAGAAGAACTCCCCGACTCTATTCGAAATGGTCAACGACTAACTGGAATGACTTCGGGACAAGATTCATTTCCCATGGTAGGCTCACAATTTGGATTTTCCCAACATGGTGTAAACGGAACTTATATGTCAGACTTGATGCCCTACACCTCCAAAATAGTGGATGACTTATGCATTATAAAATCCATGCACACCGAAGCAATCAATCATGATCCCGCGATTACTTTTTTCCAAACAGGATCACAGCAGCCCGGTCGACCATGCATGGGTTCCTGGTTAAGTTACGGTATGGGCAGCATGAATGATAACTTACCAACGTTCACCGTTTTGTTATCGAGAGGTACGGGTAGAAAATTTGGACAACCACTTTATTCTCGCTTGTGGGGAAATGGATTTTTACATTCGCTCCATCAAGGCGTGCAATTTCGCTCGGGAAAAGATCCCGTTTTATACCTCAAAGATCCTGACGGAATTGATCGAGCAAGTCGTAGAAGAATGCTCGACCATATCGCAGAATTAAATTCCAAACAACTCGAAGAATTTGGCGATCCTGAAATCAGTAGCCGAATTGCTCAATATGAAATGGCCTATAAAATGCAAACTTCTGTTCCTGATGTGGTTGATATTTCCAAAGAGCCTGACCACATTTATCAAATGTATGGCCCTGATTCTATGCAGCCTGGAACCTTCGCAGCCAATTGTTTATTGGCAAGAAGGCTAGCGGAACAAGATGTTCGTTTTATCCAACTCTACCACATGGGTTGGGATCAGCATGAAAATTTGCCAACCCAAATTGCAGCTCAAGCCAAAGATGTGGACCAAGCTACCGCAGCATTAATTTTAGATTTAAAACAAAGAGGAATGCTGGATGATACCTTAGTAATTTGGGGTGGAGAATTTGGTAGAACTAATTATTCCCAAGGTACTTTGACCAATACCAATTATGGACGAGATCACCATCCTCGATCCTTCACCATGTTTATGGCAGGCGGAGGAGTGAAGCCTGGGATGGTCTATGGCGAGACGGATGAGTTAGGATATAACATTGTCAAAGACCCTGTTCATGTGCATGATTTCCAAGCGACTATGTTACATCAATTAGGAATCGATCATGAAAAAATGACTTATAAATATCAAGGTCGAAGATTCCGTTTGACGGATGTACATGGAAAAGTGATAAAGGATTTACTAGCTTAATTTATGCAGGACGTTTACTAAATTTTGAAAGTTTAGTAAACGTCAGCAAGAAGCAAATGGCAATATTCAATTCTCAAATTAAAAGGAAAACGCTGCGGTTTTAGTAGTGACCTTATGTTGTAAGTCGTACAGTTCTTATTTCGGTTTTTCAGAGAGGCTTTAGGGCTAGCAGTCCCTGTTTGACCCCGAGTTAGAAAATCTTCTCGACGCAGGAGAGATTAGATTTTCTTAGTTGGGGGAGTTTGGACTGCGTGGCTAAAATCGAAATTAGAACTGTTGACTTACAACATAAAGTCTTGATTTTTTTTGCTACTTTTTTTGATCAAGCAAAAAAAAGTAGGGAAACGGGGAATTAAATCATGGTGTATAACATCAATTAATAACTCGCTATGTAGCACAGCTAAATATAACCATAAAGAATAATTTTAATTAAAAAAATGAAAAGAAGAAAATTCATAGGAGCATCATTATTAACATTAGCAGGAACTCCCCTTTTTGCCCAACATAACAATACTCCTACATTTTTCAATAAAAAAGAAAAATTCAAAGACCTCATCATCGGTCATAACTCTCATCAATATAAAATCGACCTAAACTGGGGCGCTTTAAATTCCAATTTCCATCCCGTCAATGATTGCCATGAAATGGTACAAGATTCCAAAGGTCGAATTATTCTTCTAACCAATCATACCAAAAACAATGTCATCATTTATGACAAGTCTGGAAAATTAATCGAAGTCTGGGGAACAGATTTCCCTGGAGCACATGGCTTAACTTTAAATGTGGAAAATGGCGAAGACTTCCTTTATATTTCAGATAACAATCGACATGAAGTCATCAAAACTACCATTGACGGAAAAGTAGTTTTAGTTCTACCCTATCCAAAAGAAACAACTCAATACCAAAACCCAGAACAATATATTCCTACCGAAACTGCAATCACTCCCAATGGAGATATTTATGTAGCAGATGGTTATGGTGCGCAACATATTTTACATTATAATTCAAAAGGCGAATTAAAAAATATCTTTGGGGGACGAGGCGATGGAGATGAATTTTTTGATAACGCTCATGGTATCTGTTATGATGATCGAGATAAAAATAATCCTTGTTTATTAATTACCGCTCGCCAGCGAAACGAGTTAAAACGATTTTCTTTAGATGGAAAATTACTAGAAGTGATTCCTCTACCTGGTGCATTTATTTGTCGACCGGTGATTCATGGAGAGCAGGTGTATTTGGCTACTATTTGGTCAGGGACAGGAAGCGCGAACACAGGTTTTGTTTCTATTTTAAATAAAAAAAATGAATTGATTTCTGCCCCAGGAGGAAGTGCTCCAATTTATGAAAATGGAATTTTACAACCCATGCACCAAACGATTCAAGTATTCAAACATCCGCATGATGTCTGTGTGGATAATGATGAAAACTTATATGTAGCACAATGGAATTCAGGGAAAACGTACCCCATAAAATTAATCCGAACTAACGATTAAGTTCGCCTAAAAGAGGTTAGCACCTTAACACTTTAGACTAAAAAAAAATTACAATACAAACGATCACTAATGAAAAAATCTATCCCTTCAATATTATCTATCCTTTTCTTATCATTCCTTATGATGACCTCTTGTCAAAATGAATCAGCAATATCACCTATGCAAGGAGCAACAGATATTATTCCAGCCCCATCAAAATTAATTAGAAAGAAAGGCAATTTTTTATTAAATAAAAATGTCCAAATCGCATTGCCAAATAAAAATAATGATTGGAAATTAGTAGCAAAATATCTCAACGATAAAATCGATAACTACCTACCAAGAGGTTTAGAATTCACTACACTCCAAACAAGAAAAAAAGAGGTAATCCGAATAATCCAAAGCGATGAAATTACCCACAAAGAAGGCTACCAATTAAAAGTCACCGCTGATGAAATACAACTAAAAGCCAAAACTGCAGAAGGTGCATTCCGAGGCGTGCAAACCTTGTTACAATTAATGCCGCTCGAAGTTTTTTCAAATGAAAAATCAGATAAATTGCATTTTAAAATCCCACAAGTAGAAATAGAAGATTCTCCAAGATTCTCCTATCGTGGAATGCATTTGGATGTATCTCGAAATTTCTTTTCTGTCGATGAGGTAAAAAGATATATTGATTTAATGGCGATGCACAAGTACAATACTTTTCATTGGCACTTGACGGATGACCAAGGTTGGCGAATCGAAATAAAACAATACCCTAAATTGACAGAAGTTGGTGGCTTCCGAAAAGAAACTTTAATTGGACATTATAACGATCAACCTCATCAATTTGATGGAAAAAAATATGGCGGATTTTATACGCAAACACAAATAAAAGAGGTGATTAAATATGCCTCGGAAAGATTTATTACCGTCTTACCTGAGATTGAATTACCAGGTCATGCTCAAGCGGCAATTACGGCCTATCCTGAATTAGGTTGCTCTGACGAACCGTTGGAAGTTTTGACAAAATGGGGAGTGTCGAATAATGTATTTTGTCCAACCGAAGAGACCTTTAAGTTTTTAGAAAATGTACTAACTGAAGTGGCTGAACTTTTTCCATCAGAATACATTCACATCGGTGGCGATGAATGTCCAAAAACACAATGGAAAGAAAGTGCATTTTGTCAACGACTGATGAAAGAAAATAAATTAAAAGATGAATTAGAATTACAAAGTTATTTCATCCAAAGAATAGAAAATTTTTTAAATTCCAAAGGAAAAAAAGTCATCGGGTGGGATGAAATTTTAGAAGGAGGTTTGGCACCCAATGCTGCGGTGATGTCTTGGCGAGGGATCAAAGGAGGAATTGAAGCGGCTACGCAAGGTCATGATGTCGTGATGTCTCCAACCTCACATTGCTATTTTGATTATTACCAATCACAACATAAAGATGAACCATTAGCTATCGGTGGATATTTACCTATCGAAAAAGTATATAGCTACCAACCTATTCCTGATGAAGTTCCGACGGATAAAGTTCATCATATCAAAGGGGTTCAATGTAATCTTTGGACAGAGTATATTCCATCAGTAGAGCAACTGGATTATATGACTTATCCTCGAGCTTGCGCACTTGCCGAAGTTGCTTGGTCAGATAAAAGCAATCGAGATTTTTCAGATTTTGTGAAAAGATTAAATACTCATCTGCTTCGACTCGATGCTTATGGCGTAAATACTGCGATGAACGTATTTGATATTGATGGCGACCTTACTGCTCAAGATGGTCAATTATTGGCCACGCTAAAATCAAATGTAGCGAACGCCACGATTACTTTCACTCTAGATGGTTCCACTCCGACGTTTCAATCTGACATTTATAACAATGCATTTACAATTAATACTTCCAGTCAATTACGAGCAGTTGGATTTATCAATGATGAACAAAGAGGACGATCATTTGAAAAAGATATTAATTTCCACAAAGCCACCGGTAAAACCATTTCCATAAAACAACAACCTGAACCTCGTTATTCCGCTGGAGGAGTCGCAGCGATCATCAATGGAATTAAAGGAAGCGATGAACGATATGGAGATAAAGAATGGCTAGGTTTTGAAGGAAAAAATATGGAAGCTATCATTGACATGAAAGAGGAAACCGAAATTAAAAAAGTAAGTTTTCGATTTTTCAAAGGAGAAGGGCAATGGATTTATTTACCCAAAAAAATAAGTGTCTTCGTATCTAACGATGGTATAAAATATACGCTAGCAGGTGAATCAACTGACATTGCTACCCAAGCTAAAATTGCTAATCCAACCGTAGCAGTAAATTCAAAAGGCAAGTATCTAAAAGTTTTAGTAGAACGTTTTGGGAAAATACCTGATGGCTTACAAGGCGGAGGGCATGAAGCTTGGTTATTTGTTGATGAAATTATTGTCGAATAATTTTTGCCTCACACCAATATATTTT
>Ga0115005_10002083_pt1 | contig 15935 bp, 11 predicted proteins | sample ArcOceMetagenome_FD_87163 | JGI IMG/M metagenome (GOLD analysis project Ga0115005, IMG submission 87163) | Marine eukaryotic phytoplankton communities from Arctic Ocean - Arctic Ocean - Greenland ARC118M Metagenome | ecosystem: Environmental > Aquatic > Marine > Oceanic | place: Arctic Ocean... | reverse complement strand
TGGTGAGCGATTTTTTCCGCCTGTTCGAGTCGGCGCAGGTGCCGGAGCGCTGGTTGGTTGTGTTGCTGTCTTTTGTGTGTGCGACATCGGTGCATTTTCTGTTTGCGGAGATTTTTCCGCGCGGTTTGGCGATGCGCGATCCGGTGAAAGGGATTCAACGTTCTTATCGGGTGTTGTGGATCTTTCAGATTTTGACGTGCCCTGGGATGCTCTTTTTTCGTGGCTTGAAGCGGATTCTGTTTCGCCGCCTAGGTGTCGACGTCGAGGATGAGTTGAATCCGCTAGATTTGGATGTGCAAATTAGGGCGATGGGTGAGGATAGTCACGCGCTGTCGCCAGTGGTGCGGAAGATTGTGAACCGAGCCTTGCAGATGCAGGAGTTGGTTGTTCAAGACGTTCTGTTGCCGCGTAGTCAGGTAGTCATTTGTGACCTAGAAGAAGACTTTAAGGCGAACCTGAAAGTGATGAAGGAGGCGGGGCATACGCGTTTCCCTTTGTGCCATGGGAGCCTCGATGACTGTGTCGGGATCCTGCACATTAAAGACATGTTTCGCCTGAGTGGGTCATTAGCCGCGGTCGATTTAGTCAAGCTGAAGCGAAATGTTGCGACCTTTGAGTTGGAGACACCCTTAGAGACGGCCTTAGAGCGCATGTTGCGGGCGAAGTTTCACATGGCGTTGGCTGTGGATGAATTCGGCGGCATCGTCGGTGTTGTCACCTTCGAGAGTATTCTCGAAGAACTCGTGGGTGAGATTCAGGACGAATTCGATAGCGAAGAGGATCAGATCCGAGCGATACGAGCGCCGCATACCTATCGCATTTCTGGGCTGACGCCGATTCATGATCTTGAGGCGGCACTCGGTGTTGAGATCGAGAATGACGGGGTATCGACTTTCGGCGGGTTGATTACCGGCGAACTGGGGCGCATTCCCGCGCGTGGGGATACCCTGTCGCTTGCTGGAATGCGAATTACAATTGATGAAGTCGACGAGCGTCGCGTGATTGCAGTTCGGGTGGTGTATAACCGCAGGGCAGGGGCGTCGAGCTAGGCGCCTGGCGAGGTCAGATTTAGCGCGGTGCGGCGGCAGTCATTCGCTTTGCCGCGCACCTTGGTAAATGCTGGCCAGGAGCTCGCACGAGCCCCCTTTAGGAGGCTTTGATTGTTTGTAGGGCCTGTGCTGCACTCTCGCGTAGGATTGCGCTGAGCTGAAGTAACAAGCTCTCGCGACTTGGAGTGAAGATGAAGCGGTCGCTGCCGAGTTTATTATAGGCATCGACGATTATATCCATCTGTGGGCGACGCATCTGTAACAGGCGTGTCAGCAGGTGATTGAGGTTTTCCGTATTGCCTAGCTCCAGCTCGACTCTGATGAGTTCAGACAGGATTTTTTGATTCGCTGGTGTCCGTTGCATGGCTGTGCTCAGGATTTTTCGTGCTTGCGGGGCCCTATCTATGTTTGAGAAACGGCGAGCGACTGCTAAATAAGTCTTTGCAGGGTTGTTGGCCTCGTCGATAAAGTACTGTAGGTAAATTTCGCCCAAGTCTGGGCGGTTAGTGCCATAAGATGCAACGGCTCGCAGGCTGTTAAAAATGGCCCATCGTTGTGTTAGCCAGTCTGGACGTTCTTTGAGCAATTCTTCGGAGAAGCTGAGCGCGCCCTCGTAGTCTTTGCTTACTAGGTGGGATTCGATCAGCAGTAGCGCGAATGCATCCACGGCGAATTCGTTCTCCAGTGCTTCTTCGTAAGTGCGGCGGGCGAGATTGATGTTGCCGGTATCTGCAGCAAAGTTTGCGAGCGCTTGAAGCGCACTCTCATCGTCGCGGAATTGCTTCAGCATGCGTTGCGTTTCGCGTTGTTCGCGATCGAAATCTCCGGATTTGTTGTAAATGTAGAGCAATTCTAAGCGTGGAGCTGCGCTCAGTGGATCTTTGACGTTGCGGAGAATTGCATAGCGACGTGCCTTATCGATCTCGCCTATTTCGCGGTGATAGCGACTGAGCTGCATGAGCAGCGGCTCGGAATTTGGGAATCGACGCAGTGAATGCTCCATCTTTGTGATCGCGGCGATTTGATTGCCGCGATCCCAGCTGATTTTGGATGAAAGTAGCAGGCCTTCCAGGGACTCGATTAAGTTATATGCGATGAGATAGTCATCGGCTTGGTCGTAGTTGCCGCGTAAGTAGTTGGCATTGGCTGCGCCGAAAGCTAGAGTACGGTTGATGTCGGTTAGGTCAGGCTCTTCTGGGAGGTATTTATTGCTAAGCTCTTGAATTTGCTCGTCCATCTGGTTGCGCAGTAACACGCGTAAGGTTTGCTTGAGATAGTCGAGATCTTCGATTCCTCCGCGGTCTAGGCCTTTGACCATTAAGTCCGCGGCTACGTCCGGGCGCTTGATTGCCAGTTCATAGAATTCTGCCAAGACCCTACGGCCTTCTAAATTTGAGGGAGAGCGCGTGACGCCGAGGCGCAGGAGGCGAAGTGCATCACGGTAGTTGCCCTCTTTCACTTTTTCGAGGCCCCGCTTGATGTGGTAGTCACCCATTTCTTTGCGGTGTTCATCAATGCGGAAAGGCAGGCTAATCATGCCCGTTAAGGTGACCTCATTAAAATCCTTTTTGTATTTAAAATAGCAGAAGAGGGCCCCCGCTGTCGCGATCCAACCGGCAATGAATAAAGCCAATAGAGTCGAGAGCATGCGCCCCCAACGCACGACGATGTGTATGCGCCCGTCGGCTCCTTTGCTTTGCACGACGAATCCGAGTAAAATCGGTTTTTCGCGGAAACGGTTTTTTTTGGGGTGTTTTCTATGATCCATCTTTAATTAATATGGTAAGCGCAAAGATTAATAGATGACATTTTTTTACATCTAAACAAGCTCAAAAAATGTCACTTTTTGGATTGCAGTTACCCAGCAAGTTTTCCATTGATGTACTAATAATAAAGTTAGTTTACCCATTTACTATTTTTCAGGAAGCAATCCTAATTAATTGCACTGAATTTACCTGGCACATGAAAATCAAACAGTTCTTACCGCTTCCAATAATCTTAGCCTTTGTCAGCTTGCCTGTTGTTGTGCAAGCCGCACCACTTGTTTCGATTGGTGACAGCGTAGATGTTTTCTTCAGTGGATCGTCTTCTGTTCAGTGGCAGTCGAATGTCTTTTACGATGAAGCAGACGAGCAGGATGATATTAAATTCACGGTCTCGCCTGGATTTGAGGTCAATGTCGGGCGTGGCCTGTCTAATTTAGACCTGAGTATCATTACACGTTATGATATTATCCGCTACGATGAGCTGTCCGAACTGGATACTGAGCAGTTTCATATCAAGGCAATTAGTTCCTATCGCAGCAGTCGTTGGGATGTAAATGGGCTTGTCAGCTACGATGAGAATCAGTCGGCGGGTAAGGATGGAAATACCAATCAAAAGGGTCGATTAACTGAGTCGGAGAACATTCGAGCCAATTTGAACGGAGAGTACCGCTTGTCGCCCAAGTTCAGTGTGGGGCCTGGAGTGAATTACTCTGTCAGGCAGTACCAAGATCAGGAGAGCTTGGCGGACCGTGAGTCGTTCAAGATTCCAGTCGATATTTTTTATGAGCTCACACCAAAGGTTGATTTGAGTGTGGGGTATACATATACTGCGACTGATGTGGGTGAAACCAAGCTTGGAGGTACTGTGAATGGTAGCGAAGTGAGTAGCTATGATAAAGAGGGGCATTTCTTCAATGTCGGTGCGCGTGGCGAGTTGCTGCCGAAGTTGGCCGGGTTCTTTAAAGTCGGCTATCGCACCTCTGATTCGGATGATTCGAGTCAGGTGAATTACTCTACGCCTATAGGTCCGACTGGTCCGACTGGTCCGACTGTAACGACCCCTTCTAGTACCAATCGTGATTCCCGTGGCACGATGGGCTTAGATGCAAGTTTCACCTACTCCGCCACCCCTAAGCTAACGACCGCGCTTGTGCTGCATCGTGGTTTCGATGTTGGTGGTGAGGGGCAGGGGACGACTACAACCAGGGCAAATTTAACTGCGAAATATTCGATTAATGGCAACTATTCTGCGAGCGCAAATTTCGGTTATACTCTGCGTGAGTATGAGACGACGGATGATCGCGAAGATAATGTGTATAATACAGGCTTTCGTTTGTCCTATGTGCCGAATCGATATTGGCGCTTTAGTACCGGCTATAATTATAATAAAAATGATTCTGATCGTCAGGGGCAGAGCTACGAGGCGCACATGGTTGATCTTTCAGCATCGCTTCGCTACTAATTTTTGAACTTCCCCTTGTCCTTCGGGTCGAAATGCCTCTCTTCAGAGGTATTTTTTAATTTATGAAACATTTACTATCTTCACTTGTACTCTATTTGTTGTTCTGCATTGCGGCCCTGTCGGGGCAAGATGCTGGCGCTGGTGGTGCCGATTCTTCCTCCTCTAGCAGTGGAGGCGCTGCGGTCGGCATGGTTGTTGGGAGTAACTACGTGCTTAAAGTTTCGGACGTAATTGAACTCGATGTCTATCAGGAGCGTGATTTGAATAAGTCAGTCCGCATTGAAGGCGACGGCACCGTATCCTTGGCATTGGTGGGTAGGGTCAAGCTCGCGGGGATGACGGTCGGAGAGGGTAAGTCATTGATCACTGATTTATATAACCGCGATTACTTGGTGGATCCGCAAATTTCATTGTTGGTGGTGTCATTTTCGCCTAAGGTACTGCATATTCTCGGTTCAGTGCGCAGCCCCGGCGTGGTTAATATTCCGCCAGACCGTGATTTAACACTGACCGAAGCGCTCTCTATGGTTGGTGGCGTCACGCGTATGGGCAACCCTAGAGCGATTAAGATTAAACGGGTAGATCAGGATGGGAGTACTAGACAAATGGAGGTTAACTTTTCTAAGGTCGTGCAAGATCCAGACGTAACAGATCTAGTGTTAAACGAGGGCGACACGATTTGGGTGCCTGAAAGAATTATCTAATTTACATTAAGAATACCTATGAAAAATGATTATGTAAGAGGCGCTCCTGACCCGAATTCGGGTGGTTATGGTTATGGCGGTTATGGCGGGTACGGCTATTCTGATGGAAGTTCTGGTGGCGCTGGCTATGGCGGCGGTGGTGCGCCTCAACGCTCTTTTAAGGATTATGCTCTTATGTTTCGCGAGCGAGTCTGGTATCTGATTGTGGCGTTTTTCATTATCTTTTCTGGCTCCATTCTTTATACCTTTAATAAGACCAAGGTGTATACCGCGGTCGCGTTGGTTCAACTGTTGCGCGATGATCCTTCGGCGATGATGAGTGCAGAGTTGGAGCCGAATCAAATTCGATCGGCCGAGGATTTAAATACTCAGATCAGTGTTTTGAATAGTGGCACGATTGTCAGAGGAGTGGAGCGGCGCCTGCAGGATGATGAACGTGAACGGTTCATGGCACCTTATGCAGATGCATTGAGCTTTACTGGCCCACTTTCTCCTGCAGAGCTGTTAGGCAAGAATCGTAAGGTCATGCCGCAGCGCATGAGTCTTATGATCGGCGTGGGATATACGCATCCTGATCCAATCATTGCTGCACGCGTTGCCAATCTGTTTGCGGATGAGTTCATCAATTATAATCTGACGCTCAACATTGATGGTTCGATGAAAGCAGTTGAGGATTTGCGCATTCGTGCCGATCAGCAGAAGGAGCGAGTTGAAGAGCTGGAGTTGAAGATGGCGGAGTATCGTGAGCAGAACAATGCGGTGTCTTTGGATAGTCGTGAAAATATCGCTGGCACACAGCTCGCACGCTTGAACGAGATCAAACTCAATACTAAGAACGTGAATGATAACCTCGAGACTCGCTGGAATTTGATCGAGAGCTATCGTCGAGAGGACAAGAATCTTTGGGAATTGTCTTTTATTGCTGAGCAGTCGCGTGTTTTGAACCTGTTGGAACGTATGTCTGGGACGAAGATTCAAATAGCTTCGTTATCGAAACGTTATCGTGAAAAGCATCCTGTGATGATTCAGCAGTTGCAGACCTTGAAGGAGTCTGAAGCGGAGTTGGCGTTGGCGGTTACGAACTCGGTCGATAAGCTCGGCGCTGCGTATGCTGAATCGAAGAGCAATTTCGAGCTTGCGAGTCAGCGACTTGCCGAGAAAGAGCTTGAACTCATTCAATTGAGTAAGACGCGTGTCGAATACAGCTCCTTGGAGCGTGAGATGGACGTCCAGCAGGGCTTCTTACAAGCGCTGGTTGGTCGTATGACGCAAGAGAGGGCGGCGGTGAATTTGAAGAATCCAAATTCCCGTGTGATCGATGAGGCCTTGCCGCCGTTGCGCCACTCCTCGCCGAATATTGTGATGAACTTAGCGGCCGGCTTATTTGGTGGCTTGGCGGTCGGCGCGGGCTTGATTTTTGTGGTCGCCTTTTTAGACGACCGAGTGAAGAGCGCGTTCGATATCGAAGGCACGATTGGGCTTTCGATGCTGGGTGTCGTTCCGCGGATTAAGAAGTTGGATTCGAGTTCAAAAGCACAGGCAGTTGCTTCGAATGTCGATCGCCACGTGACTGAGTCGTTTCGTTCGATTCACTCTGCGCTGAAGCTCAGTGATGAGAGTAAGAATGCGAAGGTGATCGTGACGACTAGCACGGTTCCGGGTGAAGGAAAGTCTTTCATCAGCTCGAATCTGGCGCTGACATTTGCGAATCATGGCGAGAAGACCTTGCTTTTGGACGGTGACCTTCGTCTGCCGAATGTTGCCCGTTCACTGCAGTTAGAGAATGAGTACGGTTTGTTGGACTACGTTGAAAAAAACGTGGGGTTGGATGAGGTGATTATGACGGAAGTATATCCGAATCTGGATGTGTTGCCATCTGGGGGTAAGTCGAAGAATCCAACGCAGGTGCTTAATAGCGCCAAGTTTGAGGCGATGCTGGCTGAATTGCGTGATCGTTATGATCGAATCGTGATCGACTCTCCACCGCTTGCGGCCGTAAGTGACGTGCTTAACCTGCTACCGCTGGCTGATGGTGTGCTCTACGTGATCAAGTTTAATACCGTGAAGCGTAAGACTGCGGTGCAGAATGTCCGCCGACTCTGGGAGTCGAATACGCCTGTATTTGGCGCGATTCTGAATAATATCTCGAGTACACTCGCGAGTTACTACTATTCCAGCTACTCCGATAAGGCCTATCAGGATTATTATATCCGCCAGGATGTGGAATTAGAAGAAGAGCTTGCTGGTTCGGTGGAACCTGAAATGGAGCCTCGGCCTTAGGCGGCTCCTTCGAATGAATTGACAAAAGACCCGCCAGTTACGGCGGGTCTTTTTTGTGCTTCATCCTCGATTGCTGTGGGAGCGTAAAGTATTGCAATCGGGTAAAGGGCTTCCGTGGGGACACAGTTTCATCATTTCAGGACCAATCTGGACGTCGCGGCGGTTGTCCCTTCCACCGATCTCTACTTTGAATGCGTTCCGTTCAGTTGTGAGATCTGCCTACTGTGCTCTTGGCTTAGTGCCTCCCAGCGCCTTGCGGTGACAGGAGTGTTGAGGCTTCTAATCGTCCAGTTCACTCCGCCTCGAGCTTGGCAGCGGCGCGGCGGAGTCGATCGTTGATCGCATGGCCGAGTCCCTCTTCGGCTGCCTGTTCGATGCATAGTTGTTGGTAGCCTTGCTGGTCGAGTCGTTGGATTAACTCAAATAGGTTGTGGGCGATTTCGTTGAGCTCACCTGTTTCGGAGAGCCAGAAGATATTGGCCTGATCAGTATGCCAGGTGGGCTTTTGATTGCAGACGAGGGCAATCCCTGATTCGGGCGCAGCGTCGGCGGTTAATGTCTCGCCGTGCGCAAGTAGAGTGACTCGGGCTCTGGGACTGTAGTGCTTGGTCAGCAGGCCCGGAGCACTTTGCGGGGCAGTGTCATTACTGGCACCACTGTGTACGGACACTTCGACCTGCAGGATTTGGTTAATCTGCGCCTCCGTCACTGGGCCGTGCCTAAGAATGACGGGTACTTGTGGATTGCGCAGATCAATGATGGTTGATTCGAGTCCGAAGTCGCAGGGGCCACCATCGAGCACCGCTTGAATGCGGCTACCGAGGGTATGTGCCACGTGACTGGCAAGCGTCGGGCTGACGTAGCCGAAGGGGTTAGCGCTAGGTGCGGCCAGTGGGAAGTTGAGGCGCTTTAGAATAGTGCGAAAGACTGGGTGCTGTGGCACGCGGATTGCCACACTAGGCAGGCCAGCCGTTACCAGGTCTGGGATACTTGTTTGCTTGGGCACGACCATGGTCAGGGGCCCTGGCCAGAAGGCTGCTGCTAGTTGGCGTACGCTATCGTTCGTTTCGATATGTGCCTCAGCCGCTTCTAGGTCGCTGAAGTGCACAATCAATGGGTCCAGCAGCGGGCGGCCTTTGACCGCGAAGATCTTGCGCACGCTGCTCGCATTGAGCGCATTACCCGCGAGGCCGTAGACGGTCTCAGTTGGCATGCCGACGACTTCGTCGCTGCGCAGCAATTCAGCACAGTGAGCTAAGTTCGCTGCGGTGGCTTCGAGGACTTTGCTGCTGTGGTCCATGGTTGATTAGAATTGTGGATATAAAAAATCCTTCCTCTGATGAGGAAGGATTGGAAAGTCCTATATTCGTGACGCAGCTTACTGCATAGTCAGCATGTTACGACCCTGCTTGATGAGTTTCGTAATGCGACGCTGATGCTTTGCGGAAAGGCCTGTGTCTTTACGAGGAAGGATCTTGCCCGTTTCAGTAATGAAGCGAGAGAGTTGCTCTACATCGTTGAACGTGAAGTCCATCGGGTTGCGGGAGCGATTGAGTTTCTTAGTGTCTGTGCTCATAAAGCGAAGGAAAGTAGGTATTCCAGTCACGGGTGCAAGTAAAATTTTTACCCTCGTTGGTTGTTTGGGTTATGCCGCAAGTCACTGACTGTGTGTAGCTTAACCGTTTAGTCGGATGACTTTCAAGAACTCTGGCAGTACGGATTTTAATTTAGCAGGCCCAATTCCTTTGATATCGAGGGCCTCTTGTTCAGTTTGAGGTTTCTGATTGGCGAGCTCAACGAGCACCGAATTTGGGAATACAGTAAACGCAGGTTTGCCGGTTTTAGCAGCCATCTTGGCACGATGCCCAACCAACAGCCCATACAGACGGCGATCCAGTATGCCTCCCAATTCGCTGCCTTTGCGATTGGAGGGAGTGGTTGAGTTGCCGCTTTTATGCCTAAGCGCTCCTGCAGTGCGTTCAGGCAGTTCGAGGTCGATACGTTCTGCGCCACGCATAACGCGGGCTCCCGTAGGCATTAATTGAAGCAACGGGTAGTTCCCCTCAACGACAGTCTGCACCAGGCCGGCGCGTTCAAGGCATTCGAACAGCGCATCCACGTAGGCGCTGCCTTCACTCTTAAGGATGCCGTGTGTGGATAACTCGTCGAGGCCACTGTCGCGGATCGCGGTGCTTTGGCTGCCGAGTAGGCATTGGATGATCTTTCGTTTGCCGAAACGTGGCGCCCACTCATCGGAGCCGAGGTGACGACTCATGCGTGCGACCCCGCTAAGGGCCTTCTGCACGAGGGTGAATTCGTCTTTGCTCGGCTCGCGGGCGGCGCGGTTCTTGGCCTGTTTGCAATTGTCGCAGCGCTTACAGTCTGCGCCGTTGCGTTCGCCGAAGTAGTCGAGGATCCATTTTTGGCGGCAGCTTTGCGCATACGAAAAGCTGATCACGGTCTTGAGGCGCTCTTCGTCGCGAGCCGCTTTAAGGGCCAGCGCTTGGCCATCAATCGGCAGGCTGTTGCCACTTTGCCCGAGTTGCTTGATGCGCGTGCCTTTGAGCCGCTTGCCGGGTATGTCGAAGCGTTCGATCCAGCCTTGCCGAGCCAACACCGAGATGGCGGTACTGACTGCCATCGGATTGACCTTGCGGCCGACGCGCTCACAGAGGTCGTCCACGGGTAGTCGCACTTCGTGCTGCGCGTCACTTTCCGCGCAAAGTAGGTCAAAGATTTCGGCGATCAGTGCTTTGCCAGGATTGGCGCCGTCGATGAAAAAGTCCTGCACGCGCTTGTCCGCATAGGAAAAAAGCATTTCACACACGGAGGGCTTGCCGTCGCGTCCGGCGCGTCCGCCTTCCTGATAGTAGGCCTCGACGCTGCCGGGCATTTCGTAGTGGCAGACGAAGCGGATGTCGGAGCGGTCGATGCCCATACCAAAGGCATTGGTGGCGACCACTATATTGGCGCCGCCGGTCATGAAGCTTTCCTGTGCGGCACTGCGGTCGCGATCGGAGAGGCCGCCGTGGTAACGTATCACAGAGCTAGTTAAATGCTCGATTTTACTGGCCACGGCATCCACCGATTTACGCGTTGCACAATAGATGATGCCGGTCGTGTGTTGCTTGATCAGCGCTTGCAGCGCTTGCATCTTGTCGTTGTCCGAATTGGTCTGACGCACTCTGAAGCTTAGATTGTCACGCGAAAATCCCGCTACGAACTCGGCGGCATTCTCCATTTCGAGGCTCTTCTTGATGTCGAGCTGCACATCTGGCGTCGCCGTCGCGGTCAATGCAATGCACGGCGGATTACCGATGGCTTTGCGCGCTTCGCCGAGGCGCATGTAGTCGGGGCGGAAGTCGTGCCCCCATTGTGAGAGGCAGTGTGCTTCATCGATCGCGAACAGGCTGATCGCATCTTTCGACAGTGCATTGAGAAATGATTGTGACCGAAAACGCTCCGGGGCGACGTAAACGAGTTTCAGTGTGCGCTTGCGGATGCCGTCGAGTGTTTCCCGTTGTTGCTCCAGAGTTTGTGAGCTATTCAGTAAGCCAGCTGGTAGACCACGAGCTTGCAGCGCATCGACCTGATCTTTCATCAGTGCGATCAATGGCGAGACAACTAAGGTGACGCCAGGGAGCAGCAGCGCTGGTAACTGGAAGCAGAGACTTTTACCGCCGCCGGTTGGCATCACAACGAGCGTATCCTTCCCCTCCAGCACTGCGCGTATAATATCGCCTTGCGGTTCCCGGAACCCGGGCATGCCGAAATATTTTTGCAGTGCATCTTCTGGTGTCATTGTGGTTGACTGTGCGAATGTTCACCAGTTTGCCAAGTCTAAGCTTTATCTATCTCTGAGCTTGATCGTTTGTTCGAGGGGACTAGGTTCGGCGCATCTGATTCTCGTTCCCGTAGTTCAATGGATAGAACAACTGTTTCCTAAATAGTCGATCTGGGTTCGATTCCCAGCGGGAATACCAGGCTGCGCATGGTGACACACTTACGTGTGAGTTAGTCGAACTCAGATGGTGATCTGGGTGGGGTCTTCGCCTGCGGCTGCGTAGTCGATTCCCAGCGGGAATACCAGGCTGTGTGAAGCGCTGCTGCGAAAAACGCACTTAGCTGTTCGCATGCATTTTGAATTGGAGCGAGGGCGACTCGCCCTCGTCGTTGCCTAATGTGGGCGAGTCGCCCACACTCCTTACACCTGCTTCAGGTATTTCTTGCCGTTGGGATCGATGAACAGGATGCGCTTTTCCTGAATGATTAAGACTTTGAGGCCGAGTCCGAGGTTGACGGTTTCGCCGACTGAATAGGCTTTGTTGTTGAGGATCACTTTGTTGCCACTGGTCGAGAGCCGCACGCCGGAGATTTTCGATTTACCCAGCCATTGAATGATGTCTTGGCTGGGTTTGGCTGCTGCTTTGGTTGCGGCGAGTTGCTTCGCGGCTTCTACTTGTTTGGCGGAGGTCGCATCGGCGGCGGCTTTGGCTTCGGCAGCCACGCGCGCGAGACGCAGGTCATTGAGCACGCTGGGACTGCCTTGCTCGAGTGGCTGAGTCGGTGCGGGCGTCGGCGGGGCAAGCGGTTGAAATACTGGTGTTGCTGGGGCTATCTGCTTTACAGGAGCAGGAAGTGTTGCGGCTTGTTGAGTGACTGGTGTGGGGTCTTTACGGAGCACGACAATGGTGAGTCCGGCGACGAGGCCGATGAGGAGGGCGATGCCTGCGACCAGGCCGATGAGGAGCCCTGACTGGTTGGAGTTGCCGCGATAGTTCGTGGGCGAGGCGCTGGCATGATCGGCCGCGGTCGCTGGGCGGCTAGGTGTGCGCTGCTGCTGCGCTTTGCGGAGGGCTTGGTTGATTAAACTCATGTGTGTTTAAAATTACTGGTGTAGCCGGTTGATGTCTTTGAGGGCTTTGCGTGCGTCCCACCAGTTGACATCGGTGCCGTTGCGAATGAAGGAGGCGAGCAGGGCTTTGTCGCACAGATTATTGATCATGCGTGGGATGCCTAGGCTGCCTCTGGCAATTTTTTTGATCGCACGCGGGGTGAATTGTGGTTGGCCGTTGCTGCCTGCGAGGCTGAGGCGATGAAGGATGTAGAGCTGCACCTCGGCGGCGTTGAGCGGCTGGAGATCGTAGTGGACCAGCACGCGTTGGCGCAATTGGCGTAAGCGGTCCTCCTTCAGCTTAAGGGTCAACTCAGGCTGCCCGATTAGGATAATCTGTAGCAATTTCTGATCGTAGGTTTCGAGGTTGGAGAGCATCCGCAGCATTTCCATGACTTCGAAGGAAAGGTTTTGCGCCTCATCGATGATCAGTACGATTTCGCGGCCTTGATCGATGCGTTCGAGTAGAACGTCGTTCATCTTGTCGAGTAAATCGTTTTTTGAGCGGGCTTTAGATTCTTCGCCGAGCTCTTTCATGATACCTTTGAGGAGCTGTGTTTCTGAGATGCTGGGGTTCAAGAGTAGCGCGGTATCGCACATTTCATTGGCTTCTAGCTCTTCGAGGAGCTTGCGGCACAGCGTGGTTTTGCCACAACCGACTTCTCCAGTTAGGACGATGAAACCCTTTTTATCTTCAATGCCGTAACGAAGGTGCTGCAGTGCTTCTTCGTGGGTCGGACTGAGAAATAGGAAACGCGGATTAGGCGTGATGTGGAAGGGCATTTCCGAAAATCCAAAATAATCCTGATACATATGTGGTGGAATCTTCTATGCGAAGCTGAGTTTTCCCTTTCCAATATTAAGAAAATGGCCTTCTGTGTGGAGTCTAATGCCGAATTCTTCACAGCGAAAAGAACGCGTAATCCTACTCATGATGATGGGAGTGCTGTTGGCATTGATCGTATTCTTTAGCAGTCTTATGGTGCAGACCTATCGAGAGTATAAGAATTTCAGAGTCCGCGAGCTTAGAATTGAGGCGAAGCTCACACAAGCTCGAAAAGAGTTTGAACAAAAGGAGATGTATTTGGCGCGAATGCTGGAAGACCCAGAGTTTTTGGAGCGTGTGGTGCGCGAACGGCTTGGATACGCACGTCCCGATGAATTGCTGTTCCGTTTCTCTGATGAGCCCTGATTGGTACTGTGGATAAGGCTCTATAAGGGTTTAACTTTGTTTTACGCAGTCGGTGCATAGAGGTTTGCATTTTCGATCCAGCACTTTAGTCAATTTTGGCTCTAATTATGAATCTTTCCGAATCGACCGCATCTCTCATTCAAGCATTTCAAGGAGCTGGCCAAGGGCAGGTCTTCCGCTATTTCGACGAACTGGATGCCGATGGGCAGGCGCAATTGCTTGCTCAAGCGGCGTCGATTGACCTCGCGGAAGTGGATGCGTTGGTGGCTGAGCACATTAACGGCGAACACACGAGCTCGGTTAATTTGGATGGTTTGACGCCAGCGGCCTACACCGCGCTACCTGCGAATGGAGGCGACCAAGCGCAGTGGGACGCCGCAGTCGAGACGGGTTCGGCTGCGATTGCCGCAGGTCGGGTGGCAGCCTTTACGGTGGCCGGGGGGCAGGGTACGCGGCTAGGCTACGATGGGCCCAAGGGCACATATCCGGTGACGCCGGTGTCACAGAAAACTCTGTTTCAAGTGTTCGCGGAGAAGATTGCGCGTTCAGGCGAGCGTTTCGGTGTGACGATTCCTTGGTTCATTCTCACCAGTGAGATCAACAACGATGCCACGGTGGCTGCGTTTAAGGAGTCCGATTTTTTTGGAATTAACGCAGATTCGGTTCATTTCATCGTGCAGGGACTGGTGCCGGCGGTTGATTATGACGGCAAGATCCTGCTCGCTGAGAAATCCAAGATCGCGATGACCCCAGATGGGCATGGTGGATCGCTGCGTGCATTGGTGCGTAGTGGTGCAGTTGCGAAGATGGAGGAGCTGGGCGTCGATTGCGTGAGTTATTTTCAAGTGGATAATCCAATTATTCAATGTATCGATCCGGCCTTCATTGGTTTTCACGTGCTCGGGCAGTCGGAACTTTCGAGTAAGATGGTGCCGAAAGCCTATGCGCTCGAAAAGGTCGGTCACTTTTGTATGCAAGATGACGCGGCTCTGGTGGTGGAATACAGCGACATGCCCGATGCGATGCAGGAGCAGACAAATGCTGATGGCTCGATCCGTTTCAATGGCGGTAGTGTCGCGATTCACATTTTTGACCGTGCATTTATCGCGCGTGCGGGCAGCACCACATCGGATTTGCAGCTGCCGTTTCACCGCGCGGACAAGAAAATCCCGTATGTTGGTGCGGATGGTGTGACCGTTACTCCGGAGGCTGCGAATGGCGTGAAGTTTGAAATGTTCGTGTTCGACGCGCTGCCACTGGCAAAGAATCCAGTGATTATCGAAGCGGCTCGTGAGGATGATTTTAGTCCAGTCAAGAATGCCGAAGGCGTGGACTCGCCGAAATCTTGTAAGCGAGATCAACTGCGTATGTTTGTCCGTTGGCTGAGAGCTGCGGGCGAAGAAATCGAGACGGATGAGACCGGCGTGCCGAGTACCTGGTTTGAGATCTGCCACTTGTTTGCCGCGGATGAAGCTGACTTTGTTGAGCAATGGGCCGCGCTCGCGGATAGGCCTGCGATCGTCGAAGGTCTGATCATCGAGTAATTCATTATTTATTTTAACAATCATTCATATTATTATCATCATACAATGAGCATTATTAAAAAAATCGAAGCCGCCGGAGCTGCTGGTTCTCTGCTTGAAAGCACAGTCGTTAATCTGAAGCAGTGGGCGAGTGCCGACTTTTTGCCTAACTGGGCTGGAGCGAGTATCGTTGAGCTGGTCGAAAACGGCGAGTGGGACGAGTTGAACGACCGCTTCTATCAGAATCTGGCGTTCGGCACGGGCGGCATACGTGGTCGCACCATCGGCAATGTCCCTGCGAGCGCTGAAACGGGCACGCTGTCCGCAATTGGCTCTCCCGAGCATGCGGCGGTGGGGTCGAATGTACTCAACGATTTCAATCTCGTGCGTGCGACGATCGGTCTGTTTCGTTATGTTGAGCAATACCTGAAAGACAGCGGCAGCTACGATTTACCACGCTTCGTGATTGCGCATGATGTGCGTCATTTCTCACGTCATTTTTGTGAGCTCGCGGCATCGACATGGTGCAAGCTGGGTGGCCAAGCATTGATTTTTGAAGGGCCACGTTCCACGCCACAGCTGAGCTTCGCGGTGCGGCAGAATAAGGCGACTTGTGGTGCGGTGATTACAGCTAGCCACAATCCTTCGCATGACAACGGCTTCAAGGTATATTTTGATGATGGCGCACAGGTGGTCTCTCCGCATGCCGAAGGTATTGTGGACTTGGTCAACTTGGTGGAACTGTCCGAGGTGCCTGCATTCCTCGATGTCGACCTTGCGCCAGTCATCTCGCTTGGTGCCAAAGATGATGCGGCCTACCAAGACGTGCTTAAAGAGATGGTGATTGATTCTGAAGTGATGGAGAAGCAGGCACCTCGAATTGTATTCTCGCCCATTCATGGCACGGGCGCGATCAGTTCGGTGCCTGCTTTGAAAGAACTTGGAGTCGAAGTGATCGAAGTGCCTGAGCAAATGGTCCAAGATCCACGCTTCCCGACGGTTAAATCGCCCAACCCTGAAAATGCCGAAGCGCTCGCAATGGCGATTGCGAAGGCCAACGAAGTG
>Ga0115005_10002080_pt1 | contig 15938 bp, 15 predicted proteins | sample ArcOceMetagenome_FD_87163 | JGI IMG/M metagenome (GOLD analysis project Ga0115005, IMG submission 87163) | Marine eukaryotic phytoplankton communities from Arctic Ocean - Arctic Ocean - Greenland ARC118M Metagenome | ecosystem: Environmental > Aquatic > Marine > Oceanic | place: Arctic Ocean... | reverse complement strand
TACGGAGCACCACCTGCGCCTCCTCGCCAGTATGGAATGCCTCCTCCACCGCGATAGATCTGCCCGAGTTCCTAGTTATGTACGATTCAATAATGTTGACTTAACAATAAAAAGAGCATTCAAACAAAAATTAATTTTATAACAAACTATGGCTTCATTTTCACAATTACATCTCAATTTACCCAAGTTTCATCTCCCAACCCATCCATTTTTCCGTTTTCGTTCGACGCACACCAAATGTTTTATATTCTTTTGAACACTTGTTTTTGTCAAAATATCTATTAAATGTCTTTGTACATTTCATACCAATCACTTTTTGAACTTGAATCTTTGATGAAGTAATATTGCACATGTGGATATTGGGAATTAGCTATGGCAGTTTTGAACCAGGACTACACGTATGTGTAGTTTCGCAATCGAGATTGTTTCATGCAAATATTACAATGGCACGTTGTGAATCAATCATGACTGAGTTAGCTCTGAAGCGGCAGGTGCGATGACATGATCAAGAACAATCTCGCATGCGCTCATGCACCTTATCTACTGTAGGTATACTTTACTATCCAATTTATATTTGTAAGCGAACTGATTCATGAGCTATTATATTTGAGCATAATGTGAGGTAGATTAATGATAATTCTACTTGTACAACAACTTGACGTTGGTGGTACAGATTCGATTGTAAATACACGTGCTACATTTGCATCAATCCCATCTATTCTTCAGAAGCTAATATGTGTTGAATAAGTTGAAGCAGTAGCGACTTGCTCAATTTCTTCTGCATTTCCTTCTGCAACTCGCATACTCGTAGACTTTGAATATTATTTACACGTACGTGTAATCGATAATCCACATTCTGTGTTGTGATATTGTTAGCTGTAGGGCAATATTCAATATCGGAGTACAATACTTGCTTTTTACTTTTAGTATTCAGAATACCTGGTACACGTACGACGTTGAACTTTCATTTCACTGAGGACAGTCCATACGATCTTCAAACTTACTCCCCGCAAAACCCACATGCATCCCTGCACGTCTCTGTAACCCCGCTCTGCTCTTCGCATTGATCAGGATTCCTTTCAAAGTATGAACATTTCTTGCGACGTCCATCCTCCAAAACGAACCTCTTGCGGGAATCAGAACACTGATCACAAACGTCACAAGTGACAGGGCAGTGAGATGCCAATGCAGCTCTCTCGCACCTATCCCTATTCTCAGCGACCCAGTCACAATTGCGACGCCCTATATTCAAAACCATATCCAAAGGGGAGTCTTCGCAAGGAAAATAGTAGTCGTCTTCATCTTCGTCATCGTCGCCTGCTTCATCGTCTCCTTCGTCAGGACTTGGAGCTGAGGTTACAGGTGGTGGTACAACAGGGGATGGATTCGGAGCAGAAACAGGTGATGAAACCGGGGGAGGATCAGTAGGAGGTGTATTGGGACCTTGTTCATTCGTGGAGACAAAAAGATATTTTATTAAGAAACCAAACAGAGGGAAATGGCGAAATGTGTGAACATATCTCAGACTTACCATCCTCAGTGTAGCCAAACCTTTTAATCTCCCAGCACATATTGTCGTCTTCGGGTATGGGTTCATTCAACTGACTAGCTTTAACTGCAGGGTCGCAACCAATATCGTCAAACCCCATGCCATGATCTTCATTGGCATCACGGCAGTTTTCAAGGTTCTCGGAAGACGTTACATGCCGACGATAGTCACATCCGTTTGCAATGCGCCTACTATACAAAGGCTGTGAGCCACCCTCAAACCAGCCACAGCAGCACCTTACTCTTCCATTATATTGGCGGAACCAATGATCACGAAGCCACCTATTAAAGTACGAAAATAATAGGTTAGTAGAAAGACATGGAATATGTGAGCCATAGTTGTTGTAAAAGTGTGGAAAGTAAGCTCACCAATAGTATGTAGAATCATTATCAGACCCATGACAATGTCCATCTCTATCATAACCTGCATCTTCAAAGGCATCGGTGGAGTTGCAATTGCCAAAATTCAAATCTCCATTAAGGTTGATGTTGGGCCAATCGTTTTCTTCATCATTATGAATTCTACAATACCATCCATTCCCACCGCAATCAATAGGGCCCTCAAGGTAAGCCGTCTTGGGAGAAGGACGGGATTGGCATGCGTTTTGCATCGGCAAAGCGCATTCTCCGTCCCCCTGTAGAACTGGGTATGCAGCGGAACCATCATGATATTTACCGCCATTGTACGTTTCTTCATCGTCGGCATATGGTGATCCAGAATCATCACGGCACTGCTGGGAATACTCTGGCCAATTGATGTCAGCGTTCGTGTAATCCACCCCAGCATGAAACAAAATGATGCTCAAAAGCACGAATGAGAGAGGAGGATGCATGATTTTTATCTGAAATGTGTCGAATACTTAGTAGTACGTGTACTTGTGCTGAAGCTATTTTCAATTATTTGGCAAAGCGAACTAAATCGCTTGGTGAGTGACTACAATATACACGTACCGGTAGTAGAACACTATGCAAGGCAGCAAAATAAATACGTCACATAACCACTTACTGGAGAGAACAACCAACGTGCTTTTGACGGATGGTGGAATTTATGTTGCAATTGACTTGCAATTGAAGTGAAATTTCGGTTTGGAAGGAATAAAAAGCTCCTCAGTGTTTCCACCCGGGGGCAAAATCATACCAGTTTAGCCATTTTGGAACGATTGAAATGTATCGGACATACAGTCTGCACAGTCTGCACTCGCAACTCACTCGACAAAGAAATGGTAAACTACTGCTGTAAGAATTCCTCTGTCCCTCCAATCCAAATTGGTTGTGAGATGCAAATGCACCCTTCCTTGTGGCGGTAGCAGATTTCAGACAATTTTCAGAATTTTAATAAATGACTTTCTTTCCCTCTGTTATGAAAAGATCAAATACCTTTAGAGTTTACATACAGTACAGTAGAAGAATGAATCGATATGACCTCTTGTAGACTTGTGAGACGAACTAAGCGGACGAACAAACAGGAGGGATTTCACGACAACGTAGGAGCAAGAATAAGACATTCAAAATGGGGACGGAGGGATATCATACATACCGTACAGTAGACTACATAGATTCGATTAGGCTTATTGAAATGAAGAAGATCTCGTATTTGTGACATTTTGAATGTTGCGCGAAATTATAAAACCCACATACAACAGCCCACCCACAGCATAGGCAGCTCCCACAGCCCACAGCATAACATAACAGACAAGAGCAACAGACAGTAAGATCAAAGGTACCGTAACAGGGTCGTGCACCCTCCTGGATCTTGAATCTGTCGAGAACATCATATTGGTTCCCAGTTCATCCATGACATAAAATTTGAATGCTCATTTAAAAGTGTGAAACGATGAGCAGTTGCCCCATTTGCACCGACGAGTACTCCATCAGGAGCCCAGGGAAAGTACAACAATGCTGCAGTTCAGTTTTATGTCAAGACTGCCTATACTCCCACATCAAATCCGTCCTCGAAGAGGGAGTCACCGGTGACGGCCGGAAGAACCTCTCCTGTCCATTTGGTTGTGGAGAAGACGTACCAGATCGAACAGTTAGGGAATCATTTCAGACCAAGCACCCGAACTTTCCAAGACTATTGATTGGCCGACCTCTATACAACATTTCCTCATGGTTAGGGATAATTCATCCCATGTTTCGAGAAAGAGCAGCAATTTATTTCTGGAGATTCTCGCAGTCTCTTGCAGAACGTAATGATCTGCAATTGTACGAAAAGTGGAGTCTCAGCATGGCACTATCACACAAAATTAATCATGATACACATAGTAGCATGAGCGATGAAACTGACAAAAAAGGCGAGAAAGAAGAAATGCAGGATGCCAGCCATGTTTATACTCACGTGATACATTGCCCTCGTCCAGATTGTGAATGCCTTTGGCTCACAAATGTACCCTATCGAAAAAAGAAACTGGCCCATGAACGTCAGTATAACAAGGAGAAAAGACACGATGAGGCACCGAAAAGTTTTACAAAATCGCTCATACTATCCTGTTCCGCCGCCCTTTTCTTTAAGCCAATACCTCCTGAGAAGGAAGAATCAATGATGAACGAGAACGGATATACAACTGCTCATTGGATGAATCCCATTGATATCGATGTATTCAATATTATTAAAGTGGAAAAGAAAATGCATACCGGTAGTCGTAATGTTTTGCACACAGGACGGTCCAAGTCGGCACGGGATGAAACCAACAAAGACGGACGAATAGTGAGCTGTCCTACATGCCATCATCAATTTTGTGGATTGTGCTCTCGACCATGGTCCACTCTGTCGAATTCGTCAGGAATACGAGTGACGCATACGGGGAGGTTGTGTTCCATCTATGGACAGCGTGCTTCTAACGATGATGATTTTCTGCAAGCGGCTGATGCTGGCGACGCAAGGTTCTGTCCAGGTTGCTCCATGAGAACCAATCGGATTGACGGGTGTAATCACAGTAAGTCAGGTGTTGGCATGTTGGAGCAGCTCTTTGTTGTTCAATTTTTGCAAAAGTCTTGCATCATGTCTAACTGGTTGAATTTGATTTGATGTCGTTGATAGTGACTTGCCCTTGCGGATATCACTGGTGCTATATTTGTGAGTGTAGGTTCGATCGGAGGCATTACAGGTGTAAAGATGGAGATTCGATAGGTGGGAGTCCCACTGGTGGTAGCTGCATCATATGTTAAAACGCAACACACCCTCTTGGTGGTTGCTTGTGACGCTTTGAAGGAACAGAATCGTAAAGTACTTTGCTGTTATGAAATTCGATCTTGTTTCATCTCAAATCGTTGGCTATAATAACTGCAGCTTTATCTGCAGGACAATCATACTTCCATGAATGATTAGTCCTTGCCATTGCCAGTACCTTTGGTAGGTCAAGGTACTGTATTAGCTATGCTAAGCGCTCATCTAACTCATTACGAGTACTTTCCTAGCATCTATCCCCTTCACCTTGCCGAGTGAGTCAGTCTAATGAGCGAAGATACCAGTAATTATTAAGAATTATTATACTATCATGGTATTTGTGATTATACACTAGCTAGTGCATAAAATCGGATTTTGTATAGTTCAATGTTCAATGTACAATCATAAATTGAGGTAAAGTAGAGTTCCAAAATGCATTCACTCTTTTACGATCAACACTGCTTGAGATTTTTATTGTCAACTGATAAAGAACGACTTGCAAAAGGTGAGGAATCAAGGTCTGCTGCCTCTATACTTTGCATTCCAGTCCTACTCTGCGTCAGTATACTAAGAATGACATCAAGATATGATGATAGAATGTCCTCCGGTCAAACTCAGAGTACGAGTACTCTCGTACGAGTAGTGGTCAAAATTCAAGATGCTTTCCAATCCACTGTACCGTACATAACTCCGCTCCACCTTGGGAACTTTAAATGTTGTGACTATTTTGGCAACCCGACACACTCCCGACACCATCAGGGCATATATGGGGCATATGTAGACACGCGACAATTTCAAATTTTGTATGACGTCATGACCTCTCCCAGCCGCGGAAAATACTCCAAGATTCAAAACTTCCCAGAAAAAATTCAACTCATTTTTGGAAGATCCACGGAAGACGATACCAGTATGTACTGTACAAGTATCATCATTCGTATGCAAATAAATACTCTACCGTCACATCACTGTTGAGATCCCACGTAAATATGCTTGCTATGAAGCTCTTGCACATTATCATCTCGATTTCTTGCGTGTATAAAGTATTATCGCAAACATACTCTTGCAAAGGCACCAACGCCAATCCAGTTGAAGTCCCAGGTACGAATTATATGTGTTGTGAATTATTCTTTTGCAGTCATGACCGGTGACTAACTAATTCAAGTGTTGATGCATGTCTACTTAAACTGGAAGCCATTGGAAAAAATATTTTCTACACCGATGATTTTTTTACAAGAACTATTCAGAAAAGCTCGGTCGATACAGTATGTATTCTTTTGAGGATTACAGTTGCTCCAAATAGAAATGCAAGCCTCGACGATATATCCAGGACATCCAATCTCTCAGACTATCGCATTGTCTCCGTAGCGAGATCTTATGCCGGCTATGGATGGGAACGTGTTTCAGGACCCTACGCTCAAGACCTCATTTCGATATGTTCTAGCAGCACCTGCGACTTGAAAATTCCTATTCTCTCGAACCTTAAAGAAGGTAGATTATTTTTGATGTCATTTGCACATTCTTTGTCTCAAAGAGAAACTGTGTCGCGTTTCTTTCAGCAGACAACGTTTGGGCCAAATTTGGCAATGATCAACTCATGGGATTATAGTGCGAATATGACCAATGCTATGGCATCCTGGATTGAATCCCAAATGATCATGACAATGCCAACCTATCACCGAGAATATTTTCGTAAAAGAGTTGATGGAGAGGTTGGAAATAGTGCACCATATAGAAACACAAATGAACTTCTTCGCAGTCATCATCCATGCGGGAAATCTTCTAGATGGATGAGGATGGCATTTAGGGAAGAAGATTACGGTCAAGAAATCACTGCTACTGAAAGATTTGATGGAACTATACTTCTCAGTGTGGCAGGAGTTCCAAGAACTGTTGTGAACTCTTGGCAGCGTCGAAATGGTGCAGACATTGGCATGGGAACGTTCCTTTTTGATTGCTGGATTCAAGAGTTCAGGCCTAATGGAGAGCTTAGAATACGGATTGTAGCGGAAAATCGATGCATTCGCGTGCAAGGTGGTAACCCTGCCATCTTTTTACCGCTCTCTTCCAATCTATTCAAGAACATTGATTTACCACCCCTCGCAGGACCAACAAAGAATGTGTATTTAGCTAACAGATTCAATTTGGGGGGGGAGACGCATTATCTTTCGAACGCTTTTTCAAGTGGTCAGTGCAAAGACTTGGATCCGTCGGACTACAACAATCTCATTGGAACCACTCAGGATGGATCACAATTTAAATATGCTGGATATATAGAACTAAATAACAACAGCTTGGATCATCTAAGAGCAGATGGTGTTAGAGAATTTATGATCACTGGCAAGGAACTTTGCGCTAACCCAGCCATGACTTTTGCAAACGGTGAGTGTTATATTGTATTACTCCTTCTCGTTAGCTTTCAGATGTTCCAACCGTCTCTATTTCTACGTCTCTAGGTGAATCGTGCTATCTATCCGTTGAAACAAATGCCTGTAGCTCTTTGTATGATAAAATTGAAGATGGCGATGCTGTCGTTATTTGTGGTTCTCCTGGAGAAGTTGGAAATGAAATAAGAGAAAAAATATTTCAATTGGAGGGAACAACCTCTTCTAAATCCGACACGGATTTGTCAAGGCAAAAGGAGAGTGTGTGGTACATGGTCGCTCTTGACAGTGGTGATCAGCTGAGGCAAAGAATGGCATGGGCTCTTTCTCAAATACTTGTTATATCTCCTAATCAGGTAGGTAAAGAACAAATCTCAATCGTTGATCTTGTTGTTTGGAGGTGTTGATTAACTGTTTCAATGCTCATCACGTTACAGATAGAAAAACCAACAATGTCGGAAATTTTCTTGAATTATTATGATATATTTGTTCGCCACGCATTTGGGAATTATCTTGATGTTCTCCGAGAAGTTGCGTATAGTCCAATGATGGGAGAAATGCTATCATTCGTGGATTCGAAGAGCACCACTTTTGTTCTGAAAGACACAGGTGACAAAGTGTTCCCTGACGAGAACTTTGCGAGAGAGATAATGCAACTTTTCACTATTGGGGTTCATAAGCTCAGCATGGACGGGACACCTATTTTAGATTCCAATGGACACGCTATCCCAACCTATGACAACTCAGATATTCAAACATTTTCACGAGCGTGGACTGGTTACACTCGCCTTCCGAGAAGAGCCAATATTGAAGGTTTGAATTGGTACGAAAATAGAATTGATCCAATGAGAATTCAAGGCCTATGGTAAGCGTGTAGGTTAATTCTTTCCTCGTCCGTTTTCTGGACGCTTGGTCTTGTTTACTAACAAATCACACCAACTTTTGTTGGACTATCTGCGATAGGCGCGATTCCTTTCCAAAGATGGATCTAGATAGAAATTTCATTGGTGACACTTATCCTTTATGTGTAGATCTTCCAACAAGACAATTTCTTCGTAAGGGCGCAAAGTTTAGACTCTTGGGATCTTCTACATTTGCTCAACTTCATCACCAAAGTATCCAGGATGGAAACAGAATAAAAACTCTTTCCTTGCTGCCATCTTCGGATCTCTTTTTAAAACTTTGCAATGGGGCTCCTGATCATTGTAACTTTAAGGCAACGGTGACGCTGACATCAAATATCAACAAGTGTTATGGAGAAGAATGTTTCGTGGATGAATTGCGCTTGATTCAAGTTCAACGTAATCCTCCTGTGTACTATGAATATATCCGTCCTCCTTGGTAAGTACTTGCTCCAAAGCTACATTGTTTATACTCCTGTACCCTCTGTGCTCTAATGCGTTGGATACGTGTACAGTGTGGAATTGGCATTTTATGATAATGGTAAAACTATTCAGGTAAGTGAATTCAAACTTTTTTTGCAGCGTTCTTATACGTGTACGTGTACGTGTACTGCAACTATCTCCTTCGAATATTCTCATGTCGTTCAACTTTCCAAACTTTCATTAGCTCATGGGGGAAGAACGTGCGATGTGTGCGAACGCAAATGTTCCAGTCGCAAGAGATGCGTGTTGTGACAGTACACGCGTCGCCTATTCAAACTGCTACCATTCTTTTGAAAGGACCACATTCCAAACATCAAAAACTCGCTGCGAAGACCGTCTTGGGGGGTCGCAGTGTGCCTGGTCTTTGATTGATACACACAAAGAACCGGAATGTCAATATCATAGCGAAGATTCGTGGTATTGGGCATCTAATCAAGACTGCACTCTGCAAGCAAAAGGTAATTGTTATATACAGTGCATTGTGCTGATAAACTATTTGTGTTGATGACTTCGTCAAAACTAACAAGTCTATTCTGCATCTCACTACGTGTAGTCAGTGGAACCGGAACTGTCGCTATGGTTCACAATCCAAACCTTGTCGATCAGAGAAAAACTGAGATTGGTGTCAGTCCTACGAATACAAATTATTTCAAGGTTTCGTGGGATAGTGATGATTATCCTCGGCCTTCAAATGAGTGTGGGAATGGTGTGTGTGTATTAATAACAGCAGGGGAATGTCAATGTGACATAGTTGTCGAAGAAAGTGTCGTCTTTTCATCTATACCATCTGTCGCAAGTGTGTTCTCTCAACTCTTCATAGGAGGCGTTGATATACCAAGATTCTCCAATGGGGAGTACTATGAAGCAGAGGGCGCAGGGGGTGTTACAGTCTATCATAGGAATGGTACCGAATACACAATAGATACAATATTCAAAGTTGATTACCGAGGTGGCGATGGCTATTTCAAGAATGTGCTGTCTACAGTTAGACTGGGTGCTAGTAATTACTCTTTCAGAAACCCACCACAATTCATGAATCCGGCGATGTACGAACCACGTGACGGCGAGTACGAGACGGAGGCAGTGTTGAAACATTTCTTTTACCACGATAATCTCCCTCCTTTTCTAGCAATAAGGCTCATTCAGCGATTTGGAATATCAAATCCAAGTCCACGTTATGTTTTCTGCGTCGCGAAAGCTTTCAAGAGCGGATCGTACTATCGAGGTGGCAAAACTTTCGGAGGTGGCAACCGCGGGGATCTAGCTGCAACTGTTGCTGCCATTATTCTCGATCGTGAAGCACGAACAATTGTTGTAGATGCAGATCCAACGGCAGGTTCGCTTCGAGAACCAATACTGAAATTGGTCAGTTTCTTTAGAGCAATGGAATTTGAGCAAAATGATTCTGCTCCAGAATTAAGACTTTTTGCTTTACAGCAAAAAATTGGGCAAGCACCTCATTCTCTACCCAACGTCTTTTCTTTCTTCTTGCCAGAATATTCTGCACCGGGTCATCTTAAATTTGCTTCTCTTAAAAGCCCAGAGGCGCAGGTGCTTACAGGTCCAAAGATGATCCAATTTATAAATGGTCAGTGCGCTGAATGTTTCCTCAAAAGTTCTTCAATCATTTCCAATTGCGTTTGAGACTAACATCTCTTTATTAATACGTCGTTAAGGATTTTTTTCTTTAATTGACTCCGGGTTAAATAGCTGTTATGGTGGTTTTGGAGAAGATATTGTATATTCATATAAGTGCGAAAACTTAATCGGAGAAAACAATGATTTTAGTAGGGGGGCTCTGACTTACAAATCAGATGAATCCAAAAGCATGACAGAGGTTGTTGACGAACTTGCCCTCCTATTAACTGGAGGACGACTACATCTTCAAGCAAAGAATATCATTATGAACTCTTACGACTCAGTCGGTGGCGGAGAAAATGGTCTAAAACTCGCCCAAAAGCTTTTTGTGAGCCTCCCGGAATTTCACGCAACCAACGTTGTTAATGCAAAAACATCTTCTAGGCCTAACATTGAAATACCCCTCCCTTCTACAAATGAATATAAAGCAGTGGTATTTCTAATGCTTAGTGGGGGCTGTGACTCTTTTAATTTGCTTGTCCCAAAGTCAGGATGTAAAGGAAAAGACATGTATCAGCATTACAAATCTATAAGGTCGGGGCTCAGTGTACCACGAGAAGACTTACTATCAATTGACGCATCAGGTTCTGAACAAATCTGCTCTACATTTGGTATTCATCCAAAGATTCCAATACTCAAAAGTATCTACGATGATGGGGATTTACTTTGGATTTCAAATTTGGGGGTACTTCAAAGACCGACTAAGAAAGAGTCTTGGCTCGATGATACAACTGCAACAAGCCTTTTTGCTCACAATGTTCAACAGCGAGAAGTGCAAAATATGGACATATATCAGAAGTTTGAAAGAGGGGTTGGGGGTAGAATGGTTGATGTTTTGTTGCGTTTGGGTTATAGTGCTGGGGCGGTTTCTGTCAGTGGTTTTGTGGATGTTCTAGATTCTAACAACGCATCGCCCCTTGTCACCGAGCCAAATAGTTTTGAAACCTTCAACCCAAGTTCCAATGCATCAGCTTTGTCTCAGGCAGTCAAGGATGTCAACAAAGCAACAAATATTGGTTCTGGACTGTTTAGTGAGACGTGGTCTTCTTCTTTCTATCAGGTAAGTCTACGACTTAATCAACGAGCTTGATATTATTCTTAGTAATTTCAACGTATCCTAACGATATTTGAAAATGAATCATAGGGACTGTGCGAGAACCAATTATTAGATGAAACATTGAGGTCGGTGGAATTGGACCAGTCCTTCACCAGCAATGACTTCAGTGCTCAATTGGAGACCGTTGCAAAGATGATGCAGACCAAAGAAAGCAGAGGTACTGATAGAGACATTTTTTATGTAGAACAACGTGGGTTTGACACTCACTCAGGCAACTTGCAATTTGATGACTTAATTTCAACATTGAATACTGGCATAGAAGAATTCAAGAACGAGATGGTTAATCAAGGGCTTTGGAATAACATCACCATCGTAATGGTGTCAGAGTTTGCTCGAACTCTTCGACAAAATTCAGGGCAAGGAACTGATCACGGTGAGTCGAATTCAAATGGAGGTGATACTTTCTCCTGCTAAACTCTTCCTCCAATCACAGGCTCATCAATATTTATCAACACGACCGTCTTTTTGCAGCATGGGGTGGCAATTATTTTGTTGCTGGTGGAGATATCAATGGGAAACAGATACTTGGAGAATATCCTGCGGATCTCGACGGATCAGGTTTCTCCATTTTTGAGCCTGGGATAGCTATCCCCACAACACCTTGGGAATCGGTTTGGCAGGGAATCAGCCAATGGCTTGGTATTACAAATAGTGCAGACCTCAACGAAGTCATCCCTAATCGTAATTCGTTCTCGAATCTATTTGGAAGGAGCACCCTCTATCAGGGTCCAGCACCATCAGATCCTACGCCAGCACCAAACACGGAAGCTCCTACGCCTGTCCCGAGTCCAGACCCTTCTTCTGCTCCCACATCAGCACCAACCACGAAGGCTGACCCTACACCTATTCCTTCTTTTGCTCCCACATCAGCATCAACAACGAATGTTCCTACATCTGATCCAGAACCCACGTCTGCACCTACTAATTCGACTCTGTCTCCGACCCTGATTCATACTATGCATTTATCGGATTCGGAACCCATAGCATCAAGAGCTTTCAAGCGAAAAATCGAGATACCGGTATCTCCACTGACCACTGTAATATATTTGGGTATCGTCGGAGTTCTTTACTAGCTCAATATTACTACCTCGTAGACCTATTGTTATCAACTTGATAATATTTTCTTTTATGAAGGGTTCTTCTGTTATCACTTTGGCCCGAGGAGCTTTACATGTATTGGAGAAATTGCCTTCGAGATAGTGTTCACAGCTTATTGCCTTGTTACGAACAGTCTTATCATACAACCTATAGAACGTGTTCTCCATTCTTTCATTTTAGATATGCGCTCATTCACTTTTTCTGCATTTACCAGTCCCAAATCTAGAAATCAAGGGTGACAGATATCTAGTAATATGTACGATATAAATAATGATGGTAATTTTATGACGAGACTTCACAGCGTTGCTCTGTTCAGCGTCATTTCTCCTCGTGCAATTTCATTAATCAGCGACAGGCGCTGCTTGCTCGAATCTCTTTGTTGGGTGATCTCGGTAAGACAGTATCCAGGTGATAGATACGTCTTCATCGTCTGACTCTGCCTTAAAATCTCCGGGGTTAATGGGGAAGAACGATATGGGTCCAAGTTAGACAACTGTTCGATGCGCCCAATAGATTTAGCATTCTCTTGATCCTTGATTGTGCTGACTTGGACCATATTACTTGGCAATGTTTCATTTGGATTGACCATATACACCGTTTGTTGTTCAGCACTAACTAAATTTACACTCCTTCCATTCACCGACTTGGTTTGTTCAACCTTCTTCCACGAATCAATGACTTTCTCCTGTCCATCTTGACGTGTCTTTGCTTCCTTCAATTGCATTTCTAATTCAGAAATTTCTCGCCTACGAGCGATATCTAGTTTTTCCAGTTCGATCTTTACATGCTGCTTCCTTGTTTGTTCCTCATTCAATTGCAGTTCTAATCCAACAATCTGTTGCCTACGTGTAGTATCTATTTTTTCCAGGTCGTTCTTTGCATGTTGAGACCCGTGCAGCTGTGATTCTAAGCCAGTAATCTTGTCCTGAAGAAAACATTCTTCCTCTCTGCGAATTATCTCTAAATGTTGCATCTTCAATTCTAGTTCTGTCACTCTGATGTGTTTCGAATGATAGGCCTTTAATTTTTCTTGTGTCTCTGTGAAAGCATCAATCAGATCGGTGTTCGTTGAAGCCACATCCCTAAGATAGTCCGCCAGCAGCATAATGGCAAGCGCGTTACTTGCATTATTCAATGAACCACAAGCCTTAGAACCTTCGGCGTGAGAATCAACCAATTGTCGATCAGAGCTGAGAACAATATCTTTAGATCCTACCTTGATGTCGTCATTGCTGCCGATTGAAAGCAGGGTATACATCAGCAGAAATATAAGGATAGGAACGAATGCAAATAGGAACCTTTTGCGAATTCCTGACTTTGTTTTCTTCTTCTCTACATCTCGCAAAACAACAACCTGACTCCGTGACGTACGAATAGGCTCAGCCGAGCGAAGAGAGAAATTATCCCCTTCCAACGCGCGCGATGTCTTCAGCTCTGACATTTCTGCAGTGTGATCAGATGCGGCACGCCTGCTTTCTTGTTGAATCGCCTCTGTGCACCTCTCATGCTCGTCCTTGAGCCGACGTTGTTCCTCCTCAGCAAGCTCAACTTTATTCAATAGGATCTTGATCTCTTCGCTCAATGAATCAATTTCGATCTCCTTTGAATGGATAGAAGCTTTGCAAGAGGCAATCGTATCATTTGCTGCTGCTAATTTGTTGCTCTCGTTATTTAACTTTTCACTAGCTTCTTTCGCATCTACGGAAGCTGCGTCGAGGCAATCTTTTGCATCAATAAGATCTTTTGATAACAGATACTCCTTTTCTATCGCCTCTTTATGTTCCTGAGTAAGGCTCTCAAAAAGAGTATGTTTCTCTGAAATAACTTCTTGCAAGTGCTTGATTAGCTTGTCCCTTTCAGCTAAAGATGCTATGAAAGACATTTCCACTTCATCATTTAGTTCCTTTTCTGTCAAAAATGTCGCAGAAACTTCTTCTTCCAGGTGCTTAGAAATTCGAACCCTAATGTCCTGTAATGTCCTCTTCAGACCGTCGTCACTTTTCGATGCCAATGTATTTTCATCCTGTAAATGTTCAATTAAAGCGGCGGTTGCTATTCTTTCTTTCTCGACGATCATGCACTTTACAGATTCCAAGACTTCTACCTCCTCTTTCAGATCTGAGATAATAAGATCTTTTCCTTCTAGTTCAGAAGCATGTGCTAAATTAATCTTTTCCAAGTGTACATCTGTTTCAGAGCGCTTCTCGCACATATCTTTGCGCTGAATCTCAATTTCTTTCTTCGCATCTAGTAGTTCTTGCTGAAGACACTTTAATTGGTTCTGGATTTTGCACCGATCAGCTTCCATCTTTTCCATACGAACAGTTGCACATAGTCGATCTGAGTCTAGTGAGTCAATGGAATTCTGTTTTTCTTCAATAATCTTTTGAAGCTCCTTAATGCAGTGTTCTTTCTCAGATACAGATTCATTGAGCACCTCAATTGCATTCTGACCACTTTTTAAATCCGTGCACAGAGCTTCACGTTCGTGTACTGCCTTCTTCTTAGAAACAACCAACTCTTCCAGAACGATTTCTAACTGACTCGTAATATCGCAAATCTGCATTTCCAGGGATTCTTTCTTTTCGACAACACCACGATGATCATTGACCAGAGTGTGAATATAATCTTCTTTCGTTTTTCTTTCTTTGTGGAGAGCCTCGATAAGCTCTACCTTCTCTTGAAGTACCTGCGAGTGCAATGCATTTAAATTGTCAATTTGTTTCTGTTTGCTTTCATCACTTTTTTTCTCTTTCAATTTTTCGGCATCCAATTGTCTTCGCAGATCTTCTATTTTGTTTAAACTCTGCTCCTCACTCGAGACAAATTCTCTTTGAACAGATTCTAACTTCTTTTCTAGGTTTTGTATCTGGCTCTTCAATGCATTGATTACACTCTCTTTTCTCTCTCCAATTCCTTGCCAGGTCTTGATCTCGCTTGAAAGGCTTTCAATAGCATTCTGTTTTTCTAATACCTCCAAATGCAATCTATCAATAACATCTGCTTTCTCACTTGAAGACTTTGTGAACTTATGTTCATCATCTTTCAATTTTAATTCCAGATCAGTATTCTGTTGGAAAAGTTCACTATTCAAATCCCGTTCTTTATCCAATTCAATCTTACAGGTAGCGATGAAAGTCTCTCTATGAAATTCAGATTCAATCAAATTCTCCATCTGAGCGGCAAGTTGATCTCTAGTGTTCCAGAGGTCTTTGATGGCGTTCTGTTTTTGAACCATTTCCTCACGAAGCCTATCAATGGCATCTTCTTTCCCTTTCACTGACGATAAAAAAGAGTGCTCCACTTCCTTCAATTTTCGATCTGATTCAGAATTTTGTTCTAATAAATCATTGTTCGCATTTGAGAGAAACAATAGTTTGCTATCTTTTGCAGCAAGATCTTTCTCTAAAAGCTTCATCATCGGCAACGCCTCATTTCTTTCAATTAAAAAAATGTCAATTGAATTCTGCATGCCATCTATTTCCACACGCAGCCTCTCGATAGCCTCCGCCTTTTCTTTCTGCAACTCGCCATAAGATGTCTCCGCACGACTGAGCTTCTCCTGCTGATCGGTGCTCAAGTTCTGAAGCTCGGTGTTCGCTTCT
>Ga0115005_10002079_pt1 | contig 15940 bp, 19 predicted proteins | sample ArcOceMetagenome_FD_87163 | JGI IMG/M metagenome (GOLD analysis project Ga0115005, IMG submission 87163) | Marine eukaryotic phytoplankton communities from Arctic Ocean - Arctic Ocean - Greenland ARC118M Metagenome | ecosystem: Environmental > Aquatic > Marine > Oceanic | place: Arctic Ocean... | reverse complement strand
TGGTCTGGCTAATCACATCCGGTGGTGTCACTAACATACCAATGACAAAGCAACCCACAAAGATATAAGGGCGTTTTGCGCTTAAGCTGGCCACGGATGTAATGCCGGTCATGATCAGTAAAATGGTGGCAATTGGTATTTCAAACGCGATACCAAATGCAAAAAACATTTTAAGAATGAAGTTTAATATATTGTTGATATCTGGCAGAAAATTTACACCTTCAGGGCCAACGGCCGTAAAGAACCCAAAGGCCAGTGGCAAGACTACAAAGTAAGCAAATGCGATCCCCACATAAAATAAAATAATACTGCTTAATAATAAGGGGACAGCAAAGCGCTTTTCGTGTTTATACAAGCCCGGTGCGATGAATGACCAAGCCTGATGCAAGATAAATGGTATGGCAATGAATACCGCCGCAAACAGTGTCAGCTTGAATGGCACTAAAAATGGCGACGCCACCCCTGTGGCAATCATGCTGCTACCTTCTGGTAATAGAATTTCTAACGGTTTTGAGATCCAAAGATAGAGATCATTAGAAAAGCTATATAATCCTACAAACACCACTAATATTAATAAAATGGCTTTTAACAGGCGATTTCGTAATTCGATTAAGTGAGCGATTAAAGGCTGTTGCTGTTGCATGGTTTCCATGTCAGCTTTGCTTTTCTTTGACATTACGCATCCCCTTTTTTATCAGTGGAAACGCTGGCCTGTTCAGCTGACTCAGCATTAGGGGCAATACTGTTTTCAGTGGGTTGCGTTTGTGGGAACGCCTCATGCTCTTTGGCTTGCTGTTCTTTAGCCAGTTGCACAGCTTGTTCTTCTGGGCTCATAAAACTGTGCTGAGTATCTTTGAGTTTTTCTTGCAGCTCTTGAGCGCGCACTTCTCGCTCAATTTCTTGCTGAATGCCGCTCATTGTTCGACGAATACGGCCCAATAACAAGCCTAAAGTGCGGGCTGCTTTTGGTAGTCGCTCAGGGCCTAATACGATTAAGCCCAGTACACCAACCACTAATAATTCAGCAAAACCAATATCAAACATAATAACTTCTTAGGCGGTGTATTTATTTGGTTTTTTCTTCATCTTTGGCTTTTTCAGAAAACTGCGCATCTTTCTGCTGGTTTTCTAATTTTTCAGTTTCTTGCTTTTTTTCATCTTCGTTCATGGCTTTCTTGAAACCTTTAACGGCACCGCCGAGGTCACCACCAAGAGTACGAAGTTTTTTGGTGCCGAAAATTAAAATCACAACAACCAAAATAATTAATAACTGCCAAACGCTAATGCCACCGAACATGGTGTTCTCCTGTTTTCATAAATGGGCTATTAAAAGCCCGTTAATTTTGTACCAGCCAGCAAATGCCAGTGCATATGGAAGACTTCTTGCCCGCCTTTTTCACCGTTATTGCTGATCACACGAAAGCCTTCTAGTTTTTCTTGGCCTGCAATAGTATTGATGCTTTGTAACACCTTGGTGACAATTGGCCATTCATTTTCTTGGGTCGCACTTAAATTTACAATGTGCTGTTTGGGGATCACTAAAATATGCGTATCGGCTTTCGGTGCAATATCGTTAAACGCCAAGACAGTATCGTCTTCATAGACCTTATTACAAGGGATATCGCCGTTTACAATTTTGCAAAAAATACAATCACTCATGGTGCCCACTTATTTTGTGCGATTCGCTTTTTCTTCAAGGCCCGACAAATTAAAACGTCGCTTTAATTCTTCTAAAACCACTTGTGGGTCTTCGCCTAGCTCAGCCAACATCACCATGGTATGAAACCAAAGATCGGCGGTTTCATATATCACATCTTTGTTGTCGCCAGAGTGTTTAGCGTCTTTTGCAGCGATAATGGTCTCAGTGGCTTCTTCACCCACTTTTTCTAAAATTTTGTTCAGGCCGTTACGGTATAAACTGGCAACATATGAATTGTCCGCGTCCGCAGATTTACGTTCTTCAAGTATTTGGCCTAATTGGCTGATCACATCACTCATAATCGTTTCCTTTGTATTTGCTGATCATAACGCATCTGCCTGTCAGGCAGTACCTGCGCAGCGCTTTTTTTAGCCACGTATCATTAGCCAAGCTAAGCCAAGTGCGATGAGCGCTAAACTGCTCTCAAAGCCCCAAAGAAAGGGGCTGTGTAACCCTACAAGCCCAAGAGCACTGATGATAACACCTAGGCTTCTATGCTTGCGGCGCTGGCTTTGTTGATTGAGTTCATGTTCGATAGCATCTAATTTACTATGCAATTGCTGCTGCTGGGCTGGATACTGCCCAAGGGTCAGTAAGGTGTTGCGAATGGTTTCTGGCATACTTGGCCCGTGCTGGATCCAAGCAGGTGCCTGGCGCTTAAGCTCCTGCCAAATGGCTTTAGGGCCCATGCGCTTTATGACCCATTGTTCAAGGTAGGGTTTGGCGGTATTCCATAAATCCAGTTGTGGATAAAGTTGGCGACCGAGGCCTTCAATGTTGAGTAAGGTTTTTTGCAGCAGGACCAACTGGGGCTGAACTTCCATGTTAAACCGACGGGCGGTTTGAAATAAACGCATCAGTACCTGTCCGAAGCTGATTTCTTCAAGGGGTTTTTCAAAGATAGGCTCGCAAACACTGCGAATAGCCGCTTCAAATTCGTTCACCTTGGTACCGCTGCCCACCCAGCCAGATTCCACATGTAAGCGCGCCACTTCGTGGTAATCCTGATTGAAAAATGCAAGCAGGTTACGTGCAAGATAATCTTGGTCGGTTTCATCTAAGGTACCAACAATACCGCAATCGATGGCAATGTACTGTGGCGTTTGCGGGTCGTTATGGGCCACAAAAATATTGCCTGGGTGCATGTCAGCATGAAAAAAGCTGTCTTTAAATACTTGGCGAAAGAAAATCTCAACACCCCGCTCAGCGAGCACTTTCATGTTGGTGCCACGGGCAATCAATTGGTCAATATCACCAATGGGTGTGCCGTAAATGCGCTCCATTACCATGACATTGTCACGACAGTAATCCCAGTGGACTTCTGGCACGTACAATAAATCACTGTCATTGAAGTTACGTCTTAGTTGTGACGCATTGGCTGCTTCACTGATCAAATCTAATTCGCCAAAAATGGTATGTCGATAGTCTTCGATCACATCCACAGGGCGTAAACGCTTGCCGTCTTTGGCATAGCGTTCTACTAATTTGGCCGCGGCCATCATCATGGCGATGTCTTTGTTGATGGTTTTTTCAAGGTTTGGGCGAATAACTTTAACCACTACATCCTCACCAGAGTGCAGCTTCGCGCCATGCACCTGAGCAATGGAAGCCGATGCCATCGGTTCAGTTTCAAACGCTGCAAACACAGACTCAATACTTTCACCCAGGGACTGTTCGATAATGTTGCGCGCGGTTTTGGCTTTGAACGGCGGCACCTTATCTTGCAGTTTGGCCAGTTCAGTGGCCAGCTCTGGTGTTAATAAATCTTTTCGAGTTGAGAGAATCTGTCCCAATTTAATATAGATTGGTCCCAATGCCACTAAGGCTAAACGTAAACGCTTGGCCTTAGGAACGCGTTTAGGAACGGGGTTCAGGCGCCAAGGGGCCAAATAAAATGCAATACGTAAATACCAAGGCAGTAAATTAACAGGGATGAAATCATCCAGTCGGTATTTACTGAAAACATAGAGCAGGGTGAGCAGGCGCTTCAATTGCATCATATTAATGTTATTTTGGCTTATTCAAATGAATGGCAAGGCGATTAATGCGAGCTTCGAGGCGTTCACTATCGAGCTTGAGCTTATGGATGTCGGTAAAGCGAGATTCGCCTTCGAGTTTATGTGGCGCCAGTTGTAATTCATCGCGCACATATTCAACGGTGTCTTGCTTGAGTTTTTCAGAACTGCTTTTTAACCAGCCGCTTAAACGGCGCAGGTTTTTACCGACTACGTGGGCAACCACAGGGCCGGTTAATTGACTGAGCATGGCTTCAAAGTCGATATCTAAATCGCTCATGGCATCGGCTAAGCCCATGGCTAATTGGCTCGAGCCTTGAATTTGAATGTCGCTTTTCATTAGCGCCGCATGCTTATCTTGGGTGCTGGCTAAATTAATGAATGCCTGCAAGTCACCTTGAAGTCGGGCTTGTACATCACCTTTATGGTGAGCCATTAGGCGCAATTGATCACCAAACTGTACATAGATAGTGGTGGCGGGCTGGGTGATCTCAATGGCCAACACCTTGGGTGCTAAGGCAGCAAGTTTTTGCGCAGTGGCAGCATCATAGCGTAATGCTTGATTGATGATGCTTTGGGCGCTGGCCAGCGCGCCTTGAATCAGGGTTTGGTCCATGGGCATCCTTACGGCTTAATGCCTTTATGCAGAGCCACGATACCACCGGTTAAGTTGTGGTATTCGCAGTTGGCAAAGCCTGCGTTTTCAAACATGGCTTTAAGCTCGTCTTGGCCTGGGTGCATGCGAATGGACTCGGCTAAATAGCGGTAGCTTTCGGAATCGTTGGTGATCAACTTGCCCATGAAAGGCAGGGCAGTGAAGCTGTATAGATCGTATGCTTTTTTCAGTAATGGATTATTGGTTTTTGAGAATTCTAATACCAATAAACGGCCGCCGGGTTTAAGCACGCGGTTGAATTCACGTAGGGCTTGGTCTTTGTCGGTCACGTTACGCAGACCAAAGGCCATGGTGACCACATCAAAGCTGTTGTCTTCGAATGGTAAGCACTCGGCATTGGCTTGTACGCATTCGATGTTGCCGCTGTAGCCTTTATCTAATAAACGATCACGGCCCACTTTGAGCATGGAATCGTTGATATCCGCTAATACAACCTTGCCTTCTGGGCCCACTAGATCAGAAAACTTCATGGTTAAGTCGCCGGTACCGCCTGCGATGTCCAATACCGAGTCGCCTTTGCGAACGCCGGTAAACTCCATTGTGAAGCGCTTCCATAAACGGTGAATGCCAAAAGACATTAGGTCGTTCATGACATCGTATTTCGCGGCAACACTGTGAAATACTTCTGCGACTTTGCCTTGTTTTTCTGCGGCGTCGACGGTTTGATAACCAAAATGCGTGGTTTTCTTTTCGGACATGGCGATGGGCCTGATCTTAACAACGATAATGGACGCTATTCTAGCCCGCTTAGAGGCAGAAGTCTTGTGGCAGATCAGGCTTGAAGTGCCTCAGGAAGGGCAATTAATCCACAGATTTGAATTGAATGACGCCGCTGTCTCGGCTTTTGCCCGCACTGGCGAGTTTATTCACATATTCTTGCCATAAACGGTCTTGATTGGTGCTGATCTCATGCAGATAAGGCCAGTTATATAATCCGGAGTCATGGCCGTCATCAAAGGTGATTTTAAGCGCATAGTTACCCACAGGTTCAAGCTTTAAAATGCGCACGTCTTTTTTGCCAAATTGCAGTACTTCATTGCCGCTACCGTGGCCACGGACTTCGGCGCTGGGGCTTAAAACCCGCAGAAATTCAGCGCTGAGGGTGAAGTGCTCACCTGCCCAAGCAAGTTCCAGTTGTTGAGACTGTTTATGAAACTTAATCGCAGATGGGATACTGGGTTGATTCATCGGTTAACCATTTAAAATCTGTTGCGGTGATAAATTTGGGCTACCCTGCCCAGCGTCTTGAGCGTGTTTAACAAGCCGCACTAAACGCTCATTCATTGGTGTGGGGATATTAACACGTTTGCCAAGTGCGATGATTTCTCCTGAAATATAATCCACCTCAACGGGACGTTTATTTTGTAAATCTTCCCACATGCTCGAGCGGGCCGTTGGGTCCATGGCCAGCATTTTTTGCGCAACCCGTTTAAACAACCCATCCGGCAACGCCAAAATATAGGGGATCACACCCACAGGGACGGCAGCCACCTGGCCTGGTTTGATGTTTGCCGCTTTTAACACTTGCAAACCTTCCTTTAAACATTGTGCGTAAATTCTTCGGTAACCACGGGTTTCGAATTGTTGCTTTAATGGAATGCCGCACAAAGCATTCACTGGGTTGTTTAAATTAAGTAATAACTTCCCCCACAGAATACTGAGCATATCTGGCTTGAGCTCAAACGCTAAATGGCACTGTTGAGCCAACTGCTGAAGAGGCAGTGCAGCATGATGCTCTTGGCAATAAAGACTGCCTTGGGTGCCGCAATGAAAATGACCATCCTCTTGGTTAATAACATTGTAAGGCACCATGACGGGAAGAACGGTGTGATTAGGCAAAGCGTGTTTGAGTGTGTCGGCATTGCTGATGCCGTTTTGCAATGAAAAAACAGTAGCGTGTTGATTACCGCTGCGTGCAATGGTTTGCGCCATGGCCAGGGTATCTTTGCTTTTGACACACACCAGAATCATATTGGCGTCAGCCAGAATGGACTCATCACAGCTTACGTGCACCTGATTGGGCGAAACCTGCATGTCGAGACCTGTCCAGTCGGTAAGTCGTAAGCCATTTTTCTCAATGGAATCTTTTACCCGAGTGCGCGCTAAGAAGTGCACATCGGCACCACCGCTGGCCAGCATGCCGCCCACGTAACATCCAATGCTGCCCGCGCCGGCAATGACCACTTTTGCCTGTCTCATAACAAACCTTTTCATGACAATAAGTCATAAAGAATACTCCAATTAGCATTTCGTTTGCGGCCAAAGATTAGGCATTCTCGGTCAGTTAGAACAATAAGGTGATGTGTACACTTACAATTGATAAGGGTTTATGTCTGTCACGACAAAAACGCTAAGAAAGCCCTTGTTTTTCAATGAAAAACGGCATGTTGGTTTTTTAGAAAAAGTCAGAATACAAATGAAAATAACTATTAGTACGGTTGCAGCGCATAACCGCTAAATGAACCAAATATTGATTGGAACTTACTGTTTAAGTGCATATACTTTTACGCAACATTTATAGTGAGATAGGAGCGTGGCAGTGAAAGGTGATACCAACGTCATCAAGTTATTAAACACCTGCTTAGAGAATGAGCTAGTGTCGATTAACCAATATTTTCTACACGCACGCATGTTCAAAAATTGGGGCCTAGAACGCCTTGATAAAATCGAATACAAGAAATCCATTAAGGATATGAAACAAGCCGATAAAATTATTGAGCGTGTTTTATTCTTAGAAGGGATTCCAAACTTGCAAAAATTAGGCAAGTTATTCATCGGTGAAAATACCGAAGAAATGCTGCAGTGTGATTTAAAACTTCAAGAATTAAGCCTTAAAGATTTACGTGATGCTATTGTGTATTGCGAGTCGGTTTCGGACTTTGTTACGCGAGATATGCTGGCTGAAATTCTTGAGTATGAAGAAGAGCATGCTGATTGGATTGAAACTCAATTAGATCTCATCAAGAAAATCAGCATTGAAAACTTCATGCAATCTATGATGCACAGCGAATAATGAACCGGAGCGTAAAATGAAAGGTAATCAAAAAATTATCGATGTTTTAAATGCATTGTTGGCCGGTGAATTGACCGCAATGGACCAATACTTCATTCATTCAAGAATGTATGAAGACTGGGGCCTTACTAAGCTATACGACCGCATTGCCCACGAAATGGAAGATGAAACCGGTCATGCAGATCAAATGATCAAGCGCATCTTGTTCTTAGAAGGTTTTCCAAACATGGTCAACCGTGAGCCGCTGAATGTGGGTAAGACAGTCGAAGACATGCTTAAGAATGATTTAGCACTGGAATACGCCGTGGTTAAAAATCTTAAAGATGCCATTGTTGTATGTGAAGCGGAAAAAGACTTTGAAACCCGTGCCATGTTGGTGAAACAGCTAGAAGACACCGAAGAGGATCATACCCATTGGCTAGAACAGCAACTGGGGTTGATTGATAAAATGGGTATTCAGAATTACCTGCAAGCCATGATGTAAGACACCGCCACATTTTAATGTACGGCCCTTACACTACCAAGACCCTAAGTCATCACGACTTAGGGTTTTTTTGTGTCCTTTGTTTGTGATATCGGGCGAAATTGACGAAGGCGGTGTAAGCTTGCTTAATCGATAATCATGTAACCAAGCATAAAGATGCTTCATAATGGCCCGATTAATGAATACGCAGACTGACCGGTATTGAGTCTTTCGGGTAACTTGCTCATCGAATGCGTTGATGAGTTTAGGTGGTGACGTCGGTCATGGGATAGAAGAGATATGTCTGAAGAAAATGAAATGAACTCACAAGAGCGAAACCCTGAAGCGGTTAATCGCTTAATTTCTTTATTGCTCAGCGCGCCATCGGATAACGAAATCCCCAGCCATGAATACGAAGCCTTGGTGGCCGACGACATTGGGCAAGTGATTGAATCGGTACCGCTTGAGCTGAGATTACTGGTTTGGAAGGCATTGCCGGCCAGTCGTTATTGGCATGTCTTGTATAGCCTGCAAGAAGATACCGCAAAGCACCTTATTGACTCATTAGATGATGACGGACGCCAAGCCCTGCAAAGTGAGGCGGACTCGGCGGATCTACTTTTGTTTGCGGACATCATGCCGACCAGCATGGTGGATGCGATTTTATTAGACCAAGAAGATGAATTGGTCGAAGAGCTGCAACAAGCCTTAAGCTATGACGACAGCCAGGTGGGACGTCACTTAAATAGCAGCATTTTGCGAGTGCGACCCCAAGTGACATTAAGTTCATTGGCCCAGCGCATTCGGAAAAAAGACGATGTGAAGGCCGTTTTTGTGGTCAATGATGCTGGTGAGCTACTGGGTACCATCGCCTTGCATGTGGTTTTTGAGCAGCAAAACGATGTAAAAGCGGAAGCGGTAATGCAGCCTTGTATTGAATGCGATCACTTAGAAGAGTTAACCAGCTTGATTGCACGCCTAGACCCTGAGGACAACTTGTCATGGTTGCCGGTGCGCCGTAGCAATAAAATTGTCGGCGCAATTCCTGTGTCGGTTTTATTTTGGGAAGCCCAAGAACGCGTGCTGCAAGCGTCACTGCAAGAAACCCCATCCACAGAAGAAGATTTGTTTACACCGGTTTCAACGGCGGCAAAACTGCGTGCTGTGTGGTTATGCATTAATTTGCTCACCGCCTTTTTGGCCTCATTTGTGATTGGTTACTTTGAAGTGGCATTACAGCAAGTGGTGGCATTGGCGATTTTAATGCCCGTGGTGGCCAGTATGGGCGGCATTGCGGGCAGTCAAACACTGGCGGTGGCCTTACGTGGTCTAGCGTTAAACCACATCACTGGAGACAACATTAAGGTGCTGCTGCAAAAAGAGATGTATATCGCAGCCATTAACAGTGCGCTGTTAGGGGCGATTATTGCTTTGGTGGTGTTTTATTGGTTCGATTCATTTGGGTTGGGCTTTATTATTTTTGTGTCCATTTTTATCAACGGCTTAGCGGCCGCTTCATCGGGCACCGTGATTCCTTTCTTATTGAAAAAAGTGAATATAGATCCTGCCATATCTGGCTCTGTGATTTTAACCACGGTCACCGATGTGGTTGGCTTTGTGATTTTCTTAGGCTTGGGCTCCATGGTGTTAATTTCAGGCAGTTAAGCGAAACGAAGTCATAGGCATAAAAAAAAGGAGAGCATGGCTCTCCTTTTTTGTGGTTTAGGCGGTTAAATGTTAAAGAATAAAGCGGCTTAAGTCTTCATCTTGTGCAATTTCGCCAAGGTGTTCTTGCACAAATGCGGCATTAATTTGCAGCGGGTTTGAGCTGTATTGCGTGGCAAGGCTTTCTGCATCAAAGCTGACTTTTTCCAGTAGGCGCTCCATCATGGTATGCAAGCGACGCGCACCGATGTTTTCCGTGTTTTCATTTACTTTAAACGCGGTTTGAGCCAATTGCTCAATGCCATCTTCAGTGAATTCAACATTTAAACCCTCTGTGGATAACAAAGCTTTGTATTGCTCGGTTAACGATGCGCTTGGCTCTGTCAGAATGCGTTTAAAGTCATCCGGTGTCAGTGCCTGTAGCTCCACACGGATCGGTAAACGACCTTGTAGTTCAGGAATCAAGTCAGACGGTTTGCTTAAGTGGAACGCACCGGAGGCCACAAATAAAATGTGATCGGTTTTTAGCATGCCGTATTTGGTGGAAACCGTGCAGCCTTCAATTAACGGTAGCAAGTCACGTTGCACGCCTTCACGACTCACATCACCACCACCGGCTTCTTGGCGTTTAGCGACTTTATCGATCTCATCAATAAACACGATGCCGTTTTGTTCAACAGACTCAACCGCTTTGGCTTTTAGGTCATCCATGTTGATCATGTTGTGTGCTTCTTCGTCCTGAATCACTTTAAGCGCATCTTTCACTTTCATTTTGCGCTTATTGCTTTTGCCTTGGCCAAGATTGCTAAACATGCTTTGAATCTGGCTGGTCATATCTTCCATGCCAGGAGGGGCCATGATCTCAACGCCCACCTGAGGCGCAGATACATCAATTTCGATTTCTTTATCGTCCATGTCGCCATTCAGTACTTTTTTACGAAACAGGACACGGGTGGCACTGTCTTCAGGCTTGTCTGCTTGGCTTTCAAAATCGTTGCGAGCAGGCGTCAGCAAGACGTCTAGCACGCGCTCTACGGCGGCCGATTGCGCGCGTTCTTGTACGGCTTCCACTTCTTGCTCTCTGAGCATTTTAAAACCGGTTTCAACCAGATCACGGATGATGGTTTCCACATCTCGGCCCACATAGCCCACTTCGGTAAACTTGGTGGCTTCAACCTTGATGAAGGGCGCATTCGATAATTTCGCTAAACGGCGGGCAATCTCTGTTTTACCCACACCGGTAGGACCAATCATCAGAATGTTCTTAGGGGTGATTTCGTTGCGCATTTCTTGCGGCAACTGCATACGACGCCAGCGGTTACGAAGGGCAATGGCGACGCTGCGCTTGGCTTCGCTCTGGCCGACAATATGGCGGTCCAGCTCTTTGACAATTTGACTGGGCGTTAATGATTTTTCAATTTGTGTATGTGGCATCTTTCTTCTCTTAACTTAAAACCAAAATAGGAAACGGTAACAATTATTTTTCGATCTTAATGGTTTCAATGGTGAAATTATGGTTTGTAAATACGCAGATATCGCCGGCAATGGTGAGACCTTTATTAACAATCTCTTGTGCCGACATGTCGGTATTTTCGAATAGGGCTTTTGCTGCGGCTAACGCATAGTTGCCGCCACTGCCGACGGAGATCACGCCGTTTTCTGGCTCAAGCACATCCCCATTACCCGTAATGGTGAGAGTTGCGGTTTCATCGGCCACAATTAAGATGGCCTCGAGCTTGCGTAATGCCCGATCGCTGCGCCACTCTTTGGCCAGCTCCACCGCTGCCCGAGTGAGTTGTCCTGAATGTTTTTGCAGGTGCGCTTCAAATTTTTCAAACAAGGTGAAGGCATCCGCAGTGGCCCCAGCAAAGCCAGCGATCACTTTGTCATTGTATAAGCGGCGCACTTTGCGGGCGTTACCTTTCATTACGGTGTTGCCAAGGCTCACTTGGCCATCGCCACCCATTACGACTTCGTCTTCTCTGCGCACACTTAATATGGTTGTCATAGTTCGGTATCTACATCTGTATAAATGAATTTGGACAATCCACCGTTATGGGGGTGGTTTGGATAACTTCAAGCAAAATGTGCCACCAATATGCCTAAATCATCAGAGTGTCTATGCTTTAAAGTAATAAAACATGGGCGTTTTTTGGCTTAATTTATCTAACATCAAGACTAAAACTGGCCGATTGGTCATTTTTTTACCAAGCTTTGTCCAGATTACGAACAATCTATTTTTACGGGTTTTTACAGTGATATAGTGAAAAATGCCTGACCAAAAGTGTGTATACGGAAAGTAGTTTTAAATGGATTCACAGTCTTCATCAAATATAAAATCTTATACTAATCAAGGACTTAACTACTTTCACGTGTCTCAGGCTAGCCCTTGTTTAGACATGATTGCGACGCCACTAGAAGGGGATGCCCGTTTGGATTTATCCATTGTGGACTTTGGCCCCTTGGTGTTAGTTAAGCGTCGGAATTCATCTGCTGCCATCGAGCAGTATCAATTTTCACAGCATGTGATTGCCATCCAGTTACCGGTGGCACAAGGGGAAATTGTTGAGCGTTTTCAATCTCTTTTAGGTGGGCTCAGCCACAGCCCATTTTTACCAGCAGGCGCTAAGGCCCATTGGACGATACCCGGCGATATTTGGATGTACCAGCTGCACATTGATGTACGCTGGCTAGAAAAAGCCCTTGGCACACAGGCCATGAGGGATTATGTCGAGTTATCTCGCGCAGCTAGTCGTAAAGCCTATGACAAACAAACACTGTTTGCGGCGGCCAGTGCCTGTGAATATATGTTTGAGCGGGGCATCCAGTCTTGCAAAGAAGGCCAGGTGCTAAGCGCTACGCAACTGGAGAATATGACTACCGATATCCTATTGCCGTGCATCATGTCAGACATTGGTGATGATAAAACCACCACACGACAAAAAATATTAGGTAAGGCGCTGGACTGTGTTCATAAACAATTTGCCTTACCGCTTTCGCTAGAGACATTAGCTCAAGCCAGTTCCACGTCGGTACGTAATTTACAGATCGTGTTCAAACAAGAATTGGGCATTAGCCCAGGCAACTATATTCAGCAGTTTCGGTTGCATCGTTTTCGTCATTTTTTAGCGGATGCGAGCAGTGTCACCGAGGCGGCCTACGCCGCAGGTTTCAAGCACCTTGGGCGTTTAACCGAGCGCTATGCGCGCGTATTTAAAAGTAACCCATCCTCTCATTTATCCCAGACGGTCCGCGACCGCTTTGACCTAGGTGAACTGTTGGATATGGATAACCTTAGCTGACGTGTGTAATCGCTTCTAGCACGCGTTTTGAGCTGCTGAATAACCCATATTGTTTTTTTATGAGCTCACTTAGTTGCTCTTGGTGAAGGGTGACGGCATTGATGAGTAATTGCTGATACTTGGCGGGCTGAATGTACTCGGCGGGGGTGAGCAATGACATGACTCGTTCGTTAAAGGTCTGGTACATCTGAGATGCTTGATGCGTTAAGCGGCTGGCGTTAATTTCTAAATCTATGTGGAAGTTCATGCTATCTGCATGGCAGCGTTGCTCAGCGGTCAGCGATTGCCCTGGCAAGTCTTTTAGGGAAGCCTGAAGGCAGACACTTTCTATATGCATGAGCCACAACAGACAGGCATCTTTATTGTTTTCAAGCAGTTCGGCGTTTTCTTGATGTTTAAAGAGATAAAGCTGGATGAAGTGCATCTTGAAGATAATCGCACGCTCGAGCTCAACGACCTTGATAGTACGGTTCTCGCTGCCTTTTTGTGGTCGCAGACCGTCATAACTGACCTGCCTGCCCCCTTGGAAATGTTCGATGTAAACATGAGAACTGACTTCTAAACGATAGTAGCCATCTAAGCGCAGTTGCAAAATTAAATGGTCGATTAAGGCGCAAACATCAGCGATGCGGCAGGTATTCATAATGCGATGGCAACTTTTAAGCAAGGTGCTCAGCAATGAATCCCTTGGCATATCTTGCCAATCGTATATGTGATGATAGAAGGATTCTGGATGAGCCATCCGCGGGCCCTCAAGATTGAGATTTGCTGTCAGTATAGCTGATTGAAAAGTGACCACTATCCGTTTTACGATCAATCACAAGGCTGCTAGAAATGATAACCAATACCCAATGCCACTCTTTGTGTCGTTTGGTTATTAGTTAGCGGGCTGTTTTTAAATTCATCACCATGTTGGTAATAACGCCAAATGCCAACAGCGGACCAATTGTCATTGATGTCATACACGCCTAATAACTCAATCTCCTGGGTCAACTCCGCCTTGGGTTGGTAGGTGTCGGTGCCCACGTAATAATCCATTAAGTCTTGGCTTTGATATTGAGCCGCAAGGGTGGCAATGATACGTAGGTCATCAAACGCAAAGCGCTTATAAATAGCGGCTTCGTATTCTTGGCCTTTATGTTTCGCGCTAATATCTTGCAGCACGCTAAATTGTGAAACAAAGCCGTTGCCCAATGGCATGGAAACTTGTGGCCCTAGCTCGATGCTTTTATCGCGGTCTTGATCGGTGAGGTTGGTTTGGCTGGCGTCTAAATATTGATGGGTGCGCAATTGCCCCATGGCAGAGAGCGTGCCAAAACCAAAACGCTTTAATGGTAAACCCGCACGATTGCCCTCTATGAATACATCCCCTAAGCGGCCAAACACTAATAAGCTGGGTTGTGTCTGTGTGTCTACTTGTTTGTAAGGCAGGTTGTCTTGGGAGATTGCGCCAGCCACTAAGCCGTTAAATTCAGGTAACTGCCAGTCGTCGGCATAGCTTTTAAAGCTAATAAAAAAAAACAGAATGCTTAAGCGAGGGAAGGTATTCATATTGAGCCCTTAAACCAGGTGTAAGGTTTAGGGGCTGCAATGAATAAAAAGTTCAAACGATTAGGGGTTAATCTTTTTTAGACACCGGTTGTTGAATTTCAACGGTCTGGATGCCCATGTTGATTAGCTGGTCTTGTGCCTTGTTCATTTGTGAACGATTAGTAAAAGGACCAGTAAACACACGGTACCAAGTTTTGCCATTCACATCGGCACTTTCAATTTGAGTATTGAAGCCATTCAAGATCAATTGCGCCTTCAGGCGATCAGCACGCCCTGGGTCCGTGAAGGAGCCTGTTTTTAAGCGGTACTCAATCTTATTGCCGTCTTTGTCAGTGCCTTTTGGTGTGGATTTGTATTCGGGTACTTCTTCTACCAGAATCTCTTTGTTCTCCAGTATTTCGAAAAACTCGTAGTTATCCACAGCCTTGTTGATTGTCTCAGAGGCTGGCAGCTTTTCCTTAATGGCTTTTTGCACCTGCTCATTCAAGCCTTGCTTGGCTTGGTTGCTCAGGTTGTCTTTGGCGGCCTTTGCATCTTGCATGATGTCGTCAGTGATTTTGTCGATATCATCGCCTGCCGGTACGGTGGTGAGATACAACAAAAAACCAGCGAAGCTCAGCGCCACCAAAGGCGTGAATACCCATACCCAACGCGGTGCACCTGATGCCATGTTACATCTCCTGCGGGGCACTGATGCCTAATAGGTCTAAACCATTCACGATGACCTGACGAACTGCTTGGGTCAGTGTAATACGGGCATCGCGTAAATCGGCATCGTCCACAATGGTTTTGTGAGCGTTGTAGTAACCATGGAAATCACTGGCTAATTCGTGCAGGTAGTTGGCAATCATGTGCGGCGCACTGGCCACACCCGCCGCTTTAACAATCTCAGGGAAGCGCGCCAGCTTGTTGGCCAGTAACTTCTCTTGGTCTTCTGTTAGGCGATCTAATTTAGCAAGGCCGTTGGCTTGATCCCAAGTCAGATTTTCAGAGCCCAATTTACGTAAGATGCTGCAAATACGCGCGTGAGCGTATTGGATGTAATAAACAGGGTTATCGTTGGATTGGCTTAGTGCTAAATCAATATCAAATGTTAACTGAGAACTTGGCGCACGGGCCGCTAAGAAATAACGGGTGGCGTCTAGGCCCACTTGGTCGATCAAATCACGCAGGGTCACGTAGCTGCCAGCACGCTTAGAAATCTTCACTTCTTCGCCACCCTTCATCACCGTTACCATTTGGTGCAGCACGTAGTCCGGCCAGCCTTCAGGGATGTCCATTTGCAATGCTTGTAAGCCAGCGCGCACACGGGTAATCGTTGAGTGGTGATCGGCACCTTGTTCGTTCACGACACGCTTAAAACCACGCTGCCATTTGGCTAGGTGATAGGCCACGTCTGGCACAAAGTAGGTGTAGCCGCCGTCGGTTTTGCGCATCACACGGTCTTTGTCGTCGCCGAATTCAGTGGTTTTTAACCAAAGGGCGCCGCCGTCTTCGTAGGTGTAACCGTTTTTAATTAAGGTTTGAACCGCTTCTTCTACCTTGCCTTCGCTGTA
>Ga0115005_10002076_pt1 | contig 15969 bp, 8 predicted proteins | sample ArcOceMetagenome_FD_87163 | JGI IMG/M metagenome (GOLD analysis project Ga0115005, IMG submission 87163) | Marine eukaryotic phytoplankton communities from Arctic Ocean - Arctic Ocean - Greenland ARC118M Metagenome | ecosystem: Environmental > Aquatic > Marine > Oceanic | place: Arctic Ocean... | reverse complement strand
CCATGTCAGATTGGTCGGAAAGTGTCGCTATGTGGCCGTCAACAGATTTCAAGAATTCGGGGAGATCTGTCGCAGTGGCGCCAAATACTTTTTGAAATCGGTAGTGGGAGGGGCTGCGCCCCCCACCCCCCCGTTGCCGTGACTCACTATATAGTAAGTCACGGTGAAGGTCCATAAGTAGGTTATGCTAAGTATAAAGGGAACAGTCAGTAGTGGATATCTTGGAAGTTTTATTATTGAACGTAGTAATACATCCCAGGTGAGAATTGAGAATTGTGAATTTGCCCGTCAATGATTTTTTGAACGACCAAAATGGTATGTTTCTGTCCAAACACCAAATCTTGCCGAAAGAGGAAAGTGAAATTGTGACGATGTTCTCATTGATGCATGTACCCTCTCTTACTGGGATTAATTTCGAAAAGTACCAATGATGGTGCTAAAAATGTTGTCGTCTTCTATCTATTATTAATAGCTACATGTACTAGAAAGAACAATGCATGATTTGTACTACATAGGCCCCTGAACAGGCCATAGAAAACAAATACTCAACCGGGGCCTTAACACATATTTTTGACCTTGGCATTTCTTCTCCTCCTCATCAGCAATAATTTGAAGAGCAGCAGTAATGTCAAGGAAATGATAAGAAAGAAGCGACAAAGAAGCTCAATATTGTTTTATGATCTCCATTTTCGAATTTACAAGAACTGAATTAACACTTCTTGACCTAATCTAGTTAGTTTGCAGGTTCCTTTGCTATTGATATGTATGATCATCACTGATCAAGCGATAGCATACCTTTGAACTTGGTACATAATCAAATATGATTGATTTATTTGCTAGATATAAGAAGCTACAAATAAATCCTTGTTGTTTAGGTTAGAGGCGCTATTTCAATTAAAACGCGCGATCACTTCTAATTCTATCGGGACGTTCGTGACCAGTAATATTTTCTTTTTCTCAAAACAAACACCTCGAAACCAAGAATGAGATCAATTGAGCTCCTCACCTATCGTACCTACTAAAAGTTTGTGACACGTCTCCTGCGTATTAGTACTGTTCTGCTGTCTATATAACTTGCCATCTGAAGCCTAACCATGCCCCCGCAGCATATTGATCCCGATTCCATTTATAAAGAAGTGGAAGACCACAATGAATTCTTTGACGATTTAGTTGATTTGATACCTGCCAAACTATATGTAGGAAATACTGGTGGAAACGACCAAACTCTACCCCATCACTTCAAACACCAAAAGGGACTAAACAAGGACTCCAAGGCTGCAAAGAAATCCAAGCTAAAGACAGATAAGAAAAACAAGTTTGATCCAACCCAACAAGAATCGACCAGAGACAAGAAGCGAAAACTCGAAGAACAAGATGCAGGTGAGAGCGACGATGATTCAATGGGCGATATCCAGTTTCAAGATAACCACGAGGAGGAAGATGAAACGGAACTCACGAATGTACCATCGTCGGAAAACCCTGGAAAGGCCACCAAGAACAGCCCGCACCAATCGCGAATTGAAGAGCTCAGAGCCAAGCTACGTGCAAAACTTGAGGAAAAGAAGAACAACACAAATGGCACCAGCGACACCATTGTGAGTAAACGGGCAGCACGCCGAACAGAGAAGAAGCGTAGGGTAGATATTGCAAAAAAGAAGCATGCTCAGCAAATTGTACCTAGCGGAAAGACTCTTACTGGAAAGAACGGCCTCATTGCAATCAAGATCGTCAAGGAATTGGGCGGAAGTAAAATTAATAGCGCCACAAACAAGGCCAAGACCTTAGTAGATGATCTGGCTGGAATTGATTTCGGCGCTATTGCTGGCTTAAAAGATGATCTTTTGACCAAGGGGAAATATGTCGGTGTCAATAAGAGTTTGAAGAACATGGGAAAGAAAAAGAGTTTGGAGAGGCTTCTTGAAGAAGCCGAAGCTAAGAAGCTAAGATTGCGGCAGCTAAAGGAATCTGATGATATCGAAGACAAGCAAGAGGCAAAGAAAATGCAATGGGGTGATGCGCTAAAGGCGGCCAAGTACGTTTCATTGCATGGATTCATAATCCCTTTTTGTCTTCCATAAACCGTTCTTATTTTTAACATTACCTCATTTACCTCAACACAGTGGTGAAAAGGTTCGAGATGCCGATACTACAAATCTCAAGAAAGCTATCAAGCGCAAGGCAAAGAAAAAGGAAAGGAGTGCTAAAGCGTGGAAGTCCAGGACGGATCAGACAAGAGACAAGATTGACGAGCGCCAATCTATTCGCAATCATAATATCAAGCAACGTACAATCGGTGGAAATGCAGGAGCGAATCTTTCTAGTAAACGCATCAAGGATGATAAGGGAGACGATCATGGTACCGGCGCGGCAGGTGAGAAGGGCAAGAGGCCCAGGTTGGGTCCGCACGCAGGAGGACGCGCAGGCTTTGAAGGAAAGAAACAAGATTTCATCAACAAAGGGAGCTCCAACAAAGGTGGAAGTAAAAAAAATGGTAAAAGTCAATAATACTGATTGTTACATGATGATTCAGGAACCTTTCATTATTTATTAAAATACCTCGTACACTTTCATTAGTCATTACATATAAATACACAGGTGCAGGAACTGTTCTAGCTGTTATCATGATTGTGATTGTACCGTTGTGTACCGTTTTATGTTTTATGATATTATTTGTTCAAACTGAATTACCAAGTCGACAAAGACAGCGACAAGGTTGTGTCGGCTCCTCCACCAGCAAGCGAGCCAGCGATCTCACCAAATTAATTGTGCAGTTTGTTGTTATCGTACATCGATCCACAGCCAATTTTGAACTTGCTTCTATCAGAGGTGAACACAACCATTGCACTGTCTGCATATAAATCTAGAAAGTTTACTTTAGCGAATAGCGAATCAGATAATAAGGGTAATTTGAAATAGATTTCAACAAATGAGCGGTCCAAGTTCAAGCAGGAGCGACGATCACACGATCCTCTCGGTTCTAACTTCGTTCAACAAAAAGCCGGGCAAAAACCTCTCGCAAAGTAATTTCACTGAAGCACGCGACAGTATCATCGATGATATATCCTCTCCAGTATCTAACCTTTCATCGGGGACGTTTTGGAACGATATTGTTTCCAAGGCCTCTTCGCTCGGTTTCACGTTTCATCAAGGAGTGCAGGCCTGCGATACAATAGCAGCATCGCAAGGTGCTACGAATGAAGTATTCCCCGCACCCTTTGATTCCAAAGATGGAAAGAATCATATTGCTGCAGTCTCTGCGCTAATTGGCGTTCCTGGAAATCGTGCGAAGGACATGACTGAGCGTGTGTTTGAGATCATTGCGAACGAAAACAAGGCCAATGGGCTGAAAGATGACAGACCGGTTAATTCATTGCTTGGGACGAAGCAATTGCTCCTGCGAGTGAGAGACTATCACTACGGGCAGCAGATCGACCGTATTAGGATCATTACAGAAGCAATGCGTGTGGAATATTCAGATGACGTTGAGATGGATCCAGAAAGAAATGATCTCCGCCATCAGTGTATTGAATTCTTGAATTCGTTGGACACGCGAAACACTTGGTCTTCCTCGTCAAGAGAGGAAGGGCAGAGGTTTTTTCAGAGAGGACTCTTTAAAACCCTTGTTTCGTTGGCGTGTGCACCGGTGAAACGGATTGGTCGTGATGAGATTTATAGGGCTTGTGAGTTACGCGATGATCAAGATAACAATGATTCCATGTCTGCATCCATAACTTTTCCGGGCACAATTTTTGCAAGGGAATTGATGGTAGATCATCTATCGCATCATGATGCCGCAGTGCGTACCGAATCTCTCGTTGCATTATTTATGCTTCTTTACCAAAGAATTGATGGTGGTATTGATAGAAGTGATTATATTCTGCTCTTGCAAGCTTTGAATAGCCAAGATTTCTTTGCAAATGGAGGAGATAAAAACAGTGAAGGTGACGCAGCGCGAAGATGCCAATTGACGGCGTTAATTTTGGCAGAGTGCATGAGTCTGTGGAGCACTACAATCACACAGTGTGGTGATGATGGCGCTCAAGAATGGATCGCGTCTCATCCATTTCTGAGCAATTCAGTTTCTGCCAGGAACGAAATCGAGATCATCGGTAAACTTCTTCAACGAGAGTTGGCAAACAAGGTCCTCGAACGCAGGCGTATTTATCTTTCGCAGACACAAACAATGCTTTCCAATGGAGGCAATATTGAGGATGACAAGATTGATGCACCAGAAGCTATTGCTCTCTTGACATTTGGTCTATTGATGAAACTTTGCCATAATGGTGTTCACCAGGGGAGTTGGGCGTCCGACATGGGGGTGAAAGGACTCGCAGTTGATTGTGTTTCCACCGCAAACGATGAATGTGGAGCTTTCGGGTATCTTGGATCCATAATGTCTCAGTTGCTCCCGTCTACAGTGTCTTCGGATTCCCAAAGTAGCGAGTGCAGAGAGCTTGAACCATGGGATCGTAATCGTGAACTGCTGAATGGACCGGACAAGTTGAAACGTGGAATCAGTCCACTGAAAATTTCAAACGGAGACGGTTCGGATCTCGAAGAGGTCGACAACGATACAGAGCAGGATAATGTTGCTGTGATCTATGCAAGCATCGGTCGTGAAATCTTAGTTGCCACGTTATCAGCATTTCGGAGCTCAATCTCGCGGAGCTTATCACCTGCAAAGGTGGACAACTTAGGAATGTTCTGCCAACTCGCGGCGAAACTTCATCGGAATTCGAATGTTTTATGCCAAAGATTTTGGATGGATTGGGAATCTACACCGCAGAGTGTCAATCTCTCAGAAGCAAGCACAATTTCTGCAGAGAAAGCTGATCCATTGGTCTTCCTGCTGGACATTGCGCACTCGGTAGCAATAAGCGCTCTCGAAACATTGGGTGGTCAGTGTCGAGAAAACATGATTTCCGTTGATTGCGGTCGACAAGAGGCTATCAGTTTACCTTACTTTTCGCCCCTCTTGAGTTTTCTCGCTTCGCTGATTCCTATGAATAGCGACGCAGCTACCATTTTTAGCACATTCATACCGCAAGGAATGATTCACGCTTGTCTTTTAGGAGTTTACCATGTGTGTTCCAAGGAGAATGCCACGCATGCAAAGAATTCGGATAAAGCTGAAGAGTTCAAGAGACAAATTGAAGCAGCGCAGCAGTGTATAGATGCATTGTGTACTCTCAGTAGCATAGCAGCTAAAGAAAATGACGGTAACTGTACCGAGTGGTTGAGGCGAGCGACACAAAGACATACAGCAAAAACTCATCTTGAGGGTCCAGCATTACTTCACGCAATAGCAGAGGCTGCGAACAGGAACCCGGCATTAGAGGGTAGTATTGCTAGTGATATTACATCTGATACACTATGTACAATATCACATCTTTGCTCTAATGGGCACGAAAATGTCCAATGGATATGTAAAGTCGGACAGAGCTTTTCATCAGTTCGAGATGATGGGTTTCGTTCATTTGCAGCGCATGTGAATAAGGTTACGATATCGTTCACTTCCCTTCTTCTCCAAATGACGAGATCCGTCGCTGATTTGAGTCTTGCTGTAGATGGAACGTCAATGGAACACAAGATAGAATTCATGAAGACAAGTGCTAATGGTACCCTACTCGCGTGCGATATAATTGCTTCTTCTTCACAACCATTGGATTTACCTGAAATCCACCGTTCTATCTTGATAAATGCTTTCAGAACAATCACCTCGTCGCTTCGAATCATGGACGGAATCGCATTTTCCCACGAAAGTGACATTATCAGAGAAGAAGCAAGGTCTGTGAGGGATAGTATTTTGAATGCTTTATCGACATCAACTTCGTTGGGAGCAAATGTCGGCTTCTTCTCAACCATGCCTATCACTAGGAAATTGGCAGAAGTGTCGAACTTGCAGTCCCAAATATACAAACATAATGACAACGCTATTGTGTCCTTTTCCACTGCCGATGAGAAAAAAGATAATCACTCCGATTCGTTGCCAATCGAATCCCTTCCTGCTCCAGACTCGTCTATGCAGAATATTCTATCTCTAAGTCGGGAAGCAGTTTCCTTACTCAGCGCGTGGAACGATATCAGCGAACAAGTAGCTCTAGAAAGCATCAGCGCAGACAATACTTTACGTATTACAGAGCTTGATATGAATGAACTTTCATCGGTTCAAAGAAAAACTCTTGCTTCCGTCATTATGTCACTTGGGCCAGCACGTTTATTGTTCAGTTCTGCACCTATGTGTCATACGGTTGACATGCCAATCACTTTTTTTACTCTCTTAGTCCGATATTGCGCATGGCATTCTGAGTGTTCTGAAGACTCAGATATGCTTGCTGATATCGCTATAGCTTCACTCGGAATACTTGAATCTGCAATTTTGCATGCGAAGGTTGACCTCACCTCAGACCTTGTACCGTCATTTGAGATGTCCACTCAGAGCGCTGGGTTCCAACTGCACAGCGTGCTTCGGAAACTAGTCGAAGACAAGAACACTGCTAGCAGTAAGAAGACTTTTCTCCTCGTAAAAATTATGGATGTTGTCCGTCTGAGCGCTACCAATTATCCATCTCTGTGCAGGGTGATATTGAGTGGCCAATCAAATAGTGAAGATCTAGTGGAGCTTCTTGTGGAAAGCATTCGTGTTGAAGATCCTGCTGAAACGAAGAATGTCCTTGCGACCTTAGCTTGTTTGCATGCACTCCAGGCGATTTGGAGGGCTTGTCGAGAAAATCATAATAATGCAGTCTCGACTTTGACCAAGTCTGTCCATCCTTGCGATGATATTGTTCGCACTTTGATCAAATGTGACTGTTTAGTCGAGAGGTGCATTTCATTGTGTGGCATGTTCTCAGTGCTAGCGTCTAGGACTTCAGGATCTGACGAAACCGATTCAACTGCAATCCTTCATCGCGCCAATTTGCTCACTGTTTTGTGTTTGTCATTTGATATCATTGAGATGGACGCTCTAACGAACTTCAGGCAAAATAACGAGAGTGCTACCGCAGCTAGTATCGCGTTTTTGAAGCGCACAGCAAACACAAATCAGATCGAAGAATGGTTAAGCACTATCGGGTTCAGCGATAGCATCCTTGCGAATGCAGTCGAGATCAACTCTTTGAATGACAAAGCTCACGCAAGTGGTTTGACATTTAATTCAGCTGGATCGTGCGAACGCATCTCTACACGGGTATTGCTGCAGCATCTACCCCAATCAGAAAACAAGGAAGCAGTTGAATCGGCATTGGTGCGTATCGCCGCAACAAACTTCTGCACTAATTCTGAGTGTGAATTAATTGAATATGTATCAGCGTTCGGCGCGTTGGTACAAAATATAGAGCGTGGCAACCTTGATTGGTCAATGAAGTTGGCTAGACAGGGAGTTGAGAATCTTCACGCATTGGCTGAAAACGGTCTGGCCGCACACTTGGAAACAACGTCACTTGCATACCCATCTTCGTCGTCACCAGCGGTAAAGTGCGGTACTTCTCTCTTAACTTTGATCACAACCTGTCTATCCATAGTCCCTTCATCACAGGGAAAGAGAGCAAGTCTTGTATCACTGCTTGACAAGGTCCTTCGCTCTTCGGAACGCATTATGATATTGGCAAATTCTGACGGCGACGCAGATTCTTTGCATTTGCGACTTAATTCTATAGCATGTGCACTTGCGCTCATGAACTCTTTGCAAGAAAGCAACGGCGAACCTCTGCCGTATGAAACAGAACAACTCTACAAAGCAAGCCGCTTAGGGTTTTGCCGTTTTGTATGTAGAACTCTTTACGACCTTCGATATTCGAAGGGAAGCACGAGCCAGAACACTCCTCAGCAGAAGAGTGAAATCAAATATACGCAAAAGAATATTCTACTCTCTTCACTGGCGCTAATGACAGCTATTGCACTTAGCGCGAACGCGGACCAATCAAAAGGCGCAAACGCTTTCCAGTCATTCCCCATGGATCTCGCAGATGTGCTCAAAGGAAGCGATGTCCTTGAATCTCTTTCATATCATTTAGAAATTGCTTGCAAATCAGCAGCAGTGTCTTATCGCCAACAAGGGAAAACAATGCTCGAAGAGCCAGCTTTTGAGGTTATCGATTGTATTCTCACTTTTGCGCTGGTGCTCTGCGAGTCAAAGGAAATAAATCTAGCTGAGCTAATGTCAACGGGTCACTTCATTCAAATGATACTACGCAATTCTATAACCACAGCTGCCTGCGAACAGTGGACCTTACCAACAAACACTGCTGCGCCACCAACATTATCCTCCCGAGGATACATTGAAAACTCGCAGTCGACAATTTTCTTCACAGCAAAATCTCAGTATCATAATGTAACAGATGATCCAGCGCACAAAATTTGGCTCACTACCCTTCGAGTTTTCGCAGGTCTCCTGCACTCAACTGCCAACGTTGGTTTCCATGGTAGAGGTGCTAGCATTCGAGAAAGTACTGCGGCCTTAGCTATTGATTTCCTACATTTTTATGAGATTCCGATCACCTCGTTCATTGAGCGATGCCTTGTACAAACACCAAAGATAAAAGATGCATCAAACTTGTCAACTCCGTCATCAGGGCTGGGATTTACCGTTGCCACAATGAATGAGTTGGGCGATACCATGGCCCTCATTTCAGAACTTTGTTCTGGAGGACATCGAAAGCAATTTGAGTGCTCGTCGCCGAGACTCTACGGAATCGTTTCAAATGCCGCACTTGCTATTTGCAGATCTCTTTCTTCGTTTTTAGGGGCCCTTGGTACTGCAAGAGAGCTCTTTTTTGCGCTGAATAATTTGAATGATATCATGGCAAAAGCTTCAAATTCTCTCCGGTACAACAACTTTCGCATGCATCCCCTGTTGGCTGATGGTGTGCCTAACGCTAAGCATCAAGCCATTCGAAATGCTTTATATGCAAACAGTTGCTGCACTTGTATGACTTCAGAGGAGCACTCTCTTTCTCTGAAAGGCCGACCAGAGAGTTCCCAGGACTCATCTGAAGATCTTGAACAATCTTTCCATAGCCACGTCAACAACGATTTCATCTTCCTTATGGAAGAAATTGCAAGCCGATGTATTTTCAGTGCACTGTCTGTTGTGCACAAGGTCCATCCATCTACGTCAGCATTTGTTACTTTCACCGAAGAGGAGGCTTCTCATTTGAATCTCTCTTCTGTTCCACCAATCGGTGCCATGGTTGCAATCCGACAGGAAACTGGAAGCAATTCATTACTTTTTTCTTCAAATTCATCGCAAGTAATACGTCACGGCCGAGTTATCCATTACAATGCAATATCGAAAACTCTGGATGTTGAATATTTTGATAACCATGGAGTTGCCGCAGAAAGGCATGTTGGTGTATCACGCCTTGCGGCCCTCGAGGATATTTCCAGAAGAATCATTGTTTTCCAATACAAACCAGCTCCTGATTCAGTTTCCGATAGCGCAGCTTCGGTATTTACTGGTGCTGCATCTATTGGAAACTTGATTCTAATCCTACGCTGGTGCCAGCAGCATGCACAAAGGTCGACCTCTACCACGGATAGACCAACTCTAGAGCTCAAGGGAATTGCCAATTTAGCGTCCATTATTCTTGGAAATGAGATTGGTGTTCATCTGGAGCTAGACTCTCCGACGTTTGCTACCAATCAAGAGACAAAATCTATCAACAGTCAGCTCCTGGCACTATTCGACGACGAAGTGACTCTACGAAACTTCGATCTTTCCGCCTCTTCCGATTCTATGAGCCAGAGTGCAATTTTGCAACGCATTACTGATCCCCAGGTATGGAAAACTGTCCAATTACAGCTTGAAAGCTCCCTGATAGCTGCGAGAGTCGATCAAGAATTGGCAGGGAAAAATACAGAACAAGCTGGGCCTGTTGGGACGCAATATTGGGGACGAAGAACTCCGACTGGATCTTCTTCACGCACGAGCAGAAGGAGTCCCTTTAGCTAAACGATGTGCACCGCGGGATTTTGTTTTGTATGATGTAAAAATCAACACCATCATTTTGTCTTTCCAATTATTTATTGAAAGTTCAGGGGATAACACAATTCTAGAGAGGATCTACAATATCGAATTTCACACATATGCACAACCTTTATTAAATGAAGAAGACTAGAAACTTCTATTTTCATGAACTATTATATACCAACCTCTAATCATTTTGATTTGACCTCCTCCGCGCTTTTTAGTAGGAAGTGGAAGTAGGGCAGATAGCTTGGAAGTGCGAATAACAAGGTTCTGATGTGTTGGAAATATGTAAATCTTCATTTTGTTTAGGAGTCTACTGAGGAAACCCCTCTTGCTTTTGGATTTTGCTTTGTACAATCCATATTTAGAGCATGTATACTGTACCAGTATCCCATGTTACCATAACTTTACTCTCTTTATCCAATCTTTCCAGATGCGAACGAAGTTCCAATTCAGTAAAAGGTGTATCTTTGCTTACGGTGTTTGCTTCGGACAGGAGCTCTAAAATCTCAATTGATTCGGCCATTCTCTTTCGCATTATATCAGAAAACATAGAGTTGAACTGTGTGGCCCTCCTTTGATGAATGCAGAAAATATTTTGTTAGACTTTTGTACGTGAATTGCAATTAAGAAAACGCAGTTGTTACACTTACTCATTGTCTACTTCAAGTTCAAGAGAAGAAGTAGTACTTTCCGGGGACGAAGGTTGCGACCCAGTTTTACCAATAACATTCTCCACAAAACTGGCGGCTTTCTTGCTCATTTGCGAATACACATTTTTAAGGACGCCAGTGATACGGGACGGGGTTTCTTCCGCCGGTGAAGCTCTCGCAACAGCAGACGCGGGAGGCGATGCAGTATTAAATTCAGCGACCTGAACTTGTTTTTGTACCTTTTCTCGCGATTTCATTTCTGTTGGATTCTTCGCAGGCACCTTCTTGGGTTCGGGCTTGGTAGCACTTGTCTTCTTGGAAACAGTGCCTTCCTTTTTTGCCTTTGCCTTTTTGGAACTCGCGGGCTTGGATGAAGCGGGCAGTTTGCGCTTCTTGGACTCTGTCTTGTTCACATTGGCCTTTGCAGATTTAGATTTATCGGACTTGTTGGCTTTAGAGGAAGCATCCAAAAGCGCAGCCTTGTTCCTCTTCGCAGGTTGCTTCTTTTTGCTAGAGATCGCAGCGGTATCGTTAGGGTTCTTAATCGGGATACTAGAACTTTCTTCAGCAGACGATTTTCCACGCCTTGATCTTGCCGGACGTCCATTATTCTCTTCGTCGAATTTATGCTCTTTGACAAATTCCAACTGGATTGTCTTTTCCTTTCCTCCGAGAACATACTCTACATCTACGAACATGACACCGTCTTCGTAGGTAATTTCAGACACTTTTCCTACACCCCCAGGTGCATTGATTCCGGGCCAAGTTCTAGAAGCGACATTCACTAGGACTCCCACCGTGGGTTTAAAGCACGTTGCGTTGGTCATGGTGGTTCGTTTCGTGCAGTGACAATAGGGTATGTTCACGTATACTCGTTATAGCGGTATGATGTGCGAGCCCTTTGTTCCTTGGCTACCAGCAGCTACCAACAAGAAGAGTAGATTGAAGATGTCTCCAGATCAGAAGATAGAGACCACAAAGTTTTATAGCGCGGCCTGTGGCGCGGCTCAAATTTTCGAGATTTTTTCATGAAACTTTTGGCGCGGGGGTCTTATTTCTCATTTAGACCCCGAATTTATGATATGAAGTCGGTTATTTTGAATTTATATATTATGGTTTTAATTGAATTATTTGGATGAATTGTTGGCATCATTTGGCTAGTGGAGAGGGTGCTACTACTGTGTACTAAGTCTGCCGCCATTCGGTCTGTTTCTCATTAAATTTCATATTGTAAATCGATGAAAATATTTTAGTAGACTACACGTAGTCACTTTGAACTTGTCCCTTTGATAAATATGGAATATATGCATGCTAAGGGGTCCGATCTTGGACCTACAGTATCAGCCTCGGGATGAATCTTTGAGCAAAATGCAATCTTTCTTTTATATATTCCCAAATATGGGACCCTGCCACCCTGCCAAGTGCCAAGCTAGATACAGACAGTACCAAGGAAAAACGAAACCCCTGCCAGTCCCCTTCCTGATTTTTCTTCCACTTCTACCATCAAGCTTATCGCCCAAATTGATCATGGGAATAGAAATAACTCTTTACTCATCATCGTCATCTGGTCCAATAACCCCAAGTCTCGGCATTTCGTGATACGGACAAACATTCATCGCGACGTCCAAACCAGCATCTTGCGCCCTCTTTGCAGCTTCCTCGTTAATTACACCAATTTGAAGCCACACACTCTTTGCTCCAGCAGCAATGGCTTCATCAACAACTCCACCGGCATCATGACTATTACGAAAAATATCCACCATATCTATCGGCACTGGGATATCTTGAAGGCTTGCGTATACTTTCTGATCATGGACTGTCTCGCCAAGGTTGGCCAAACCGGGATTAACAGGAATGACATTATAGCCTTGGCCGAGGAGCATACCCATTACTTCATTCGATGCTCGGTTGGGATTCTTGGATGCACCAACCAGAGCAACATTTTTGGATTTTGAAAGAATTCTCTTCAGAATTGCGTCTTGGTTTCGGAAAGGGGGCATTGTATTTTTCGTATTTACAGCAAAAGCCAAATACGGTGTCCACTTCATGTATTGAATAACAGGTCGGTTACCTGGTGTCTTTAGCAACAGGAGGTGGGGGGTGAGCTACTTGCTTGATTGTATGTATGTATCTCTTGTTGCGTGTTGCGTACAAATACCGAAACCGCTTCGTGCCTTGTTGTGCCCTTTTTTGTGTTGCTTGTTGCTCGTACAAACTCAGTACTCCCATCCCTTCTCTCTTTTGTTTCTCTTTCTTTTTGAAGCCGGAAGAAGAGAGCGACGACGCGACGGAGGAGGGGACCGCTTGGTACACCAATCAACAAAGAAAGAGAGGTTATGAGGGGCGACGTCAGCGCCGGCATTTGACACATTTTGGATTTTGGAAGGCTTTGTTCTTCACTTTTTCCTCCGAACAACTTGAACTTCTTCACTGCCAACTTCAAACTGCCAACAGATTGCAGAATTGCAGACTCTTTTGGGTTCTTACTACGTGTACTGTGTGATAACAACATTATAACTGAATTTCAACAAGGTCAAATCAAATTATGCGATTCTCTACAGCAATCTTCACGGCGACTCTCTTAGCAGCCGATGTCACCAGTTTCAGTACTGTTCTTCCTTCTCCTCAAATCAGGCAAACAATAGATTATGGAACAATTCGAAGCTCAAATCATTGGAAGTTAAATGTTATATCGAGTACACGTACTCCTATAGGGAAAGCAAAAACTGGAACCTTCCTTCCCGAAGGAATCATAGAAGAACCCAAACAGGAGATCATATCAGAACAGGAGGTCCTCTCAAATGAAAAAGATGAATCCAGTGCTGAATATAAAAGAGGACTGCTGACGATTGGTTTCATTACAATACTGTTTAGCAGTAATTCTCCTGTATTACATTCAGCTTTCGTATCTGCTTCCAGTCCTCCTCCAGTTTTATTGCTCAATGCTGCAACATCGACAATAGCCCTCATGAGTCTAATTTTGTTTGGACCCATGCTCAATTCGCTGGTCCCTCTACCAACAACTTTGGAATCAGAAGAGACTGATAAGTTTACTGTCATGAAGGCAGGTGCGGAGCTAGGGCTATGGAAAACACTCGGTACAACGGCCAACCTTTATGGACTAAGTTTAACCTCAGCCAACCATGCTGCTTTCTTGATTCAATTGACAACACTTATTGTACCAGCTTATCAAGGTATGATGGGGGTACCGATACCCAATCGGATTTGGACTGCGATCGGATTAGCTGTTGCAGGAATCGCCATATTTACGCAAGATGTATCTGCTGGAGGTGACCTTGCTGGGAGTACCGTTCTTCTCGGTGATGCTCTATGTGCTCTCGCAGCAGGATTCTACGCGACTTATGATTTGAGGTTGTTTGATTTGGGCAAGAAGGTTGCTCCTCTTCCTTTGATCAGAACCAAGATTTGTTTTCAGGCTATTTTGTCGTGTGGTATGTTGGCATTTGTAGGTGAAGGTGGACTCGCATCTGCTTACGAGTACATGGAATCGCTGATATCTTCACCGGAAGATGCTCTATTGATTGGTGCCGCAGCAGTTTGGAGCGGGATGGCAATTAATGCCGTCGCACCATTTTTACAAGTGTCTGGACAACAAACTGTTGGTGCATCCAGGGCGCAGGTGCTCTACGCATCTCAGCCTTTGTGGGCCTCTTTTCTTAGTTTTTTCATGCTTCACGAGACACTGGGGGAGAAGGGACTCGCGGGCGGTGCATTATTTCTCATCGCCATCTTTTTCGCTGCAACTGCGGAAACCCCTGATCCCAACTGTGGTCAAACTGACTGCGAGGTCTGAAGAAAACGTTTGGGTTAATGTTCAATTTTGTATCATTAGAAAAAACGCGTGGACGCACGTCTTTACGTCATTTTGATATAACATAAGAAATTTCTACTTCTGTACGAAAGAAGAATAGTCTGATTTGTATTGTACAGTGTACAGTATTTTAATAGTGCACTATTAATACTCGTAGTTGGAAAAACTAAAGTGACTGATACATAATTTTGTTTTACATCACGAACTTGTCGCATTTTGTAGTTAGACCAAGATGATTCATAAATACTACATCCATCTTGTAGATGGTACACAATTTTCGAAGCATTTCATCGTCATAATCATCTGATGACATGTTCACCAAAACTGGCGATTTTCGATGTCCTTTCTTGTGACCATCCTTCTTCTTGCTGTTTGGATTTGATGCGAGCTCCACCATCAAATTTGGAACTTCTGTGAATGGAAATATAGCAACCGGTATATCTTTATAGATTGTAGCAAAAGATATTTCCAATACCATTGGGGTGAAATGTACCTCTATCCATGTGCTGTTTGTGTACATCATATCGATGAAGCAGTTCAATGTTTCTTTTGACGTTTCTTTTAAACATTTATTCAAAAGTTGTTTCGCATGGCCCATATCCGTCGAGCCTTGACCTCCAGTTGCCTGTCCAATGGCGGATATGAATCTTTCTGCAGGATCTCTTACCACTGCAAAGATAGTATGATCCTTCTCTCCCCAGTCTTCGGGTTTATGGTACTTCACCGCTCCATCCAGGAAAGCGGATGAATCTTCAAAGCGCTGGCCATATATCTTCGAAGTTCCAGGCTCCCTCCTTGCTGGCATATAGACTGTTCGGCGCATCCCCCTGGCACCTTTGCGAAGCAAGGAATCAAATGCATATACAAGTGAAGTTCCGCCAGTTTTGTGTACATGCACCATACTAAGATTGTGATTTGACCAGGGACCTTCCTTAAATTGGTTTACCCTCATGAGTTGAGGCTCAATGCGTACAGATGGCAAAATGATAGGAGGGCCTCCAATCCATAATGATTTCGAATCGTACAAGTTCTTCATATGTTTCAACTCCGGTTGGAATTCTTTTCCGATTCCGCAAGATGCATCCAGGAATTTGGCAGGAAAGTACCAATGACATGAGCCTGAATTTGATCCGCAGTTAAATATGCTCGATACATTTTCGTCCAGGGGACTCACATTTCCATGATCAAAAGTGGAACAGGACGTTTCGTCACTTTTTGGTATTATTTCATTGTTTGCAGCAGTAGCAACATCTTCCTGCGCATTTTGTGGCTCGTCGTGAACTGATTTTACTTCAAGTTCCACTGAATTGATGATGGTATTATTGGAATTGTCCAAAGTGCTTATTTGTAAAGAAATGGAAAACGCAATTGCCAAGCTGACAACTGCAATAATAACAAAATAAGCACCCAATCGTCGTGATCTTCTCGCCATAGTAGTGGTAGATGTTACCGTAGTGTGGTTCCTTACTTTGGGGAAGGAACTTGAAACTGTACAAGGGGACCGGGGACCGGAT
>Ga0115005_10002071_pt1 | contig 16003 bp, 15 predicted proteins | sample ArcOceMetagenome_FD_87163 | JGI IMG/M metagenome (GOLD analysis project Ga0115005, IMG submission 87163) | Marine eukaryotic phytoplankton communities from Arctic Ocean - Arctic Ocean - Greenland ARC118M Metagenome | ecosystem: Environmental > Aquatic > Marine > Oceanic | place: Arctic Ocean... | reverse complement strand
GAGGACAAAACCTCTTTCCCCCTTCCCTTTTCTCCCTATGGCTTCATGATGTGTTTTATTGTGACAAATCGGTTTGACGTTTTGTGACGTTATTTTTGTGCATGATGATGGATGATGGATGATAGATGATATGATAGATTGAAGATGATGCGATGGATGATGGATGACACATCACCTATTTTCAATTTGTTGTTAGCTACACGAGAAGAGTACACCACGTAGTTCTATGAACGTGAGTGGCAGCACCACCAAATATTCCCACCAAAAAATAAAAAATTAGCGTTCTCATTTCTTTGACTTCTCTGACTCGACTAGACAAACATACAACGAACATCATCATTGCAACTGCACAGGCTTACAACATTTCTATAACTAGACCATGAAAACCACCATGAACACAGCAGCCTTGCTTACCGTTGGGATCACATTTGTTTGCACTACTACATCAGAAGCTTTTTCATTCAGCGCATCTGCTGTAAAAAATGCTGCACACGTTGGAATTACCTCCCAATTGTTTTCCGCCACCTTCCCTGATAATGACATTTTTCAAGACGACGGAGACTCTGAAACTCCTAATGAAAAAGATCTCCCTAAGTATTCCCAGTCAATACCATTCCTCGCTAGACCTAAAGAATTGAAAATGGAACTGGCTGGAGATGTAGGATTTGATCCTCTAGGGTTCTCTAAGAATCGCGATCTGTTCATGGAATACCGCGAGGCAGAGATCAAACACTCGAGACTAGCCATGCTAGCTGCCATCGGGTGGCCTGCCAGTGAATTATACGATATAAAGGTTGCAAATTTGTTGCATAAAGTTCCTATTCTGGATGCTACAGATCGTGTTCCTTCATTATTTAATGGGGGCATGGATAAAATTTCTCCTGTTTTTTGGGGGTTCGTTGTGGGATTGACTGCTGCTATTGATATGTATGGAACCAGCAGATCCCGCTCTGTCGAAGGCTACATTCCAGGTGATTTAGGTTTTGATCCCCTAGGATTTTACCCGGAGGATAAAGAAGGAAAAATGAAAATGCAATTGGCGGAAATCAAACATGGAAGGCTTTCCATGATTGCCGTCACCGCATTCTCTGTACAAGAATTTGTGTCTGGAAAGGGTATCATTGATGAGACACCCCTTTTCTTCAAGCCAATCCAGGCCTTGGAGGAAGTGTTGGAGGAAGTCGTAAACAGTGCATAGTTGATGAAATCGATTTGAAAATAAACTTTTATAATTTGACCTGCACGTACATACAGCATGCATGATACCTACATCTAAAAAGAAATAAACACGTACATACAGCATGCATGATACCTACATCTAAAAAGAAACAAACAATTTAAAATCATGTTTTGTTTCTTTAACACCTCGAGTATCAATCCATCACTACTATTGCCATCGCACCGAGCTCCACACAACATTTAACGAAGGATATTACAGTCAATTCACAAAGCATGTCAACACCTTTCGAATTTCGAATTTCCTGGCGCAATTTGCCTACTTCGACAGTTTTATTCTCATTCCTCAAGATGCTCAAAATTGAAATCAAAGAATCAAATGTGTCTTCTCGAACAGTTAAGCCTCTTCCATGCGTTGCTATTGGTGGTGGCACGCTTGCTTTCTCTTCCGGGGTACCCGCTCTTACTTTAGAATTAGTCTTGACTGCTTGTGCAGCTTCTGGGCCAACAACTGCATTAGAATGCATGTTTAAAGCACTTTGAGAGGTTGCATCATCACATAATTTCTTGCGTTTTTCTTCAACACACTGGTTGTGAGCTCTATACTTTGCCCCAAGGTGATCCGAGATGATCTCTACATTGATCTTTGATGAAATGCAGTCTATTGCATCTTTTATAAGTCCATTCAATTTTTCTTTGTGATCCATTCCTACAAGCTCTAGATTTCTCATTCCAAATTCAGGGTGCACTGCCAATCTATATTTTGACGATGATTCTAATTGTTGAGTGACAACGTCACTGATTGTTTTTGAAAGCGACCAATCATGCGTCGCCAGAGCGACAGTGGCATGAAAAGATGGTTCAGAAGATGATGTAGATGCTTCATGAACAAAACCCCTTGGCATGTACAGGACATCTCCTTGCTTCAAAGTTATATTGAAGAGAGGCTTCTTTTGCAAGACAGAGTTCGGAACAGGCAAGTTGTTCTTTCCAACTTGTTCATTGGTTGATGGGTATGGTATTGGTACTTCGCCATAAACTTTCCATTGTTTTTCACCCAGTACTTGAATGACGAAAACATCTCTGTCATCTGCATGGGCATTAACAGCCGCGGCATTTGGAGGTGTGAGATAGGTATTCACGTAAGCGTGGGGAAAGGAACGTTGGAGGTCAAGACATAGAGCAGCGAGAGATGGCGACAGCAGATCTGCGTGGTTATTAACAATCGAGCACCCATCAAGAAATGCAGCGAAGGGACTGTTTCCATAAGTAGCCTTTATCTCATCCAACTGAAGTGGTTCTTGATTGCGGAAAAATAAAGGCAGGAAAGTGCCATCTACATTTTCAGCAGAATTTAGGTATGACTGCGATTTATGTAGCATAAGAGAAACACCATCCCAGCCCATTGAATAAACATTCTCCAGCTCAGGACTTGAGTTATCAGCATTTCTCTGAATACTGAAATTAGACGGAATCAACTGGAATGTATCTCTAAAAAAGGAGTCAATGTCGGTTTCCCCGATGATAGTCTGTAGAACAGTGGAGGATTTTTCATCACATTCGTTTTCACTTGGTGGTGCTGGTAGTTTCGTACTGGTTCTATCTATTCTGAAAGAATCAAGTTGCCCTGATGCAACCCTCTTCATAACTCTAATTTTTTTCTTTAGAGCACAGCACTATTCTAGGTAGAAAGCTGCTTGGAAAATAGGATGGATGATGGTATGATTAATGATTAGTGTGGTTAGTGGAAAGGAAACAAGAAACAGCAATCTCAATATTGCGCACAGTGCATACCCATACCTACAGGGATATGGATACAGCCAGCGCCAGCCAGCACCAGGCAGACAGGACACAAGGGGTGAATATCATACATCTCACCTATTTAAAGAGACCTAGTTACCACCTTACGCAGTGACGCATAGTTTTGTTATCTGGTTGTGAAGCCCTGCAGTGCAGTTGCAGGTAAAAGAACAAATATTGGGTGTTATCTCCCTTTTCCGACGGGGACGGACTCTCGGATCTCAGAGAATTGTTTATGCGCAACCAGCCTTTCGCATGACATGCATATTGGCAAGATAGGGGAACGTTTCACAAATGGCTTGTATCCGTTGGTCAACAGAATTTACAGAAGTGTGGAATTCGTCATTAGGATAGACGCAGGACGCAGGACGTGGTGATCTAAAAGAATGATTTGGTTTGCGATTGAGTGACATTGTCAAAAATGGGACAGAGCACCAAATTTATCTCAGACTTGCGGATTGGCGACCCGTGTGATTCATTTGTCTATAAATCTCAAAATCTTCGGAGGATAAATCGTGCTAAATATGCTTACGGCTGAGGTTATTGTTTTGATCTAAATTTCAATTTGAAATTATTCTTTATGCTTTTTTCATCCACACGGTGCTGAACAGGGGTTCACTTTTTGATCTATTATTTTTTTCATCCAACGGGCGGTCCGTAATTTGTGTCTATGATTTTCAATTCATTCAAGTCATAATACAGGAGATAACGATTTTGTACATGCCCACACTGCCGAAAGTAAACAATATGAAACTCACTATTGCCATCCTATCAATCCTTGCCTTCAATACTGGTGCCACTATCAAGAATGATGTGATGACTGAGAAGCGAAGAAACCTTGACGAAGAGGAATACTATTATCCGGTGGAAAATTTCAAAATGGATGAAGAATATTATTCAACCAAAAAATGTGATCAGGATACATTGGAAGTAGAGAAGGAAATAATGCTTAGAGAGGATTACATGATTCTCAGAGAGAACATTCAAGATACAGGCTTCCACGTTAATGAAACAAACACGTACATCGTAGTAAGTGACGTTGACCTTAATGCTTCGTTCCAAGAAATATGCGAGGACAGCGGCGGCTGGATGGTCTCTGCTGACCTTTTCTATGAATCCGATAAAGGAGATTCCAACACGTGCAGCAGTGATAGTCTCGTTAATTACTCCCACTACCCGATTTGTGTGGCCAAGTCCTGCGAGGATGGATCGCAAACTGTGCTTGGGGTGCTTGCGCAGAATCTTGAAATCTCAACGGAATGCGATCCAGAAATTATTATAGCGTACGTCGATTATTCTGAACCAGAGCCGCTCCTATCATCAGACGACAATGTATATTATGCTTCTATATTAGAGCAGCTCCTACTAGAGCAGCTCCTACAATCAGACGACGATACATATGATTCTTCTACATTAGAGCAGCTCCTAACATCCGACGACAGCGGAATATTGAGATCAAAATCTGCCAAGCGGGCAAAGAGTAATCCCGGAAAAGAAAGCAGGGAAGAAGACAGGAGCGGTGCTTTGCAATGTGTGGCCGACATGGCTAGAATACATGGAGATGTAATTGGAGCTAACCCCATTGAATCGCGTGATTTTCTTTTTGAAAACTTGGTAGAGTGCGATGGTTCAAAAACTGGAACTAGCCCTAGTTGCACCTACAATGGTAACTCGGCTGCTCTTGAGATTTTTACCATTGATTGTGAATCCCTGGACGGCAGAGTTATTCAAACCGACTGGGCGTTCACCGATGGCTGCGATATCGACGTCGACGATGATTTTGACTTCTTCTCTGATTGGGTTGGCACCCATGAATGTGTTTCTGCAAGTTGTAGCGATGATGCAGCAATTGATTTTTTTAATTCGATCTACTTCGATCCAAATGATACTAGTTGTTATGTGAATGTTTCCGTTAAAAGCATGAAGACACTGGAATCTGGCAAGACATCGAAAGGCACCAAAACCATAAAGAAAGTCGTGAAGAAAGTAAAGAAGGGTGCAAAGAATGTATAGCCAAATGACCACATTTCCATCGCTATCAATTCCACACATACAAATAATCATATTTATCAATCATGAAGTAACATCATCTCCTCGCTCCCAACTCGTGATATTATTAAAGATTCATTCCCTTTATTTAACATGTGATACTCTCAATTCAAATTATGGGGTGGTAGTCATGCTTCAACAGTAAATCCAGATAAACTTCCTCTGTCGTTCATATTTCGTATTTTCTTACCCCTCGAAAATATAATATCCATTTTTCTTGAAAGCCATCGAGCTCTAGCGAGCTACGTGCAGCGTCGTCCAATCTATCTACAGTAGAAACTCAGATTTACTCAAATCAACACTATCTGGTAGCGAGTCACTTATTTCTGTGAATGTGCCAGTGCCTTCCAGTCCTATCTGTTGCCCTAACCACCCGGGACCCAGAATAAGATTCATTGTGAAGAAGAAAGTAATTAATGCTGCTAGAACATACGTGAACCCACTTATTCCAAGAAGCTATTGGACGCGGAATGTTAGAATACCATGACATAAATCAAGCAAAATATTTGTGGATTGTCATCTCACCTCTTTCATTATTTCTAGTTGATTGGGTGCACTTTGTTGCATATCAGCTAAAAATTCATCAGATATTTCTCCATCTTCCATGGAAACAATTTCAAAATCTGACGTATCGATACTATTGCCTGTTCCTTCTTCCGGATCTGAGAAGAAGTCCTCTTCTTTTGACATTTGGAGATGTATGCAGTGATGGTGTACATTTAGGTCGATACCAAGTGCCTGGAAGTTTGTTATGCGAGTCGCATCTTGCCGGAGTGTTGATGTTTTTTTCTTCATTATTGATGTCGTAAGCGTAAATGATGCGACAACATTGCTGACTGCCAATGTTGCTATCATGAAAACAAAAGGAAATAGCGATAGCGATATCATCCTTCTTTGGTTGCTACGGTACGGCGTTCTTTCAGTCTGCTATTGAAAGCTATTCTCCATATTGGTACTGTATACTCAGTTGATGGCATGCGACATGCGAGATAGCAAATAGCAAATAGCAAGTTGCTGTTGTTCCGCACCCCTTGAGAGCGCATCAAATCGCGCAGAAGATTCAGCAAACGCACATTCCATTTGGAGGAAAAAACCGGAAGCAAGGGAGGGATATGAATATGCTGGAAGGTTATCACCATCACGAAACACGTTCCTGCTTCCTATTCCTACAATTATTTTCATTGCAGCTACGTGTGTACCGTAATACAGTACTTACATCTGATTTCTGCGAAGCTATACTTGTGGGCGAAAGTAAAATTGAATTGGTTGAAATTTCGAGTTTTAAAACACACACAAAATGAAGTACTTATCTTTCCTATTGGCACTTTTCTCAATCGCTATTCTTAGCAGCACACACGTTCATGCGCAAGAGGCTGTAGCCTCCGAAACACCCACCAACACTGATGCTTCAGCCGAAACAGAGAACACAGAGACAGTAGCAACACCCCCACCTAAGCAATCTGGACCATTTATCGATCTCTTTGGTGAAAATCTTCTTTCTTTAAAGATGGTTGATGAAACTCATGCTCAGATAGAAACCCATCTCACAAACGAAGCGTTGGCTGGTAAGAAAGTGATCGGGGTCTACTTCTCGGCTGATTGGTGTGGGCCCTGTAGGCAATGTAAGTAAACGGTTGGTTTGGGTATTGATTTGAATGCCATTTATAACGTTTCTAATTGTCGTGACGTTTCTAATTGCGGCCCATTGTAACAGTTACTCCTGAGCTTGTCTCATTTTACAACAAAATGAATAAGAAACGGGGAAAGCAAGATCAATTTGAAATCATTTGGGTCAGTAGGTGTAGGGACGTCAAATCTTTTGGGGAATACTTCACGCACATGAATTGGTTGGCTTTGCCGCCAGAAGAGGCATTGGGACAGAGAGGACAGATGCTTGGAGAATTGTTTAAGACGAAGGGAATTCCCCATCTTGTTTTGTTGGACGAGGTTGGTAATGTCATTACCTACGATGCTAGAAGTAAGCTTCCTACGGATCGTTCAGGGATTGGATTTCCTTGGAGGAATCCGCTGGCTACTCTGTATGTTACACTGGTCCCAAAGTCATTGAGATTTATGGTCAAGTCTCAAGTGGATGGTATCAAGGGAAAGGTGCTTGGTTTGCTAAAGAAAAAGAAATAGAATGAAGACAATATTCATTTTCGATAGATTTCGGATTGACAATATATCTTGTACGCCGCGTGTACCTACTTACAGATTCTAAATTTCTGAAATGAATTTATTTATTTGTTGCCATTCTTACGGTAATAATCGTGTACAATTTCTAAAGAATACCTAACGCATCATAAACTCTACCTAATTCTGCAAACTCGCTCAACATGTCGTGCAATATACGGCTGCGCTCTTGTGCAGTATATCCTCCCAAACTGACTGGAGGCCCTCTCGAAGGGAGAACAACTTCAAAGCGATCATTGTAGACACTTGCAAGATGCCTCGCCGATTCAATTTGACGATCAATACCACCAGTGTTTGTCGTCAGATACCCTGAATAGTCAAGTTTTGGACCAGCACCCCTTGGTAATCCAGCAGCACTTGCATCTGCTCTAATATCTTCCACAGGAATCGTAAAGCCAGAACAGCACAATTTAGATTGCGGAAATATATAAGTGACACTTCCGTAGGTATGACCGGGAGTGTAAATTGCCAAAATCTCTTTATCCAATTCACGTTTCTTAATCGCTTCTGGAGTATATAATGCTGCATCTTCCAATTCCTCATCATCATCGTCAGGAGGCATCTCGCCATCGTCGAGAACACTAGCCTGAATGTCTTCATCCCATTCTAAAACTGTCAAAGGTCTTCCAGTTTCATTAAATTGTCCAGTCTCTACGTCCAAAGCCCAAGGCCCATACCCATCTAGTGATTGTGTCACAAGACTCTTACAATCTCTCGGAGTGTCCAGTCTATACATGATAATATTAGTAGAAGGAAAGGCTTCTTTCCAGGCGTCCATGTCACTCTTCCTTGTGACATACACTGCAGGTGCCTCATCGTAGTGAATTCCGTTTCGACAGGTGACTAGGATATGCGAAAGAGAACCATTTTCTCCCATGAATGTTTTCATCTGCTTAATAAGATCTTCAGAATAGCAAGGTACATCAATCATTGCAAACTTTTTCTCGGGTGTAGAAGCACCATCACCATCACCTGCTTCACTATCAGAATCAGCATCATTTTGATAGTCATTCAATGGAACAAGATAGCGCATAGGTTCATCACTGGCTGTATCCGTGGTGACCGTCTGAATTGCAGCCACCCCATTCTTTTCTAAAGGAAAAAGCTTCATTAAAAATTTCTCTGTACTTTGCAATTCAGTCATTTCATCATTGATACTGATTCCAGTTTTGGGCACATTGACATTCCCAGAAAGTTTCTCGGCTGCTTCTTGCTCTGCTTCAATCTGTTCTTGTTCTTTTTGCTCCTGCTGCAACATTTCAGATTTCTGCTGAAGCCATTCCAATTGTGATGGATCTAGGTCAGAGTTCTCTTCAGAATCTGGTGTTGATTGTAAAAGTTTCGCATGACGGAACGAAAGCTTTCTTGTGCTTCTTGAGGATGGATTTATTGTGAATGCATGGCACCAACTACCAAATAATATCGCAAATCGCAGCAATGCCAATGATAATCTCATGATATGCTGTAGGGTGATTTGTTAACTTATCCAAGTGTGCATCTGACTGTTCTTTGATGGATGATGGGTGTGATGATGGATTTGAGAGTTTTTTTCGAAGTGATTGGCGCTGGAAGAAGCCAACCAAAAGTCTACCGTGACGTATAAGGATTACACAATAACGAAAGATTAGATGAAATATGCCAAACTAAAGAGCACTTCATTCATCAAAACAAACCCCTGACACATACTCGTATCTCTCTCAAACTCTTTCCCTACCTCATCATCAATCTAGAGATCCCACCTCAGTCGTATCTTTCTCACCAATGTCTCCGCAAGCAGCAACAAGAACAAGAGCTCTTAGTCTCTACCGAAAACTGGTTCGGAGCGCAGCGAAAATGCCAACGCCCAATCGTCAAAATTACATCATTACTAAGACGAGAGATGAGTACAGAGCGAATAGAGCCATCAGTGATCCTGAAGAAATTGAATTCTTGATAAGGCTAGCAGATACGAATCTGGATACCGTTTTGGTTCAGGCCGAACACTTGACGAAACTGTTTCACGAAAATAGTAAAAATACCGATCTGTAATGCAAGTTGGTGGGCGATTAGTAATGGTATTTCCTTCCTTGTTCAGACATGGTTTTGTTTCGAATCGTGAAATGAAGGATCAGACGGAGTTAATGAAATGATGAATCCCAAATCCACGGATGTAAATAAAAAGATCTCAAGAGTCATGGTGTCGAGAGGTCTAAAAAGTTTGGAACACTGAGCAGATACCTGGTATACATCAAAGATCTGAAAGTTTCAACTCATCAAATGCAAAATATAGTGGACGTGAGTGCTATTGGTAGGAATCCCGTTTTCATTTGGAAGAGATCCATAACATAAAACAATATAAGTAAAAATATATACAAGTATTGCGTCGAAGCCTGCGCATCTTGATATAACATTATAAAGAAGAATGTTAAGAATTGGTTTGGAGGGATGTAGATCCAAGCCTATAATTTGTAAACTCTGGATGAATGCGGTTCTTCGACGTGATACGTATGTTCCTGTCTTGTACCGACAGACAGGCGCAGAGATAGCACACCTTCAGATACACCAAGTTGACAGTTTTCGAATGAATAGGGATTCTGCAGCTGTCTGCAGCAATACGTGTACTGATTAAAAAGACATACATTTTGTTTTTCATAATTTCAAATTAGATTTCTTTACACAGAAAAATGAGGAAATCCCGAGTTCGACACGGTGACTTCAAATTCCATCCACCCCCTGGACCTCACGTTCCGAGTGCCGTCGACTGTAGATGAAAGGTATCCCAATCCCAACACATATCACATCGTTCATCTAACATATTCAATAGCCTACCACCGCCTGCTCATAGATACCGATCTCTCCTTCAACTGGCGAAAGTTGTTCCACCGATACCTGTGTCCAATGAGCAACAAGAACTCAAATCCGCAAACAGGGCAGGGCGTGCCCCTGCCCAAAAAGGAAAATGATCTTTTCCGCACAGTCGTTAGACAGTACGAAAACAAACAGTACAAAAAGGGAATGAAGAGCGCTGATACAGTCTTGAAGAAGTTTCCAAAACATGGAGAGACCTTATGTATGAAAGGATTGATTTTGAATTGTATGGGCAAGAAGGATGAGGCGATTAGTATGGTGAAGCTAGGTCTTATGAATGATATGAGGTAAGTTAGTTGACTGTTTCGTGTCATTTATCTTTTTCGCAAGTTGATCAGCCCTCGTTTTCATTTAGCACGTACTGATACGCAAATTCCATTAATATCTCTGTTCAACAATAGGTCACATGTTTGTTGGCACGTGTACGGCCTCATCTATCGCTCTGAACGAAACTACAACGAAGCTATCAAAGCCTACAAACAAGCACTGCGAATTGACATCGGCAACATTCAAATTCTCAAAGACTTGGGTCTCCTTCAGATTCAGATGCGCGATTTAGATGGTTTCACCAAGACTCAGCATGAAATTTTGGAACTCAAACCTAACTTGAAAGGCAATTGGTTGTCCTTTGCCTTAGGCAAACATATGCAGGAAGACCCGCAGGGGGCTGTGGGGGTGATTGATACTTTTTTGTCGACGCTGGAGGAAGGATCGGTTGATTTGGAAAAGAATTTTGAAACGTCAGAGTTAGCCATGTATAAGAATAGCATCATTGCTGAATGTGGCGAATATAAGAAAGCGTTGGATCATTTGGATGAGTGTAGAAAGAAAGATATCATTGTGGACGAACTTGCGAGTCTCAAGATGAAAGGGTTGTATCAATTGCAACTAAATCGTTTCGATGACGCAAAAGATACTTTCTATAATCTATTCCAGCGAGGATCGACAGAAGATTACAGTGTCCATACTGGTTACATGCTTTCTATGTTAAAAATTGGAGGTGCTACAGCGGAAAAGATGCTAAAAATCAAGGGAGCTCGGGCATTGACTTCCTTACTTGTGCTGACAGACGAGCAGAAATCTTCGTTGAAGGAAGTATACCAAAATAAGCTCAAGGATGCATTTACCAAGTCGAATGCAGTGAAAAGGATAACTTTGACTATGCTGAAAATTGATTCAGATGAATGGAATGCTGCCATTTCCAAGTATCTCCAACCTAATATCAAACGTGGAATGCCGTCACTGGGCGAAGATCTCAGTGCATTATTCCTCATTCAATCATCTTGTGATGAGAAAGAGTATTGCATTGCGAAAGACCCAGTGGATATAAAGGTGAATGCATGTTTCAAAAGCATTGTCAAGATTGTAGATGGATACATCACAGCATTGGAGGCAGATTCTACTTTCCCCGATAGTGATGAGATCCAAGCGCCGTCATCACTGCTATGGACATGGTATCTCCGTGCCACTCTACACGAAATCGTGGGGGAATATAGCGAGGGTATTGTAGTGGCAGATAAGTGTTTGGAGCAGACGCCTACCGGAGTTGACCTCTATGAACAGAAGGCAAGACTGTTAAAGGGTGCAGGTGACATTCATGCTGCAGTAGAATGTTTAGAAAAGGGGAGACAACTTGATTTACAAGATCGGTACATCAATAATCTCACAACAAAATTTTGCATGCAAGCCGATAAGCGGGAAGAGGCGCTAGAGAAGATGTCTTTGTTTACCCGTCATGAAAGTGATCCCGAACAAAACATTTTTGATATGCAAGTCACCTGGTATGAGTTGGAACTTGCTGCTAGCTATGAAAGGAACAATATAATTGGTAAAAGTCTGAAGAAATACCGTAAGTTTGATGGCTCTTTCATCTAACGAAGTCTTCACTCGCCGTTTTTTTAGTTGTACAAAATCGATTGAGGTACTAACGCACATTTTCCTAATTCTAACAGTGGCGGTTGAAAAGCATTTCGAGGACTTCCACGAGGATCAATTTGATTTCCATTCGTATTGTATTCGCAAAGTAACCTTACGAACCTATGTCGCCCTCCTCAGATGGGAAGACAAAGTTTTTGGAAATGATACCTACGTCGAAGCGGCCGGGGGAGTCATCCGGAATTACCTCCATTTGCACGATAATCCTACACAAGGAACCGGGACAACAGAACTAGACTATTCGTTAATGACAGCTGCAGAACGTAAGAAAGCGAAGTCTGTTGCTAGAAAGAAAAAGATCAAGGCTGAGAAGAAAGCGGCGGAGAAAGCAAAGCTTGAAGCCGAGAAAAAGAAAGATGGAAAGAAAGCCTTCACAGATGAAGACCCCGATGGAGAAGAATTTCTCAAGAAGGTTCCATTGGACGAGGCGAAGAAATACGCTGCAACTTTGGTGAAGAATGCTCCTCATAATGTGAATACATGGCTTCTTCAGTATGATGTATGTTCACGTCGGGGCAAGGCTTTGATGGCATTGAAGGCATTATTCCGAGCAAAAGCACTTGATAAAGAGAACGGAATGAATAGCGAGATATTCAAGCGAATCATTGATTTTTGCCAAAACGTAGAGTTGGCTGAAGGTGCTCTCCCCGCTGTGGAGGAGGTATTTACCAGTGAAAGGGCGACTTTGCTCGAAGGCAAGTCTTTAAATGATTTTGTAAGTGACTGGTGCAAAAAGGTGGGATCCGCTTCCTTTGGCACTCTATCTCTCAAGATGGAAGTAGCGAAAGCAATGGTCAGCTGTACGATTGGAAGTGCAACAGATGCATCCAACCTAATCATTACGGACGGATTGGAAGTTCACGGTGTAACTTTAGCTGCTTGTGAAGAAACTCTTGTGTTTTTGAAGAGCCTCAATGGCACGGAATCCGAGGCCGAAAAGTTTGCCGAACTTGCAAAGGGACGCTATCCTTTGTCTTCCAAGTTTTAAACTGTATAAAATAAAGATTCTTGAGGGATGCCGAGAAACGTACAGTCTATGACAAGTGGAAATATGTTTTGGGTATGTTCAATGTAGTCTTGAGTTTGTTTACATTCCTGACATTTTTGGTTACCAGTTATTTGACGTTTATGAGGGTTTGTCGGTCGATCGAGGGAGGAAAGATCGGATTGTTCGCTTCGACATCCACCACCACAAGCCACAGCACCACAGTCATTACACATCGCAGCATTGCCATAGTCTATAGTCACAACAAGCAAGCATTGCATCAATGAATCAACCATGAGTACTATACATATAATATTCCAGCTCCTCATAATCTACTACGTTGCCCAAATTGCAGTCGTCCACTATCATGCACTTCAACTTCATAACGTGCCCACTCCTCCAACTCCCCAAGCTGAGTCAATAACTGTTACGAAAACAATCGATGTTGAACAAACGCGAGACCATCTGACGCAACAACAACTCACTCAAATCCGGAAAGATGTTGAAGAGGAACCATTGGATCTGTCAACTGGTATGGATATGAAAGAGAAATGGACGGGGGTCATCCAAGAAAACTTCAGGAAAGTCAATGAGATGGCAAACCAGCAAAGCCACATCTTGGCCCAGCACCCCTTGCCCGAGATCGAAAAAGAACAGTCAACTATTGAGACTGCGCCAACTATTCCCCTGTCCAATCTTACGTACTTCTTGAGCTTATCTTCGTTTGAACACTTGTCACAAGAAGAACTTGAATCTACCATCAGCAATGCATTTCACGAACTTGCCAACGGTGTGAACCACTACAATTTTGACATCCCGGCACTCGAGCGCATTTCCTCTTCATCTGAACCTGCGTGTCATGCATTCTTGACGAGGAATCTTGCTGCACCAGTGAAAAGTAATTATGCTACCGTACAAGCGTTCCAAAGCTTTTTGGAGATGGAACGGCGGAAGATTTTGGACATGAAGGATAAACCCTTCAGTGCCGAAACTAAAGCAATGATATTGCAGGATCTCATTTCCCAGAGCCAACATCACACTAAATCTACCAAGGATGAAGTAAGTGATATGGTGACTGAGCTAGAGGAGTTTTTGCTGGGTTTACAAAGTGAAGAGGAGGAAGAAGAGGATGACTCTTCCCAGCAGGAACATTGTGTGGAGGAGTCAGAAATTCATGATTTCTTGGATACGGGCATGGCTGCCCTCATGGAGCAAAAGAATATTTACATGTCTCTTTCTGAGCTTGTGGATGACCTAGACGAATCGATTGTTTTAGCTGGTAAAGTTGGAACCGAGAATTATGCGGAAGGTGTTGGTGGCGAAGACAAGAAAAAAACTCTAAAGGATACGCTTTCGTTGCCAGTTTATCCAAAGTTTATTGAAACGATTGACTCTTCTATTGAGTTTATTGCTGGTTACAGTGACGCAGTTGATCGGGTGATTGATGCCATTGGTGGTAAAGAAGAAGGCGGTGTTGGGAAAAATTTGGAGAGTTCTCTGAACAAACTGGCAGCGAAGGTCAACGTTCCATTACAATACGAAGCCTTGAAAAAGAAAGCTGGGATTACAAAATAAAGAAGACAGCTATAGCAATGAATGAAAAGTAGTAAATGAATAAGCACTATTTGAATTGGGTATTTACTCCTTCGTCGACTTCGTCTTGCTTGATTTTTCGTGACTGACTCCATTTGATGGCATCGTTTCCTCGTGCCTGTCAATTTATGTCAGACTTTATCTGACACGGCGCATTGAAACTCCCCTCCTCCGTATTATCTACTCTCGCCACAAAATCAGCTCAGTTATCATGTATAAAGAAATCAATGCAACTCCATGAACACATTCATTTTAGCATTGTTGCTTATACTACAACATCGATCAGATCTTCAGCTTGTGCAAAAGTACGACGGAAGTCTTCTCACTATCAGACTTGCAATGCCATCATTTGCATCAGGATGCCAAGGAAAAGATCCAGGTGACACTTTCGAGTGTCACTGTGGCACAGGTAGTAATCACATGAAAGACGGGACTTCTGTGTACAACGAGTGTCGAGAAGGTATCATGAATGGCGCCTTTCATGGGATAGATAAAGTCACATTGAAATCAACATACCCGGTGGGAATGGCAGTCTATTCACCACATTCTCGTCAATTATGTGGAGAACGTGACACGAAACAATGTGTTTGTACTTGTTTCAGTCAGGAAGCTGTAGACGGAGCTGCCGACTTTCGTACGTCAATCGTTTCGTCGTTTGAAGATGGAGGAGAAAAACAAATTCGTGGATACATTACAGATTGCCTCGGATTGTGTGGCCCCAATTGTAAGCAAGGCAAGAATGGTAAACGGTATGCAAGTATTTTAGTGCACGATGTGTGCCAATCGTTCATCAAGAGTACTGATGCAATGCCAAACAAGAACTACTGCTCCGACGAGGGATGGAATGCATTGATGGCTGCCGTGTTTTCAATAATTTGGAATGGTCCGTGTCCGAGATAGTTCCATAAAAATCTGCAATGCTACAGAGTACGTGTAGTGAACAAATGAAAGGAGAACTTCAAAACTGTGTATCAACTCCACATCGCCGAAAATATGTAAAATAATAGAAATTCAAATTAATCACATTATCAACGTGAACTCAACAGAACCACTATGTAGTACATACGGTACACGTTTATGATACTATAATTTGTTTTAGCAAAATTAACTAAATGAAAATGTGCCATAAAATGTCGTGTGTGTCGTTGGGTTCACTCGACTGACCACTCGACTCTCCAGAGGGAATGTTATTGGACTACGTGTATCATACTGTAATTAAAATGAGCAAGGGGCAGTTTTTGTGAGATGCGGCTGTGGCAAGAAGCTCACCACAGCCGCATCTCACGAAAACTTCAGCTGCACCTTAAACGGATACGTTTTCTGTACGAATGAACTAATTCTGTATGATTCGTTAGCTATTTTACCTTGCTAAAATAACCCTGCCGTATTAAAGTAAACTATCAATGGACACCCCAACCTGCCAGG
>Ga0115005_10002066_pt1 | contig 16025 bp, 9 predicted proteins | sample ArcOceMetagenome_FD_87163 | JGI IMG/M metagenome (GOLD analysis project Ga0115005, IMG submission 87163) | Marine eukaryotic phytoplankton communities from Arctic Ocean - Arctic Ocean - Greenland ARC118M Metagenome | ecosystem: Environmental > Aquatic > Marine > Oceanic | place: Arctic Ocean... | reverse complement strand
ATAATTTTATTTAGTATATATTTTTGGCCCCTTCGTCTATCGGTTAGGACGCCAGGTTTTCATCCTGGAAAGAGGGGTTCGATTCCCCTAGGGGCTACTATCAAGAAGCATAAACCCTTGTAAATCAATGAGTTATGAGGGTTTTTTTTATTTGGGGTACAATATTTAAAAATGGGCTATCCATTTCTTCCAATTACTTCTCTCTCTAAACCTGAGGCAGAAAATATTCTTTTCTTTTCTTCATTTTTTACTTTTTCAACCAACTGTCAGAGGCTTAGAGATGGATAGGGGCTGCTTTCATAATCGTACTTCTATTTGCTTCATCATTAATATCTGTTTGAAATAGAAAGAAGGATAACTTTATTAAGTGGTTTTCATTTTTGACTGATAATTTTACATTCTTTGGAAGGATTTTATATTAAAATTTTTGCTAGTTTTTTTTTGACCAACAAGATTATGGTACTTTCATTTATTCGGAAAAGTAAGTGACAGTTCTTATTAAAATAATATTATTAAAATAAGGTTGTCTACTCAGCTAAATCACAACTAAATTTCTACGAAACAAAGCTTGCACGTAAAACTGTGGGCTTTTCTCATTTAAGTATATTATGATAAAACGCTATAAAGTATTAGAAATACTAAAATACTCAGATTACTAAAACAAGTAGGCGGGTGCAAATACCATTGAAAAAGATTAACAGATTGATTTTATAAACATCCAATCTTTGCATACTCTGCGTTGAGAAATTATTTGGCAAAGCCAGTAATGGATAATTATAAATAATAAACAAAAACCAAATGAAAAATCAGGCCATAATTTTAGTTTTCTTTTTGATGGCATTGCTCACCCTGTGATTTCTACTGAAACTAAGTCCAATAATTTTCCAGAATAGGAAAGTGGCGCTTACAGCATTCTTGCTTTACCTGCGACTAATCCGTTGTCTATTTTGAGCAAATTTAGAGAAGCTCCATCATTTTTGGATGGTAGATTTTTTTTTATTTGTGTATTGATTGGGTAAATATGACTTTTTTTTATTTAATTAAAGTTTAGGAATTAATTAAGGAATGCGAACTAAATAGATTCAGAATTTGCACTACTTCTTTTGTTCTTATTTTCCCCTTTGAAATCCATCATTTATCCAGATAAACTCATGCTTTCAAAGCAAAAACTAAGAACAAAATAAGCGACCGAAAATTCTGAATATATTTTATTCGCATTCCTAATGCAGTAACAATTAAAAAAATGAAAATGCAAACAAGACCATACATTTTGGCAGAGACCAATTGGAAAGTTGTAAAAGATACCGATTACAAAATAGCGTTGTTACCATGGGGTGCAACGGAGGCACATAATTATCATATGCCCTATGCAACGGATAACTACGAATCGAATTATATAGCTGCGGAGTCAGCGAGAATAGCTTGGGAAACTGGTGCAAAAGTTATTGTGCTACCAAACATTCCTTTCGGCGTGAATACCGGACAACTCGATGTCAAATTGTGCATGAATATGAATCCAAGTACTCAATATGCTATACTTAAAGATGTGGTGGATGTGTTACTTCGGCATGACATTCAGAAGTTGGTTATTATCAATTCACATGGTGGAAATAATTTTAAAAATATGATTCGAGAGATGTCGATTGACTATCCAGAAATGTTTATGTGCAGCGTAGATTGGTGGCGTATCGGCAATGCAAAAGATTATTTTGATGTGCCAGGTGATCATGCCGGAGAACTTGAAACGAGTGTGATGATGCACATTCATCCTGAATTATTATTGCCCTTGGAAGAAGCTGGAAAAGCAGTTGGCCGAGGTTTTAAAATCAAAGGATTAAAAGATGGCTGGGTAACTTCTCAACGCCAATGGACGAAAGTGACGGACGATACTGGAGTAGGTGACCCTGCATTATCTACCCCCGAAAAAGGCAAACGATTTTTGGAAATGATAACTCGAGAGATTAGTGAATTTTTAGTAGAAATGGAAAAAGCAGACTTAGATGATTTGTATGAAAAAGAGGAAAGTGATTCATAAAGCAATAAGTGATAAACCATGGATGATAAGTAATTGGTCATTATTAAATATAGAATTTTGACGAGGGAATTTTTTTGCTAGTTTTTTCAAAAAAATCATTGCATACCCTATGGTCTGGAATTATTTTTTTGGAGAAAATGGCGGTAAAATAGATCGTCAAAAACTATATTTAATATTGACCAGTTACTTAAGTACTAATAATCTAATCCGCTTTACGAAACCTCGCTCTTCTCTAAATGCCACCTCACGGGTTTCGAAAAGCTAGCCTTTTCTAAAAAAATCACCTTTTAAAAAGTGTACGGTAAAGAAAATTATAATAGGATATCCTGTTCTAAAGACATATTTTCTTTCAAATAAAGACGAGCCTTGGCTAAATGGGCTTTTACGGTATTAATGGAAATGTCTAATTGATCCGCAATTGTCTTATTATCTAAACCTTCATAATACCGCAGTTTAAAAACCTCCAAACGCTTAGGGGGTAAGGTTTGGATCACTTCATTGACTAGTGCTAATTGTTCTTGTTCCAAAAAAAGCACTTCTCCATTTTTTATCTCTATAGTCGGGTAATTTTCTAAATATTGTTGTTTTAGGCGAGCGTTAGATGCAATCTTTTTGAGGTAATTATAAGAGGTGTCTTTGGCTATTTTATAAAGGAAAGCTTGAATCGGCAATTTAGGGTTAATGATTCCTCTCTTCTTCCAAAGGGTAATAAACACATCTGCGGTAGCTTCTTCCGCCATGGTTCCATTTTGAATAAATTTTAAAGAATAATAATATATCAAAGAATGGTATTGGGTATATATCCATTTGAAACTTGTGGCATCTCCATTTTTCAGAGCCATTAAATGATGATATGTATTTTCTCTGCTCAAATTTACTAGTATGATTTGGTAAGGAGGTGAAGAATCGAAATAATTAAAATGAATTATTATCAATATTAGGAATAAAATTTTAAAAACTAAAAGAAAATAAAATAAAATAAAATAAATGAAAAGAGAGTAATCCTTTTTTCAATTGGAATTGGTATAAGAACGTATAATGGAATTTAATGGATTAAATTCCAATTACTTTATAAATATAAAAGATACATGAACATAAAGGAACAATTAATTCAAAAATTATTTAGCAATCAATGTTCTAAAAAAGAATTGAATTTGCTTTTTGAATTGATGCACAATGATGATTCTGAAACTACTCCAGAAGTAATGATGACCTTGTTAGAGCAAATGGGAAAAGTCCCAACTTTGGATTCTACTACCTCTGAGAGAATACTAAGTCGAGTATTAAAAAATACGAATGAAAAGGAATTGCCTTCAAAAGGAAAAGTGTTTCGATTAAAACCAAGAAACCAAATGAGACAAATAGGAAAAGTAGCAGCCGTTGTTTTACTACTTGTATCAACGAGTTTGTTTGTTTTGCAATATTTAAATCCTGCTGAATTAATAGCCAAAACAGCTTTTGGCGAACGAAAAGAAATTACTCTGCCAGATGGTTCAGTAGTCACCTTAAATGGGAATTCTACCCTTCGCTATTTCGCGGTTTGGTCAGAGGAAGAAACCAGGGTGGTTCAACTTCAAGGAGAGGCCTATTTTAAAGTAGAGAAAAAGGAGGCCTTGAATACTAAGTTTCAGGTGCTTACCAAAGATTTGACTGTAGAGATTTTGGGTACCGTTTTTAATGTAAACACCCGCCTTGAAAGAACCAGAGTTTTTCTGGAAGAGGGAAAAGTGAAATTGAATTTAGACGATCAAACCTCTTCGGAAATATTTCTAGAACCTGGAGAAGTAGTCAGTTTCTCTGCCAAAAGAAAACTGTTGCTAAGCCCTCAAAAAATAGCTAACGAACTGGAAGTATCTTGGAAGGATGGCTATTTAATCTTTGAAGACACTTCTCTTCAGGAAATTCTGGAAAAATTAACTTCGACCACAAATTTTGAATTTGAAATTGGAACCGCAGCGTCAGCAAAACGCACCTGGAATATTGCTTTACCAAATGATAATATAAAGGAAGCGATTTCTTTAATCAGTAAAACGACTGGAACACTCATTCAGAAGAACGGAAATAAACTCATAATCCAAGAAACCCCCGTGGAATAAAAAAGGTAACCATTGAAGTAGTGGAATACCAATGGTTACCAGTTTAATAAAATAGTTCATTTTAAAAAACTCACAAAATTATGAAATTACAAGTACCAAAACGAAAAATTAAAATTAAAATTCTTTTTTTGCTCTTTTATCTCCTAGGAGTTGGTTCTATTAGTATTTCTGCCAATACCCCCAACGAAAAGATAATGGAACAGGAACGATACTTAATTGAAATTCTAGATGAAATAGGTGAAAAATATCAAGTGTTTTTCAACTATGAATCGAGTTTAATTTCAAATATTAAACTTGACTTTAACTTGACAAAGGAAGAAAGTCTAAATCAAACAGTCAAAAGATTGATGACACAGGCTAATTTGAAATATGAGGTGACTAATGAAAAATTCGTTATCATTTATAAAAATGATAACCGAGGAAAAAAGAAAATGAGGAAAGTTAAAAGAAAAATTAGACAGCTTAATAAATTAGAAAAACGAGGGGAAATTCAGATTCAAAGGAGTAATTCAGATCCAATCAATCATTCTCTAAATATTTTGGAGGAAGTTACACGTTTTGAAGAAATTGAGCAAACCATCAGTGGCAGAATCACCGATGATCAAGGCGAAGCACTCATCGGTGTGACGGTCTTAGCAAAAGGCACGTCTACTGGTACCTCTACTGATGGAGATGGAAATTTCAGCTTGAGTGTACCTGATGATGTGACTGTTTTGGTGTTTTCCTATACAGGCTTCCAGCCTCAAGAAATAGTAATAGGTGGTCAAACCGTTATTGATGTCGTGATGAGTGCGGGTAGTTCTTTTTTGAATGAAGTAGTCGTAACGGGTTATGGCCGCCAAGACAAACGAGATATTACAGGATCAGTCGCTACTTTGTCGGCTAGCCAAATTAAAGATATTCCAGTCACTAGTTTTGAAAATGCTATCCAAGGACAAATGGCAGGAGTACAAGTAACAGAGACAAGTGGTGAACCAGGTGCAGGGCCATCCATTCGGGTGAGAGGGGTCGGTTCCATAACAGCGGGGAACGAACCTTTATATGTTATTGATGGTTTTCCTGTTTCAAAAAATGTAGACCTTGGAGTTCAAGGAGATAATTTTAGACGGGGAGCTGGAAGGTTTCGACCGCCTACCCAAAATCCATTAGCTACCTTGAATCCTAATGATATTGAATCTATTCAAGTTTTAAAAGATGCTTCTTCAGCGTCTATTTATGGTTCGAGAGGTTCCAATGGAGTAATCCTAATCACTACCAAAAAAGGAAGTCGTAAAGGAGCACCAGTAGTTTCATATGATACCTATGTTGGTTCCCAGTCAGTTGCTAATAAGTTAGATTTAATGAATTCATCAGAGTTTATTGCTTATAATATTGAGGCAACTAATAATGCATACCTCCAAGCAAATCCAGGAGCAAGTGCAAGTGATCCTAATTCTATGAGAACAAATGGAGCTTGGCGAATTGCTGATGATATGCAAAATCCCGATGGTACAGATACTGATTGGCAAGATGAAATGTTCACCACCGCATTTCTCCAAAGTCATAATGTTTCGGTTTCAGGTGGATCTGAAAAGGTTGGTTATTATGTAGCGGCCAATTATTATAACCAGGATGGAATTATTGAAGGATCAGATTTTAATCGCTATAGTATTCGAATGAATTTGGAAGCCGATGTAACTGATAAATTAAGAATCGGACTCAACTTGAGTCCTTCTTACACCACTTCAAATAAAAAACCTGCGGGCTCTCCATATTTCTCAAGGCCTCCTGGGATCGTATATTCTGGAATTGTTCATTCACCTACCGTGAAACCTTTTAATGAGGATGGGACTCCTAATCAGCTGGATAATCAAAGTTACTTGTTAACTAGTGATGGAGCAGGTGCTTCATTATCTTCCGCAAGTAACCCTTTTGCGATTATTGAAGGAATTGATGATCAGTTGACTCAATTCAGAACCATGACTAATTTATATGCGGAATATGATATCATGAAAAATTTGACTTTTAAAACATTTGTCGGAATTGATATAAATAATTACAAGCGAAATTTTTTCAGAAAAAATAGTCTCCTATATCGGACTGCAACAAGTGGTGATCCTTACGGACAATCTAGTTCATCTGAAAGTGTAAGTTGGCTTGCTGAGCAGACGCTTTCTTATAACACTACGATTGATACCAAGCACAAAATTAATGCGGTAGCTGGGTATACCGCTCAAAAAGAAGCTATAGATCTCAATACTATTATTGCAGATAATTTTGCAGATGATTTGGTACCCACCATTAGCGGCGGACAAGTAGTGCAAGGTACAGCAGTACAAGAAGAATGGTCGCTCGTTTCGATGTTAGCTAGAGTAAATTATGACTTTGATGATCGACTTTTGATAACGGCCTCTATTCGATCAGATAAATCTTCTAGGTTTGGTTCTGGAAATAAAACAGGTATTTTTCCTTCCGCATCTATTGGATATAGAATTTCTAAACATGTCCAAGAGGATTGGTTAAGTGATTTGAAATTAAGAGCGAGTTGGGGTAAAACAGGAAATTTCCTCATTCCTAATTATGCTTCTATTGGATTGTTGGAACCAGCGAATACCACCTTTGGAGGTTCTTTAGTAAATGGAATTGGAGCGTCTACCATCAGTAATAAAGATTTGAGTTGGGAAAAAACTAGTTCATATGATATAGGATTGGATTTCGGATTTTTGAATGATCGTATCTATGGATCAATAGAATACTTTAATGCGACCACCACGGATTTGTTACTTGCTGTTCAAGTACCTTCTGCATTAGGTTTTACTAATGCGCTCACCAATATTGGTGAAGTCGTAAATAAAGGTTTCGAAGTATCGGTAACCAGTAGGAATACTACAGGTAAGTTGAAATGGCAAACGAATCTGAATTTTTCTACCATAGATAATGAGGTGACTAAATTGGGGCCATCTGGCGATCCGATCTTAAGTTCAGGCGGTGCAGGTAATCGGCATATTACACAAATTGGTGATCCAATAGGAAGTTACTACGGATATATGACTGATGGCATTTATCAAAATCAAGCAGAGATTGACGCAGGGCCAGTTGACCAAATCTCAACACCTCGTCCTGGTGATTTTAGATGGGTGGATGTTAATAATGATGGTTTTATTAATGCTGATGATCGAACGGTTGTTGGAAATTATTTACCAGATTACACCTTTGGAATAACGAATAGATTTACCTACGAAAATCTATCTTTTAGCTTTTTGATTCAAGGGGTTCAAGGCAATGAAGTATTGAACCTTACCCGTAGACATATGGGTAATGGGGAAGCTAATTATAACAGTTACCGAGAATGGATTGATAGATGGCAATCTGAATCAAACCCTGGAAATGGAGAGATTCCAAGAGCTAATAGACAAACGGGTAATAGTAATAATCGGCCATCTAATTATCAAGTGGAAGATGCTTCTTATATCCGTCTTCGTAACGTGACAATCGCTTATACTTTTCCAAAAAGTTCACTCGGCAATACTTTTTCAGATGTACGAGTATCTCTTTCTGGAACCAATCTTTATACCTGGACAAATTATCTTGGTTATAATCCCGAAGTAAATAATAATGAGGATAATATCAATGTGCAAGGAGAAGATTATGGTGCTTATCCATTGTCTAAAATTTTTACGCTTGGACTTAATGCATCTTTTTAATAGAGTTTATTCTAAATAAAGTTGTAAGGGCGGCCGTAAAACGTTCCCGAATAGATTCGGGATTCAACGTCAAACGGATAAAGTCTTTTTTATTAAAATTAAAATTCAGAAAAATGAAATTTAAATATATTATATCAATATTCGTCATTTCTGTCTTCTTCTCTTGCTCAGATAGTTTCACAGATTTGGCTCCGATTTCTCAAAGAAATGCAGGAATATTTTATGAAACATCAAGTGATATGCAGGTGGCAGTAAATGCAATTTACAGCACCTTAAAGTCTAATGGATGTTACAATCAAAGTTATTGGGTTATGCAAGAACTTAGATCTGATAATACATTTTGGGATGGAACAGGCTTAGCTGAAGAGATTACTGTTTTTGATCAATTCACAGATATTTCTACCAGTAATGTTACTGAAGATGCATGGAATGCTTCTTACCAAGGAATCTCAAGAGCCAACATTGTTTTGGCTAGGATTGATGCGATCGAAATGGATGCCACTTTGAAAAGCCGATTGACAAGTGAAGCTTTATTTCTTAGGTCATTATATTACTATCACTTGGCCGTTGCTTTTGGAAATATTCCTTTAGTATTGACAGAAACAACTTCTGTTGAAGAAGGGCAAGATCATACTCAAGTTAGTGCGAGTGTGGTGTTCGATCAATTGATTGGTGATTTAACAAAAGCGGAATCCGACCTTCCTGAAAGTTATGGATCTGCTGATATTGGTCGAGCGACTAAAGGAGCTGCTGCTACTTTGTTGGCTAAAATACAATTGACAAATGGAGATAATGGAGCAGCAGAAACTACCCTAAGAAGAATTTTAACTTATGGATATACGTTGGTACCTGACTATGCTAACCTCTGGGGAGTAGATAATGAAAATAATTCAGAGTCAATTTTTGAGGTGCAATTTGAAGGAGGTTTTGGAGACCAAGGCAATAGCTTTACTAGCCAATTTCATGGGGTTCTTGCTGCAACAGTAACCTCTGGTCAGCGAAATATTCCAGAAAGAGATCTTACTGATGATTATGAAGCTGGAGATCTTCGGTTTGCTGCTACACTAGAAGGAGTAACGGTAGACGCTACAGGCTGGCCCATTAAATATGGGATTACCAATGCTTTTGGTGAAGATGATGCACATAATAATTGGGTGGTTTTTCGATATGCCGACGTGCTCTTAATGTTAGCTGAAGCAATTGGTGAAGGTACCGAAGCATACGGATTGATCAACGAAGTAAGAATGCGAGCAGGCCTAGTAGATATCGATGCCAATACTGCGGGTACGTTTACCGAAAAACTCTTACACGAAAGAAGGATAGAGCTTGCTTTTGAAAATCATCGCTGGGCAGATCTTTTAAGATTTGGAGTGGCGGAATCTGTCATGAGTGCTCAGGGTAAGCCGATAAATGGAAAATTACTATTTGCAATTCCTCAGAGGGAATTGGATTTGAATGCTAATTTCTCTCAGAATCCAGGATATTAATTTATTGTAGAAATTAGGTATGTCAGCTGGTATCGGATACCTTAAAGGTATCCGATACCTAATTCTAACGTTCAACGTCAAACGAATAAAGTCTATTAAGTTTTAAATATATACATTATGAAAAAAACATTATTTACCATAATGATGGTAATAGTCTTTGGATTTACTTTAAGTGCTCAAGGAGAAAAAGAGGCTAAAGTGAAACCATTAAGAATTATTGCAATTGGCGCACATCCTGATGATTGCGATTCCAAATTTGGAGGGACTGCAGCACTTTTTGCAGAAATGGGACATGAGGTAAAATTCCTTGCATTGACCAGCGGAGATGCAGGTCATCAAAGTCAAGGTGGTGGTGCTTTAGGAAATAGAAGACGAGCGGAATCAAAAGCAGCAGCTAAAAAATTTGGTATCATGGAATACGAAACACTCGATAACCATGATGCAGAACTACTTCCAACCTTAGAAGTACGGCATCAAGTGATTAGAAAAATCCGAGAATGGGATGCCGATATCGTTTTGGGTTTAAGATCAAATGATTATCATCCTGATCATCGAAACGCAGGGAAGTTAGTCCAAGATGCAGCCTATATGGTGATCGTTCCCAATGTTTGTCCTGACACGCCACCTTTAGATAAAAATCCATTATTCCTTTATATGCAAGATCGGTTTCAAAAACCTTACCCTTTCGAACCTAGAGTTGTGATAGCGATAGATGGAACTATTGAGAAAAAAATTGACGGACTAGATGCCCATGAATCTCAAATGTATGAATGGGGACCTTGGACAAATGGTGGAGATAGAAGTGTAAGTCTGGTGCCTAAAGGAAAAAAAGAACGAAGAGCGTGGCTTTCAAAAAATATTAAAAAGCGTGCTGGAAAAATGACTGATGCCCGAAAAAAATCTTTGATAAAATGGTACGGAGAAGAAGCGGCAAAAACGGTTAAATATACAGAAGCATTTGAAGTAGCGGAGTATGGTTACCAACCAACAGATGAAGAGCTTAAAAAATTCTTTCCTATGTTAGGCAAAATTTCTAAAACAATAAAACCTTAATCCTAATGAAAAGAAACTACTTTATCGTAGGATTAATTCTCCTAACATTTTTCGTTATTTCATTTTTAACTAATATCCTCGGACCACTCGTTCCTGATATTATTAAAAGCTTCGACCTTAGTTTGACGATGGTGGCTTTTCTTCCATTTGCTTTTTTTATTGCTTATGGAGTGATGTCCATTCCTTCAGGAATTCTTGTTGAAAAGTATGGAGAGAAAGTGGTCATGATAATTGCCTTTTTAATTTCATCTTTAGGAGCATCCTTATTTGCAGGATCGCCTTCTTTTGGAATGTACATGGTTTCTCTTTTTTTTATAGGAACAGGTATGGCGATGCTGCAAGTTGCCATCAATCCATTGTTGAGAGTAGCAGGTGGTGAAGAGCATTTTGCATTCAACTCAGTCATTGGGCAATTGTTTTTTGGGTTGGCTTCTTTTCTCAGTCCATTGGTTTATTCTTATTTAGTTTTAAATCTTTCAAGTGAAAATGGAGCGTCTAATTTTCTGCTGGATACGTTGTCTGGAATTGTTCCAGCTGAATTACCTTGGATTTCTTTGTATTGGGTTTTTGCATTTGTTTCTCTGTTGATGGTATTCGTTATTGGTTTTTCTAAAATGCCCAAGGTGGAACGAAAAGATGATGAAATGGTCGGAGCATTACAAACTCATCTTGATTTATTAAAAGATCCAATGGTCTTGTTATATTTCTTTGGAATCTTTGCTTACGTGGGTTCGGAACAAGGTGTGGCTAATTGGATTTCAGAATTTTTACAAACCTATCATGCCGTCGACCCACAAACTATAGGAGCAAATACCGTTGCATTATTTTGGGGATTAATGGTAGCAGGAACTGCTTTAGGGTTAGTCCTTTTAAAATTTATGGATAGTCGAAAAGTAATAATAGGCTTCACATTGACTGCAATGATTAGTTTGACATTTGCACTTTTCGGTTCGAAATCAATTGCGTTGATCGCCTTTCCAATGGTTGGATTTTTTGCCTCAGTTATGTGGTCTATCATTATCTCGCTTGCGCTAAATTCTGTTTCCAAAAATCATGGTTCACTTTCAGGTATCCTAGTTACGGGTATTGCAGGAGGCGCAATTATTCCATTGATCGTGGGAAGTCTGGGAGATGTTTTCGGGTTGAGAATGGGAATGCTTTTTCTATATCTGACGTTTGGGTATATTCTGAGTATTGGGTTTTGGTCTAAACCACTTATTAATAATGAAATAATTGGGAGTAAAAAAGGTTCTAAGTAAATTTATCCAAACCGTGTCTATTCATTCGAAAAAGATTATGGAAGGACAAGTTTTATTTTTTTAGACTATATATTTTTAAATCGAAGCGCTAACACCGCTAGAGCTTCGATTTAACTGATGTTACACAACTGATTAATTCTGAAAAATACGGAGTGGTTGAATATGAATAACAGCAGGTGTAACCTGTGGAAAAACGTAAAGTTTTTCGAACAACGCCGAAGGTGTTAAATCATATGTCAATATTCAACTCTTCCAGAGTTGTTTCAACCATTCTTAAATGCATACAGGTTGCACCTGCGGTTATTCATATAGTTTTTTGACCTAAGTAACTGGTCAATATTAAATATATTTTTTGACGGTCTATTTTTCCGCCATTTTCTCCAAAAAAAATAATTCCAGACCATAGGGTATGCAATGATTTTTTTGAAAAAACTAGCAAAAAAATTCCCTCGTCAAAATTCTATATTTAATCATGACCAATTACTTACTGCGTAATATCAGTTATATAAGACAGACCAAAGTTTGTCTGTAGGTACGAATTCACTTAGGATAAAAATAGTTCGAAGACAATTTTAGAACAAAAAAAATAGTAGAGTCAAATCGTTCCTAATTTAAAATTTGACGTTTTTGATTTCTCAAAAAAAAATAACAATACAAATGCAGCATATCGTCGGCGTAGATATTGGAGGAACAAAAATTCATGCAGCAAGAATTCATGGGGATAATATTGAGCAATCCGATCGAAGATTAGTTTCATCCAAAGGAACAGAAGCCCAAGTTGTGGAGGAAGTTATCGCTACTATTGAAGCAGTTTTTGACGCTACAGTTTCAGGTATTGGAGTTGGCGTGCCAAGCATTGTAGATACTGAAAAAGGAATCGTTTACGATGTTCAAAATATTCCTTCCTGGAAAGAAGTTCACCTCAAGAAAATTCTCGAAGACCATTTTCAAGTACCTACGTATATAAATAATGACGCCAATTGTTTTGCCGTAGGCGAAAAGTACTTTGGCAAAGGGAAAAATTACAAAAACCTAATTGGCCTTATCGCTGGGACAGGAATGGCAGGAGGTATTATAATAAATAACCAAGTGTACAATGGTAATAATTGTGGCGCTGGTGAATTTGGAATGATGCCCTACCTAGATCATAATTATGAATATTATTGTAGTGGTCAATTTTTTTCCAATCAATATAAAACTTCAGGAGAAAAATTATTTGACCAAGCCATGAAAGGCGAGAAAGAAGCACTTCGGATTTTTGATGAATTCGGAAATCATCTGGGAAATGCCATCATTGCTATTTTATACGCACTCGATCCTGAAGTAATTATCTTAGGAGGCTCAGTCAGTAAAGCCTATTCTTTTTATCAAGCTGCACTTTGGGAGAAATTAAAAGATTTTTCATACAGTCCTACCGTAGAACGATTGACCATTGAGATATCGGAAAATCCAAATATTCCAATATTGGGAGCTGCAGCACTTTATTATAATGCCCAAAATGTGGCATCTAAAATCAAATCATGAAACAAGTAAAATTATTAACTCTAATTATATTGATGTTGTGGGCTGCTATCTGTTTAGGCGCTCAAAAAATTCCGATCACTATCGAAAACGCATCGGCAGGAGCACCATTAACTTTTGGTATTCCTTTTCCTATCGGTGTATTAGATTCACCTGACCAGGTGCGGGTACTCAATAAAAATGGAAAAGAAATTCCTTCCCAAGTAACGGAAGTATCTACTTGGGCACCTGCCAACCAAAGCGTCAAATGGATATGGGTTTTCTTTTTCGCAGAAAATGATGATCAATATTTTGTAGAATATGGAAAAGACATTAGTCGAGCTGCAATCAAAGGTGATATAGTTAAAGTAATCAATGGTCAACGACCAAGGCAATTGACTGAAGTAGATACCGGGCCTTTACATTTTAAGATACGAAAAGGGGAAGGTGGTTTTCTTGATTTGGTTCAGTTAGATTTGGAGAGAGATGGATTTGATGAAAATGATACGATTGCAGTAAATCCAGCAGGAAGAGGATCTTTCTTAGATCTCCTCGATGACGCTGGAATCGACCCATCTAAAGCTGTGGTTACTCGAACCGTTAAAGAAAAAGGTTCAGGACCATTACATTCAATTCTAAAAGTGGAAGGCACTTATTTTTATGAACGAGAAGATAATCGACCGTCTCCTTTTGTGATCCGAATTCATTCTTTTGCTGGAAAATCTTATATTAAAGTTTATCATACGATGACTTACACCGGTATTCCTGATAAGCATGTGCAAAAGGAAGGACAACATGTGGATATTGCTACGGGACTTGGAAAAGAAGTACCCGCAAAGCAGGAAGGTGATGAAGGGTGGACACAACCCAATGATCAAATTAATGGAACTGGTTTGGGATTGACTTACAAACTGAAAGGAAAATTAAATTATCGAACTGGATACAAAGATGGAAAATGGTGGGAAGATGGGCAATCGAATGTTTTCGAAAATAAATTTAATCAAAGCGAAAATATTTCTGTTTTTCAGACTGGCCCTGAACCAAGTCGAACTCCTCCAACCAAAAATTCCTCTGCCGAAGAAATGCTAACAGGATTTAATGCACACATCAAAGCTGGAGCAGCTGTAAAAAAAGAAATAGGCAAAGCCGAAGGGTGGGCAGATATTTCAGATGATCGCTGGGGCATAAGTGTGGGTATCCGAAACTTCGTCGAAGAATACCCAAAAGAAATTGATATGCAACTCGATTCAAGTCAGATTGTGGCTTACCTCTGGTCGCCGAATGCTGGTCCTATGAGTTTTGCTCGAGCGTCAGATAAAAGAGATTCTGGAATGACGGGTAATTTTGCAACTGGTTTGACGAAAACATCTGAACTAGTTTATCATTTTCATGCTAGTAAAACTTCAACTGATGAAATCAAGCAGACGATGAATTATTTCCTCGATCCTCCAGTTGCTCATGCCGACCCAACTTGGTATGCCCAAAGTGAGGTTTATGGAAAAATGTCTGCACATGGAGATACTCATTCCGAATATGAAAGAGGAATAGATTACAAAATAGATTGGGCGATTTATAATCAACATTATGAACCATGGTACGGCATGTTTGATTACGGGGATCATCAATATTTTTATATCAATGGAGATTGGCGACAATGGTTGAACAATGAACCAGCGATTGATTATATGCTTTGGATGCAATTTATGCGCACAGGCAATCGCAAGTATTTCCTTGCTGCCGAAGCGATGTCAAGGCACACGATGGATGTCGATAATATTCATTGGCCGACCAACTCCAATTATATTGGTGATTCGAATTCCGCAACAGATTTTTGGAATTATGATGCCAAAGAATCTGTAGCAACTCCCTACTTAGGAATAGGTCGCCGACATGCTAGGCAACAATGGACTTCTCTACTCAGCGCACATGTTTGGGTGCAAGGTTGGTTGTCGTCTTATTACTTGACGGGCTACCATCGAGGATTGGATGTTGCGAAACAAACTGCCGATACTTACACCAATCGTATCTGGGGAGATCATGGTGTTACGGGTCGTCGCCTTTATCTTTCCGTTTGGAATATGGTAGAAGTTTGGGATGCGACGAAGGATCCAAAATATTTGGTGGATCTACAAGATCGGGTAGATCGAATGCTAAAATTACAAAATGGCCCTGATCAATATAATAGTTTAGTGATTGATCGCTATGGTTATGCGCAAGTATATGTTTCGCAAGGTTTGTATAAATACTATAAACTAACCGGTGATGAAAAAATAAAAACTGCATTGATTCGGCATGCGCGAGCTATTCGAGATAACCCGCCGTGGAACCATGCTTATGAATCTTATTTGTCAACCATTCATAGTTTGATCGTAGGGTATGAGTTGAGTGGTGAAGCAAGTTTTCTAAATGAAGCAATTAGTAGAGCTTCATTTTTAAAAACAGATAAACTGAAATCTTCTTTTGAAGAAATAGGAAATCAAACTGAAATTGCAAAAGCCCTGGAAGCGGTGAGCCATATGCCTAAGGTGGAAAAAGGTAGTCGGCGTAGTTTTTACATTTGGGATTTGTCTCAAGGGATGCGGGTCTTTGGATGGACACATGCTTATAATGTTCCTTGGTTATTGCATTGGCTGAGATTGGAAGGGGAGAAGGATGGTGAAAAGGATTAGGTTACTTAAATATCAAAGCCGCAAGCAGGAGACTGTTTGCGGCTTTGGTGTTTTATTATTTTTCTTTAGAGGTGGCGCTTGCCAGTAAAATCATATTATCTAGCAAGAGTTGGCAGAGCCAAGGTGAATGCTAGGCACGACCTCGGAGAGGTCACGGCAGCGGGACAATGCGATTAAGAAAAGGTGGACATTTTTTACAATATGATTGTATGATGAGCCGAAAATCAAAGAAGAGAATACTCT
>Ga0115005_10002065_pt1 | contig 16034 bp, 20 predicted proteins | sample ArcOceMetagenome_FD_87163 | JGI IMG/M metagenome (GOLD analysis project Ga0115005, IMG submission 87163) | Marine eukaryotic phytoplankton communities from Arctic Ocean - Arctic Ocean - Greenland ARC118M Metagenome | ecosystem: Environmental > Aquatic > Marine > Oceanic | place: Arctic Ocean... | reverse complement strand
TTTAAGCCAAAAGGTTTAAATAGTGAGTCTACATTTTTACTCATTCAGATTTCCTTAAATCGATTTAGATATTTTTATCATTATTATCTTTGGTTATATCTGGCCAAACAAACGCCTGTGTTGGCTTTTTAGTCTTTTGACTGACTGCATTAATAGTGAATAAATATAGCTGCTCAACCTCTTCTCTTGCCCAAGGTGTTTTTCTCAGAAACTTCAAACTAGATTTAATTGAAGGCTCACTAGTAAAACAATTTATCTTGACTTTTTGGCCCATTTTTTCAAAGCCCAGTTGCTTTTCGAGCGTTTCAAGAATGAATTGTAACGTCAGGCCATGTAGTGGGTTGTTATGTTGTTCAGTCATTAGGAGTTCTTTATTTAGTTACAATTTCAATTCGCCATTCACCACCAGCTTGGATCTTGAATTTGGCTGCAAAGTTGGCCTGATTGAGTGCTAAGGCTAAGTTTTCTAAACTATTAACGTAAAGTAAAGGCTGTCCCTCTTTTACACCGGCAAAGGAACGTTCAAAACTGATGGTTTCAGATAATACAAGCTTACTTCCTTGCGCCAAAGTGACTAAAAACTCTTGTGTATAAAGGCTCGCATAGTCTTTGGACTTTGTGAGTGACAGTAATAATGACATAGGAATATTGGTCCATACATTGCCATAAGCAGGATCTAATATGGGAATACCACCAATTAACTTGTTGTCATCGATACGTGCTGCTTCAAATGGAATATTTAGGACTTCTGGCGCTAATATAGGACCAATTTCCTCAAAATTGATTGCGCGGGCTGCTAAACGTGCCCCAGTATATGCATAAACATCACGACCATGAAAAGTGTGGGATGCCTCACTGCCTTTTAATCGATTGGTTTTTTCGTCTATCTCTCGCACCTCAGCAATACCTAATCGTTTAGCCACTAAGGTTAAGGTACCGTTATCTGGTGTGACAAAATAATGATTTGTCTTGGTTTTTAATACTACTGATTTTCGTTTACTGCCTACGCCCGGATCGACAACGGAAACAAATACCGTATTAGCAGGCCAAAAATCAGCTACTGCATCCAAACGATATGCTCCTTCCCATATATTATAGGCAGGAATATCATGAGTAAGATCTTCTACTTTGAGGTTTTTATCGACTCCCAATGCTACGCCATGCATAGCTGATACAGCTTGATCACTCAATCCAAAATCTGATTGGAACACAACTATACCGTTACCGTTAGCATAAGCCAGTTGTGAGATTTGGATACAAAAAGTCATAACAATGACGCAAGTTATTTTAGTAACTGACATAAATTTCCCGTTTTATATATTTTCTAATTATCATTATTGTCTGCTGAAAAATAGCAAAAAAAAAGCCCTGATTAACAGGGCTAATATTTATTATTTGGATAGTTAGCTATTAAGCGAAGTTTGCTGCCGCAAAATCCCAGTTAGCCAATGCCCAGAAACCTTCAAGGTACTTAGGTCGTGCGTTACGGTAATCAATGTAGTAAGCGTGCTCCCACAAATCAACTGTAAGTAATGGGGTCAGGCTAGCATCAGTCAAAGGTGTGGCTGCATTGCTAGTGTTGACTATATCTAGGTTACCGTTAGATGTTTTCACTAACCAAGTCCAACTAGAACCAAAGTTGTTAACTGCTTTATCATTTAACGCTGCTTTGAAGTCTGCGAATGATCCCCACTTAGCATTAATTGCATCTGCTAAAGCATCTGAAGGCTCGCCACCTCCATTTGGACTTAAGCTATTCCAGTAAAATGTGTGATTCCAGATCTGAGCGGCATTATTGAACACGCCACCTTCAGAATCTTTTACAATATCTTCTAAACTTTTATTGGCCATTTCAGTGCCTTCGACCAAACCATTTAACTTAGTAACATAAGTCGCGTGGTGTTTGCCGTAATGGTATTCCAAAGTTTCAGCAGAGATGTGTGGTTCTAGCGCGTTCTTTTCGTAAGGAAGGGCTGGTAATTCAAAAGCCATTTTATTTCTCCATAAAGTGTGATGTGTATTTTAATTCTGACCGGCAAATGCTGTTACTTTAAATTGCTATGTAAAAGCACTACTTTATTGTTTTCTAAAACTTATTTTCTGTGAACAAAGATATTGCGACATGAGAACATTTTTCAAGTGTAAAAAGTGTTTTTTACGATTTGTAATATAATATTTTTACTAAAACGATCCAACAAAAGATCAGTAGAGTATTAATCATTACTTGAAAACGTTAAACTTATCACCAGATCATCTGCAACAAAATTAAAATGAGACCCGTTATGGACATTATTGAGAAAATTAAGCAACAAATCGAAGAAAACCCCATACTTTTATACATGAAGGGCTCACCTAAATTACCTAACTGCGGTTTTTCTGCTCAAGCCACCCAAGCATTGATGTCTTGCGGCGAACAGTTTGCTTATGTGGATATTTTACAAAACCCTGATATCCGAGCTGAGTTACCTAAATATGCAGATTGGCCTACTTTCCCTCAGCTTTGGGTTGATGGCGAGTTGGTTGGAGGCTGTGACATTATTATGGAAATGACTCAACAAGGCGAATTACAGACTTTAATCAAAGAATCAGCGGCCAAGCGAGTAGATGAAAGTCCTGCTGAATAGTCCCTAATTATTTATAAAAAAATAGAGCTATACATTGCTCTATTTTTTTATCTGCATTTTACTAAAGAGGCGTAATTTTTGTAATGGGTATTGGTTTAACCTCGCTAGCCTTTTTTTCTGCAGCCAATACTCTTCTGCGTAGATCATCAATTTGATTGGTTAAGTTATTATTCGCTAATGCTGTTGATATTAGCTTTTCACGCAAACTTGCAATTTGCTGTTCAAAATCAGCATCGATATTATTGATTTGGCCAAATCTATCATTTAATTGTTTTAGCAAGCTGGCCTGGCTTTCCAATTGTTCTTTAACTAATCCAATGGTTGTATTGTTATTAGAAGTTTCAGTGCTGTTATTAGCAGTTTCAGCGTTCAGGCTTTTTGTACTTTGCTCAGTTGATGCTTTTAGCGAGATAATAGTTTTATTTAATGCAGCAATTTCAGTCTGGTTTCGTCGCCAAGCGGATGCCCAAAGTTTGTCCATTTGGCCCCACAGATCCTCAGTCTTCGAACTGAGTTCGGATACTTTAATTTGTAAGGCGGCAGCTGATTGGTCCATATCTTCACCCGTCGCAGAGAGACGACTCTCTAGCTCTGTAATACGAGTTTGTGCTTGTTGTAACACTTTAAATTGTTCAAACGACCAATAACTAGCTGTGCCAATAATAACGGCAAGTAAAAACAAAATAACAAACCAAGATGGGGAGCTTGATTCAGAAGGTGACCTATCAGGTAGGCTACCTTTTTTTGAGCTTTTATTGTTTGATTGTGACCTAGTACGATGAAAAGACTCCAAGTCATCTTTTTCTAGCCTTATTTTCGGCATGTCATCTAAAGGATCGGTTACCATGTCATTCTTTATTAAAGTGAATTTGCTTGCGATTATACATATCTATGAGCGCAATAAGATAGAAGTTGAGTGAATTTTATTTGAACCCAATGGTATCCCCACCTGGAATCGAACCAAGATCTAAGCCTTAGGAGGGCCTTGTTTTATCCATTAAACTACGGGGACTTTGTATTAATACTTTATTTTGGACACAAGCATTATGTACTAGCCGAGACGGTATTTAAACCCTCTAATTTTTTTATCTTCGTGCTACAAAATCGTTTGGTTGAATATTAGCCAAAGGGGCACCGGTTACTGACGCGACTACGGCTGTTTCAGCAAATACTTGTCTCACTACCACCTCCTGTGGATGTAATTGAAATTGGCGGTGTGGGACATTTTGCGAATCGAAAAATTGATTAACCTGGAACAAGGTTAACCTGTCACCTTGTTTCACTCCATTATTTTTGCCAATATTAATGCTTAGGCTCTCACCTCTAACCTTTATTATTCGACCAAATGCAGGTAAACAGCTCACTGATTCATCTATTGATTGCACAATTGATTGTATGACCTTTTTGGTCGCTGAGCCAAACGCTGAGTCCCATAATCGGCGACTATTGCTGTCTATAGGTTTGTAAGGATCAAAGTTCCAGATCGCTGACATATTTTGTTTTTCTTTGAAAACCATTTCACCTGAGTTGCCATCATACATCGAGAAGGACAGAGTCAGGTTTCGATTGCTCTGGTCGCTTTTCCAAAACGCTAGTCCTGAAGATTTTGAGGTTTCTACAGCAAATTCATCTATTTCACCGAACAGCACATATTGAGCATCTGTTTTCCTCGCGAGGCTAAATGCTATTGATTTTTTTTCTTTATCCGATGGACTTAAATAATAAGGTTCAATACGTTTAATAACTGAATATTTTGAATAGTTTTGTGTTTCTTCTTGTACCTTTTCAGCTAACACTTTACCAAAATTGTAAAGGTTGCCGACGGCAGCTTGTTGCCGTTTTTTGATGCTATACCATGTTGTGACAATATTTTTTTTATAGTCTGAAGCAGAACATAAAGCTTCTTGTGGGAATATATCGGCTCTTATGGAAACCGTAACGTAGTCGTCGTGGTAAATCTCATCAATCAACTCAATGTTATTTACTTCACCTGAAGCACGAATTTCAAAGCGGTCGTCTTCTAGAAGTCCATTAGTAAGGGACTGAATACTTTTAACTGATGCACCTGAAAACAGTAAAGCTTGTTTAATGGCTTCTTGAGTTGCTTGCTGGCGTGCGGCTTCTTTTTCACCATTATTAATAACAGCTTGACCGGTGGCCTCGAACCAAACTGCTAGGGCAGGGCTGCTGCTAATAATGAACATCAGAACAGCACTTATCTGTATGATTTTAGCTACTTGCATAATGTGCCTTTCTAACGTGAAAATGGGTAAAGTAAATCTTTGAATAAGACATAGTGAAATTTCAGTCCGATTTTTTATTTTGTTTAACTAATTTCAAAACTAAGCACAAATCATACCTATATTAAAAAATTGCCTTTTAGGTATGGTTATTGCTTCGCTAATTATTATTATGACTTTTATATACTGAATGGCAGGGTGTTAATAAAATGGTGAATATACTGAGTGTTAATAAGCTAAGCAGCCGATATATTGCTTATGCCGCTGTGTTAAGTATATGTTTGACAGGCTGTTCTGGCTTGTTTAATAAACATGTTGAGTGGGAAACCGTTGCTCCTGAAACCTACCCCGTCATTTCGGCTGTCGGTTATGCACCCATCTCAGATCAAAAAGGGAAAAGTGAGTCGAGTAGAATATTGATGGCACTTAAAGCCTCAAAGCTAGATGCATACCGAGAATTGACTGAGCAAGTATATGGACAAAAGGTACATAGCGGTCAGTCTTTGGAAAGTTTAATCATACAAAACACGCGATTAGATAGTTCGGTACAGGGTGTAATTAGAGGTGCAAAAGTGGTGAAGAGTTACCCGGTAGGGGATAATACTTATGCGACTGAGCTAGAATTAGACTTTAAACTAGTAAACAATATTTACCTTTCTATAGCCCGCCCTAAGCGGGTTAAAAAAGTTAATTATTATTAAAAACCCAGCAAGTCTTGGTATTTAATAAATAATGCATACATTATAGAATTTTTTTTATAGATTGTTTAACAAAACTTATTTGCACTGAAACTGGCTTAAAACTTGTAAACCTAAGCGATAATCCCGCCACCAGAACTACCACCTTGTGTACGGCCGCTTTTATCGTAAGTCATTGATTCTTTTACCCTTGATTCTAATAAAAGATTGCGCAAGTGTTCTAGACGCAACTGGCCTTGTTCTACGGCCGTTTGATTGATCTTAGTGCGATACTTGCATTGTGAAACTATTTCTTTTGCTTGATTAAACAACCTAACAACTTCTTTGTCACTTTTTTGCTCTTCACTGGAGTTTGTGTACAAGCTGGAAATAAGAGTATCTTGTTGTTGAACAGAATCAAGCAACGCTTCTTTATTCTTTAGCAAGTTGATAAGAGATTCAGCATCTCTGCTGCTGATGAGGTGAAGTTCTGTTTCAAGAATTGTTTGTAATTCTAGTAAGTGTTCAAGTTGACTTTCAATTGCTTTTTTTAAATCAGTCATAATATTTATCAAAGATAAGGACAGCAACCATTATGCTGCCTTTATATGTTAGTACCAAATATTTCTGATTCTAGCGTTGAAATTTTCTGAGCTAGTGATTCTGGGTTAATCTTATACTCGCCGCCTTGTATTTCTTTTTTCAATCTATCAACCTTTTCTTGATTGACAGGCGCTTCTAAACTTTTCTTCTGAATTTGACTAAGTTGTTGTGCAGATGATGTCAATGACACCGAGTCTTGACGAACAACGGCTGAGGCTGCTTTTTGGGTGCTTAATTGTTGGGTATTACCATTATTTAAAGTCTGCTGTTGCTGACTGATTTTATGGTTATCAAGCGTCTCTTTAGGGCTACCGTTATTTATGTTACTAATTGACATAATGATTACTTACTCCCTTTATTTTAACCTTAAACATACTATCGGCTACGTTCATCAATACTTTAGAAAAAAAAACATTTACATGACTAAGTAAAATTAAACCATATTACTCGTTTTTTCGATATAATTAAATACCAATTTCCACATGTCCTGTACTGGAAACTCGAGCGTGGATCTTTCTATTTGATCGTCTGTTTTTTACTTGAATTGTTTCGCCCATTCTTCCATCTTCTAGTGCTACACCATTGGTTTTCACACGCATGCTTGGGTTGCCTGCAGAAATAGTAACGCTATCGCCTTTGCAAACATAACATAAGTTATTAGGGTCAACCGGTCTTCCTGCTGAAACCCGACGTTTTATTCTGGCACCGACTACATCATTTATATCGGAAAATGTACTTCTTCTTAAACGTTTTTTATTCATATTCACAACATGAATGTTATTAACAGTTAATAATGTTCCCGGGCTGACGGCGCTAGATATTACAACAACTTGTTGTGTTTCAGTTGCTTTGACAACCATAAATATATACCAATCGTTATCGCTACACTGTGCTTTAACCGAAACATTCGACTGACTCAGTGCTTCTGGACTTGAGGAGAACGTTAAAGTTGAAGTGCACGTTGGTATCTGAACCCTTTTATCAATAGGCATAGCAGTTACATCTATGGTTTTATTATTATTAGGATCAAGTTGACTTAAAACAAATTGTTCTGCCTCTTTAATTAATTGCTGTTTTGTTAAGTTATTTTCATCTGCCGCCGTTATACCAGTATAAATAAAAGTAGTTATTGCGATCAGATTAACAAATGCTTGATAATAGTGTGATTTTTTCATGTTCACTTGTTGTTAAGTTGTCTATGCTAGGGACCGATAAACGAAAGCATAATGCGTCAATATTTAGACGTCATAATAGAAATTTTACGATTACTATTGCTAAGCTAAGTTTATGGGTTACATATAGGTGTCAATTTTTTGCGGTTATTCGCAATTTGTTTGTGCTCTAATTGTACTCAAGCAAGATCTAAGCAAAAGTTACGCCGCTTTTAATTCGTATTGGAGTCATATATGTCTGAAATTCTTAACTCGGTCAACCAACGCACCCAACTGGTTGGTGAAAATAGGCTAGAGTTGTTATTGTTTAAACTCAATTCAAGACAACGATTTGGTATTAATGTATTCAAAGTGCGTGAAGTATTGCAGTGCCCACCACTAACCTCTATGCCTAGACTCAATAAATTAGTAAGAGGTATTGCTCATATTCGTGGACAAACTATTTCTGTGATTGATATGAGTTTGGCTGTTGGCGGCAAAAAGATTGAAGACCTAAGTACCGCGTTTATTATCATTGCTGAATATAACAGTTCGATACAAGGATTTTTAGTGGGCTCAGTAGAACGCATTATAAACACTAATTGGCAATCTATTATGCCACCACCTAAAGGTAGTGGCCGAGCAAGTTATTTGACCGCAGTAACTCAAATGGATGATGAGTTAATAGAAATTTTGGATGTTGAAAAAATATTAAATGAAATTTCACCGGTTAAAACTGATTTGAGTATAGACGTTGCCAGTAGCCTGCAAGTAGATAATAAAAGAGAAAAAATTATCTTTATAGCGGATGATTCGTCTGTTGCTCGAAATCAGATTAAAAAAGCATTATCATCACTTGGTCTAACAATTGAATTAGCTAAAAATGGTCTTGAAGCTCTACAGCGATTGAAAGAAATAGCCGCGGAAACAGGTGATATAACCGACAAAGTGGGTGTATTAATATCTGATATTGAAATGCCAGAAATGGACGGATACACACTTACTGCAGAAATAAGAAATACCCCAGAGCTAAAGAAACTTCACGTTATTTTGCATACGTCCCTAAGTGGTGTGTTTAATCAGGCAATGGTTGAGAAAGTGGGTGCTGACGATTTCATTGCCAAGTTCCACCCTGATGAATTGGCAACCTCAGTTCACAAGTGGTTTGGAAACGAATAGTATCCGCCTGCAGAGCTGTTGATTAGACTCGTAGAAAAATATTGTCTTTGGAATTGCCAAAATATGCTGTTAGAGAGTACTGAGTGACAGAGAAAGAATTTGATCAGGAACATTATGTCACTTTTAGTTATTTCTTAGAACGAGCCTGTGGCATCGTTTTGGGTGATAATAAGCAGTATTTAGTGCGCAGCAGGCTAACCCCTTTAGTCAAACGGTTTAGCTGTTTGACAATCAATAGTTACATAGACTTCGTAATTAAAGGCAACCAGGAATATCAATCAGCCGCAATTGAAGCGATGACTACTAATGAAACGTTATGGTTTCGCGATGATTACCCTTTTAAGTTGCTTGAAAGTCCAATACTTAGCCATTTTTCTGCTAAAACTCAGCCTTTACGCATATGGAGTGCAGCTTGTTCTTCAGGTCAAGAAGCCTATTCCATTGCTATGACGATCTTAAATTTCAAAAAACACCAGTCAAACAGTTTTCGTGCTGGTGTCGAGATTATTGGCACTGATATATCTGAAGAGATGTTGCAACGCTGCAGAGCAGCAGAGTACGATCAATTGGCCATTTCTCGTGGTTTACCTGAGCAATTCAAATCAGATTTTTTTGAACCTACTGACAACAATAAGCTGAAATTAAAATCACATGTCAAATCCTTAGCCAACTTTAGATCTTTCAACTTATTAGATAGTTACTCATCTCTTGGTAAGTTTGATATTGTTTTTTGTCGCAACGTATTGATTTACTTCTCCCCTGAAGTTAAAAAGCAGATACTGCAAAAGATTGCCGCTTGCCTGCAAGATGACGGCATATTATTCCTCGGTGCATCCGAATCTATATCAGCTTTAACCGATAAATTTTCTATGGTCAGATGTAATCCAGGCCTTTATTACCTTTTAAAACCCCAATAAACCTCTCTTTAGTACACCCCCCAGATTAAAATCTATTAAAGGTTGTTGTCAATGGCACAGCCTTTGCTTTAACTCGTTGTATAGAGGAGAAGTACATGGCTATTAACTTAGATAAATTGATGGGTTTTCATCATAACGCTTTGCAAGTCCGAACTGAAAGGATGGAAGTGATTGCGGGAAACTTAGCGAATGCAAACACACCTGGTTACAAGGCAAGAGACATCGATTTTCAAAAGGCGATGAAAAGCGCACAGCAATCCAGTGGTAATAATTTAAACCGCACGCACCAAAACCATATTAAAGGTTCAATGCAAAGCACTGGAGAATTACAGTTTCGTATTCCCAATCAACCTGATACGGGTGATGGCAACACGGTCGATGTACAGCTCGAAAGAAATACATTTTTAGACAACGGACTTCGTTATCAAGCCAGTATGGAGTTTCTTAACGGTAAAATCAAAGGCATGAAAAAAGCCTTGAGTGGAGGTCAGTAATAATGAGCTTATTTAACGTAATGGATATTGCCAGTACAGGTATGAGTGCACAAAGTGTACGTTTGAATACTACCGCAAGTAATGTAGCAAATGCTAACAGCGTTAGCAGTAGTTACGATGCTACTTATAAAGCGCGGCACCCTGTTTTTGCTGCAGAATTAAGTCGAGCATCTGAACAGCAAGGTGTGGGCTCCAGAGTAAAAGTGCTTGGTGTCGTTGAAAGTGCTAAACCTTTACAAATTGAATATAGCCCAGGACATCCTATGTCTGACGAAAATGGTTATATCTATAAACCCAATGTTAATGTGGTTGAGGAAATGGCAAATATGATGTCAGCATCAAAAGCCTATGAAACAAACGTACAGATAGCCGATACCACCAAACGAATTTTTAGAAACGTGCTAAGACTCGGTCAAGGCAGCTAGTAATGGATAGCAACCGCAAGCCATATATAGAGGAACAATTGTGGATACAGTAAACAATGGTCTAAACACCAATTTGTACTGGCAACCAGAAAAGACTGGAGTTTCAGACGGCAGTAATCAAACACTGAGTCAGGAAGACTTCTTCTCTTTATTGACTGAGCAGTTAGCTAATCAAGATCCGACGAAGCCCGTTGATAATGATCAAATGGTAGCTCAGATGACCAGTTTCACTATGGCTGATGGTATAGAACAGCTTAACAATAAATTTAGCGATTTTGCTACTTCTATGACATCTAATCAAGCATTGCAGGCATCCAGTTTGATTGGTCAAACAGTGTTATTGCAGGGTGATATTGGGTATATCTCGTCTGAAGGGCAGAATGTGTCTGGTGTGGTCATCGCGGATCAAAGTGTTCAAGAGCTTGAAATTACTATCGAAAACGAAACCGGTGAAATTATCAAGTCAATCAATGTCGGTACTCAGGCAGCAGGCAACGTTGAATTTAATTGGGATGGAACTGATGCAAACGGCAATAATGTGCCAGTTGGCAATTATGTGGTTCGTGCACAAGGTAATGTGGCAGGTGAGTCAATAGTACTCCCCACAGCAATCAACAGACATGTAGACAGTGTGAGTCTGGCTGCAAGTAGTCAAGGTATTATTCTTAATTTGGACGGCGATGTAAGTGTCACACTTAATGATGTCATTCAAATCGGCGGTTAACAGGAGAAAAAAAGTATGTCTTTTAACATAGCGTTAAGTGGCGTCTCAGCTGCACAAAGAGACTTAGATACAACAGCAAACAACATTGCTAACGTTAATACAGTTGGCTTTAAAGAGTCTCGGGCAGAATTTGGTGATGTGTATGCTCAATCTTTGCTGGCTGGTGGTAAAACAAAAGTCGGTGATGGTGTAATTACCCAAGAAGTAGCTCAACAGTTCTCTCAAGGTAGTTTACAATTTACTAACAACGCTTTGGATTTGGCAATCACAGGCAACGGCTTTTTTGCGACAGTGCCTGGTTTAGAATCTAGAGATTTTTCTTATACTCGTGCGGGAATGTTTAAATTAGATTCAAGTAATTTTGTGGTGAATTCTAATGGTGACAATTTATTAGGCTTTCCGGTCAATGCAGATGGCACCTCATCATCAGTGGCGTTAAGTACCACCGAACCTGTTAGTATTCCAGACTCTTCTGGCTCACCCACGGCTACTTCTCAAGTAAAGCTGACGATGAATTTACCAGCTGGTGATGGAACGAAAACCCCCGCTTTTTTTGATCCAGACGATACATCTACTTACAATGCAGCTACGTCAGTAACTGTTTTTGATTCTTTAGGTGACAGTCATGTGCAAACCTTTTATTTCTTAAAAGATAATACTCCAGGTAATGAAAATCAATGGTTAGGTGTGACTTATATAGATGACCAGCCTCTTGCTGATGGCGCTCAAGGTACGACTAATACAGTAGGAGCAACTTCCCTAGGGGCTGCCATCCCAGCCTTTAGATTAGAATTTAGTAGCGGTGGTGATTTCCAAGCGATGACTGACTCTGCAGGTAATGCTCTAGTTCTGGGTGATGCCATATCAGTTCCGCTTGGGGCGGGTATTTTAGGAAATGGGTCAGACCCTACTCAAACTATTACCACAAATTTTGTTTTGGACGCTAATGCGGCAGTTAATGGTGAGCCCACACAGTTCGCCTCGACTTTTGAAGTCACTTCATTAGAGCAAGATGGTTTAGCGGTAGGTCGTTTAACCGGTATTGCTATTGATTCCGATGGACTGGTAAGGGCAACATACTCAAATGGTACATCAGAACCCATTATTCGAGTAGCTCTGGTACGTTTTGCAAATGATCAAGGCCTAAATCAACAAAGTAATACCCAGTGGCAAGAAAGTATTCGCTCCGGTGAGGCTTTAGCCGGTGAAGCCACAACCGGTACTTTTGGTGATATCAATTCCTCTGCTTTAGAGCAGGCAAATGTCAACCTCACCACAGAGCTTATTGATCTTATTATTGCCCAACGGAATTTCCAAGCGAACTCAAGAGCCTTGGAAATCAACAATCAGTTAAATCAAACAGTACTCAATATTCGTTAACAACTAACTGATATTTATGGATTTATTAGGCTGCTCTCGAGTAGCCTTTTTTATATCTGAAGTGTTCATATAGTAATCGCCTTAGGTGGCATCTTATTTGCAGTCATTTTAACTAAGATCCAACAAGGTCAAGATTCTGTCATGGATAAATTACTCTATATTGCCGCCAGTGGTGCGAAACAAGATTTACTAGGCGCATCTGTGCGAGCTAATAATCTGGCCAATGCCCAAACTACTGGCTTTAAAGCACAACTTGAACAAGCCCGTGCCATGCCAGCTTTTGGTGAAGGTTTGCCTACCCGAGTATTTTCTATGACAGAAAATGCTGTTAATAATTTTGATGGGGGGGCCATGATCCAGACTGGTCGAGAGCTGGATTTGGCGATACAAGGTGATGGTTGGTTTGCAGTACAAGATGAACAAGGTAATGAAGCATATAGCCGTAACGGTAGTTTTGAATTAGGTCCAAACGGAGAGCTCAAAGATTCTCACGGAAATACGGTTATTGGTGATTTTGGCCCAGTATTTCTGCCTGTGCCTTTGTCTAATATCAATATAGCTAATGACGGTACGCTATCAGTTCGACCTCAAGGTGCACCTGAAACAGTGTTAGAAGAGGTAGGCCGTCTCAAATTAGTGAACCCTAACGTACGTGATATCGAGCGGGGAACCGATGGTCTGTTTCGACTGAAAAGTGGTGAGCTAGCTGAAGAGTCCACCCTAGTCAGTATCCTCACAGGTGTGCTTGAAGGCAGTAATGTTAATCCTGTAGAAGAAATGGTCAATATGATTAATTTGCAACGACATTATGAGATGCAAATTAAGTTGATGAAACAAGCAAAAGAACTTGATACCCGTGGTAATCAATTGTTGCGCATTATCTAAAGTAGTTGTTGCGCAACTGATTATGACAACCGTTAGCAGAATTGGCTAACAAACTAAATATTAGGAGATAATTTATGCATCCTGCATTGTGGATAAGTAAAACAGGCTTAGATGCCGCTCAGACTGATGTAGCAGTAATATCTAATAACTTGGCTAACGCCAGTACAGTAGGTTTCAAAAAAGACCGAGCTATTTTCGAAGATTTACTCTATCAAAATATCAATCAACCGGGGGGCCGTTCCTCAGCGGATACAGAGTTACCTTCAGGTTTGATGTTAGGTGCTGGTAGTAAAGTAGTCGCAACACAAAAAGCACACACTCAAGGCAATATGCTTACTACTGAAAACTCTTTGGACATGATGGTACAAGGCAAAGGTTTTTTTGAAATATTACAGCCAGATGGTAGTACTGCTTACACAAGAAATGGTCAATTCACCCTTAATGATCAAGGACAAATAGTAACGCCAGGTGCTGGTTTTGTCCTTCAACCTGCGATCACCGTACCTGAGGATGCGCAGCAATTAACTATATCTCAAGATGGTGAAGTGTCTGCTTCAGTCAGAGGACAAGCAGATCCACAAGTGTTAGGACAGATTAGTTTATCCGACTTTATTAATCCCACAGGTTTGCAACCAACAGGGCAAAACTTATATGTTGAAACTGCTGTCAGCGGCGCACCTATTCAGGGAGTACCTGGCTTAGAAGGCATTGGTACTATATTGCAGGGGGCGCTTGAAACTTCTAATGTGAATGTTACAGAGGAACTCGTTAATTTGATTGAAAGTCAGCGTTTGTATGAGATGAACTCAAAAGTTATTTCAGCCGTTGACTCAATGTTGGGTCAAGTTATTCAGCAACTTTAGTGAAAGTGAAACTGTGATGATTAATCTAACGTTACTCAAACTAGTATATCTGTGGCTAGGCATAATGTTGCTAAGCAGTTGTCAATCTACTGTTAGTCATCAACCTCTGCCCAATGACCCGTTTTATGCACCAATTATGCCTGAAATACCACGGCAAAAAGTTGCAGAAGATGGCTCCATTTTTCAATCTGATATGGCCAATAACCTTTTTTCGGATGTAAAAGCTCGGCGCGTTGGTGACATTATTACTGTCAACCTTCAAGAAAATACTCGAGCCACTAAATCAGCGAGTAACAGCACCTCAAAAGCAACTGGTGTCGTGGTCAACCCGATTATAGGGTTAGGTGGAAATGCCCTTAATATTGGTAATGAATCAATACAGTTAGGCATGGATACAGCTAATGATTTTTCAGGCGATGCCTCAGCCAATCAAAGTAACAACTTAACTGGCGCTATTTCAGTGACTGTGGTCAAAGTGCTGGCAAACCAAAACTTACTGGTTAGAGGTGAAAAATGGTTGACCTTAAATAATGGCGACGAATATATTCGCTTAACTGGTGTGGTTCGCCCGGATGACGTTAGTCCAACGAATGAAATAGAGTCAACAAAAATTGCCAATGCACGCATTCAATACAGTGGTACAGGCAGTTTTGACAGAGCGCAAAAAACAGGCTGGTTAAGCGGTTTTTTCTCATCTGAATATTGGCCTTTTTAGTGTGGAGTATTATATGAAGTATTTTATTACCCTGATGATCGTGATCAGTTTGATGTTGTCGCCTTTGAGCTATGGGCAAAGAATAAAAGACTTAGCCACTGTTCAGGGAGTGAGAAGTAACCAGTTAGTGGGTTATGGTTTGGTTGTGGGTTTACCTGGAACAGGTGAACAGAGTCCATTTACAGAACAAAGTTTTCGCACTATGTTATCAAATTTTGGTATCAGCTTAGATAGCAACCTCAAACCCAAAATTAAAAATGTCGCAGCTGTTGCTGTGCATGCCCTACTGCCTCCATTTATTAAACCCGGACAAACCATAGACGTCACTGTCTCATCCATTGGTGAAGCAGCCAGTTTGCAAGGAGGCACATTGATTCAAACTTTCTTAAAAGGCTTGGATGGTAATGTTTATGTTATTGCCCAAGGTAGTTTAGTCGTGAGCGGTTTTGGCGCAGAAGGCGGTGATGGTTCAAAAATAGTGGTAAATACTCCCACTGTCGGGCGTATTGCTAATGGTGGATTGGTTGAGCGTGCGGTGCCTAGTGGTTTTATGCAAAGTGACTTTTTAACACTTAATTTGAAATACCCTGACTTTTCAACTGCCAAAATTTTGGCAGACACCATCAACTTTCGATTAGGGGCCGATCCTGACAAAGGTTATGTCATTGCCACACCTATTGACGCGGCTTCTGTGAGAGTCTCAGCGCCTAGAGGGGTTGGGGAAAGAGTCGGTTTTTTAGCCACCTTAGAAAATTTTGAATTTACCCCAGCTAAAGCCTCGGCAAAGGTGGTGATCAACAGTCGCACGGGTACCATTGTGATTGGTCAAGATGTGCGGCTTCTACCAGCCGCTATTACTCATGGTGGACTGACAGTAACCATTGCTGAGAATCAAACTGTTACTCAGCCTAATGCATTAGCAAATGGCGAAACTGTGGTGACGACCCAATCTATTATTGACGTGAATTTAGATGACACTCGTATGTTCACTTTTAATCCTGGTGTCACGTTAGATGAGTTGGTTAAGGCGGTGAATGAAGTCGGCGCAGCACCTGGTGATTTGATGGCTATATTAGAAGCATTACGCGAAGCAGGAGCCTTACAGGGCGACCTGGTCGTTATTTAAGTTTATCTAGGAAATTTATGGATCAGTCACT